>Ga0307474_10004383_pt1 | contig 10172 bp, 8 predicted proteins | sample atmos_gasesECM1C_2_FD_203312 | JGI IMG/M metagenome (GOLD analysis project Ga0307474, IMG submission 203312) | Hardwood forest soil microbial communities from Morgan-Monroe State Forest, Indiana, United States - atmos_gasesECM1C_05 | ecosystem: Environmental > Terrestrial > Soil > Temperate...
TCTCTATCTCTATATAGAGCAATTCCCTGAAAAGGCCGGGCTGGTCGGCGGAGCGATTTTGTTTTCGGCCCGTCTTTGGCCACCGATATCAGGTTCGTGGATTTGATCCGCGAAGAAATAGGAAGAGCACTTCTCAACTGATGCCAGATAGCTCACTGGTAGAGCGCGGCCCTGAAAAGGCCGGACAGGTCGGCGGGGGCGATTTTGTTTTTGGGGCCCGTCTCTGGCCGCCACTCTTTTCTCTATATAGAGCAATGCCCTGAAAAGACCGGGCAGGTCGGCGGGGCGATTTTGGTTTTTGGGGCCCGTCTCTGGCCGCCACCCTTAGATTTTTCTGAATTTTCCGGCGCGCTTTCTGTTCATTCATTGGGGGCCGGCAATCGGTTGACGATCCTCGAACCATCTCCAGGCGCCGCGTTTCGCGCTCTCGCGTACAATAAACTTTGCCCAGCGCTGGAGGCTGACGCCTTTGACCGCGACTCTAACCCCTTTGCTTGCTTTGATTGGCCTGCCTGGGGGAGTGCTGCGTTCGGCCGGAGCTTATCTCTTATTCGCGCCGGAAAGCGGCTTTAAGCACTACCTGAGGATGCAGTACGCGGACCAGACGTTTAAGGGGTTGTACCACTGGAATCTCTTTGACGCGGCTGTGCTTTTGCCGTACTTCGCGGTGATGATCCTGCTTTCGCTGTATGGAATCCACCGCTATACGATGGCCTACCAGTACTTCAAATACCGCAAAAACTACAAACCAAATCCGCCGCAGCACTTCGACGAATTGCCGCTGGTTACGATTCAACTGCCGATTTTCAATGAGCAGTTCGTCATCGACCGTCTTGTGGAGGCGATTTGCGCGATTGATTATCCGAGAGAAAAGCTAGAGATCCAAGTGCTCGACGACTCGACCGATGAGACCGTGGAGGTGGCGGCCGCGATAGTGGAGCGCTATGCGGCGATGGGGCACCCGATTGTCTACATTCATCGCACGAATCGCCACGGCTACAAGGCAGGCGCGCTCGACGCGGGGCTGAAGGTGGCCAAAGGCGAGTTCATCGCCATCTTCGACGCTGACTTTGTTCCGCCAACCAATTGGCTGATGAAGGTGATTCATCATTTTGCCGAGCCTGAGATTGGCATGGTGCAGACGCGGTGGACGCACCTGAATCGCGACTACAGCATCCTTACGCAAATCGAGGCGATCCTGCTTGACGGGCACTTTGTTCTGGAGCATGGCGCGCGCGCGAGGTCTGGGGAGTTCTTCAACTTCAACGGCACGGCCGGCATGTGGCGGAGACAGGCGATCTATGACGGCGGCGGCTGGCAACACGATACGCTGACAGAGGACACCGATCTTAGCTACCGCTCGCAGATGGCCGGCTGGAAGTTTAAATATTTGCCCGACGTGGAGTGTCCGTCGGAGCTGCCGATTGAAATGACGGCATTTAAAACGCAGCAGGCGCGCTGGGCCAAGGGCCTGATCCAGACAAGCATCAAGATTCTGCCGAAGGTGTTCCGCTCGAACGCCCCGCGCCGCGTCAAGATCGAGGCGGTTTACCACCTGACGGCGAATCTGAGCTACCCGCTTATGGTGATCATGTCGGCGCTGCTGATTCCGGCGATGATCTGCCGCTTTTACCAGGGCTGGTTTCAGATGCTGCTGATCGACGTGCCGCTGTTCACCGCGTCGAGCCTGTCGATCGCCGTGTTCTACGTGATGAGCGAGCGCGAGCTTTACCCGAAGAGCTGGAAAAAGACATTTTTCTATCTTCCGTTTCTGATGGCGCTGGGGATCGGTCTGACGGTGACGAATACCAAAGCGGTGATCGAGGCGCTGTTGGGCATCAAGAGCGCGTTTGTGCGCACGCCGAAGTATCGCGTAGCAAAGAAGGGCGAGAAGTCGCAGGCCGCCAAGTACCGCAAGCGGCTGAAGCTCGCGCCGTGGATCGAGCTGCTGCTGGGCTGCTACTTTGCCGCGGCGATTTATTACACGTATACGAATAACAATTTCTTTACGGCGCCGTTTCTGATTCTCTTCGTCGTCGGCTACTGGTACACCGGCCTGATGAGCCTTTTGCAGGGGCGCTTCGAGCGCTGGCGGACAGGCGTGAACACCGACGAATCCAGCCCCAAGCCGTTCCCAGTGGGCGTGTGATGGCCCAGACTTAGATGGCCCTGAGATCCAACATCCAGGTTCTTTACGTGGATGAGATCGAGCAACTCGCGCAGCATCTTCAGCCGCGCGAAAGATGCTTCACTCTCCTTTTGGCCTGGGATGCGCCAACGGAGGAACAAACAAAACTTCGGGAGATCATGCAGCCGCTAGTCGATCGTGGACTGGTCTACTTCTGCGCGTGGGGGCAGGGCTGCCAGGCCGTGCACGACGCAGTCGACATGTGCGACATTGAAAGGGAAAATCACGCCGCAACCCCAAAATTATTCATCATGACCACATGGCATGACGACGAGCCGCTTGAGGAGGCTGTTTGGTTCTTCAAGGAGCTTGCCCTTCCCGACGAGACACACGGCGTGCCGAGCTTTGACCGTTTCGCCGTCGCCGTCGGCAATCGGGAGTGGTCAGACGCTATCAAGAGAGTTCTCTCGGAACTCGAAACCGAATGAATTTCCCTTTTGTGACCGAGGTTTATCTTCCTTGCTACTGCCGCTCAAACAGCGCGATGCACTGTGCTACATTTGCGCCATGATCTTGAAGAACCTGGCACTTGCCGCGGCGCTGCTTTTTTTGGCGTTTGCGCCCGCGATGGCAACTGCGCAGGCCGCCAAACCCAACTCAGCTGCGCAACACGCGGCAGCCCCGGTTACGACCGGTTCGTCGCCCGAGGCATCACCCGCGTCTGGGCCAGGTGGCGCCAACCCCGTGCCAAACTCCGAGTGTCAAGGCAGCGATTGCGATGCACCGCCGCCGTCGCACATCAGCATTGCCACTCCTGCGCCCGCCGCGGCGCCGTGGCCGGTGCAGGAGCGGATCAGCTGGGTGGCCAACCTGATTCTTGTCCTCATCGTTTATTTCGGGGTGATGCTTGGCTATTCCACGCTGCGCAAAATTGAACGGCAGGCACACGTTGTGGAAGTTGCGGCGCAGTCAGCCGCGGATAGCGCGAAGGCGGCGCTGATGCTGGCGCAAGCTCAGGAACGAGCTGAGCGGCCGTGGATCATGGTGACCGCAGAGCCGGACCCCGGCATCCGCGATTGCTTTTCGGTGATGGCGACCAATCGCGGCCATAGCCCAACGAAGATTGTCACTTTGGTGGACAGCATCGCCACCGCGAACGATGAATCGCAACTTCCGACGGAGCCAGTCTTCCATGCCGAGCCGCGAGTGCCGCGCGACCCCATTTTTTTACTTCCCGGTGAATCGCGGAAGATTAAATCGTTCCGGCGCGACGACGTGCAAACAGTCTGCAATAACCCTGGAGACCTGCAACGAGTGGAAGATTGGGAAGTAAAGATTTTTCTTTACGGCAAAGTCGCCTATGCCGACCTGCGGGTTCCAGAGGAAGATCAGGCCCACGAGACTTCCTGGTGCTGCTGGTACATACATGGCCGGCAGAACAGCGGCATGGTCATGGCTGGGCCGCTCGAATATAACCGGCACACGTAGGAGTGGCGGACGAGCTCAGATGACAAAGCCAAGCAACGAAAGATTCGAAGATGTTTGGGATGCGCTCGCCGAGACACCGGAAGAGGCAGTAAACCTGAAACTGCGCTCCGACCTGATGATGAAGATCAAGGCAATCGTCAAGAAGAGAGGGTGGACTCAGGCTGAGGCCGCAAGACGGTGCGGAATAACGCAGCCGCGCATCAACGATTTGCTTCGTGGGCGGATTTCGCGCTTCTCGCTCGACGCTCTGGTCAATATCGCCGCCGCGCTCGGGCGGAAAGTCAAGATTCGACTGGAAGCGGCATGATGCCGGCTATCTGCCCGTGCCGCCTACGGTCATCTTGTCGAGCTTGATGGTTGGCATGCCGACGCCTACCGGGACGCTCTGCCCGTCTTTGCCGCAGGTTCCGATGCCTTCGTCCATCTTGAGGTCGTTGCCGACCATGGAGACGTACTTCAGCGCTTCCGGCCCGTTGCCGATCAGCGTTGCGTCGCGCACTGGGGCGGTGACTTTGCCGTCTTCGATCAGGTAAGCCTCCGACGCCGAGAAAACAAACTTTCCGTTGGTGATGTCGACCTGGCCGCCACCGAAGTTGACCGCGTAGAGGCCGCGCTTAACGCTGCGCATGATGTCTTCGGGGTCGTCGTCGCCAGCCAGCATGTAGGTGTTGGTCATGCGCGGCATGGGAATCGACTGGTAGCTCTCGCGGCGGCCAGAGCCGGTGTTGGCCATGCCCATGAGGCGCGCCGAGAGCTTGTCGGAGAGATAGCCTTTCAAGATGCCGTTTTCGATCAGGACTGTTTCCTGCGTGGCCGATCCTTCGTCGTCTACGTTGAGTGAGCCGCGCCGACCTGCAATTCTGCCGTTGTCCACTACAGTGACCTTCGGGCTGGCGACGGGCTGGCCGATCAGCCCCGTAAATGCCGACGTCTTCTTGCGGTTGAAATCGGCCTCGAGCCCGTGCCCGACGGCTTCGTGAAGCAGAATTCCGGGCCAGCCCGGGCCAAGCACGACTTCCATTTCGCCCGCAGGCGCGGGGACTGCGCCGAGTTGCAGGATTGCGCCTCGCGCCGCTTCGTGGGCCAGATTTTCCGGACTCTTGGATTGAGTGAATTGATCGAGACCGGCTCTGCCTCCGCCGCCGGCCGCGCCCTTGGTGGTGACTGCGCCTTCTTTTGCGATGACCCAGACGTTGAGCCTGCAAAGCGGCTGCGTGTCGCTGGCGAACGCGCCGTCAGAGGCGGCGATGAGGATGCGGCGCAACTCCTCGCTGTAGCCGGCGCGCACCTGCACGATGCGCGGATCGAATGCACGCGCTGCGCGATCGGCGCGCAGAATCAGCTCAAGGCGCGCGGCCAGATCCAGATTGAATCCACCTAGGGGCACTGGATAGAGATTGCCGCCTTGCGTCTCGGTGAATCCCTGAACTGGTTGTTTTGCCGGACCAGACGCAATGAGCGCGGCGGTCCGTGCGGCGTGCAGCAGGCGCTCCGGGCTCAAGTTGTCTGTGTAGGCGTACCCGGTGCGCTCGCCACTCAAAACGCGGATTCCGCAACCGGCGCTCGTGCCCTGGCTGGCAGATTTCACGATCTGCTCGTCCACTCCCAAAGATGTGGCCGTAACCGATTCGAAGTAAAGGTCCGCGTAGTCGCCGCCGGCGCTCAAGGCTTCGCCGAGGCAGCGCTCGAGCAGCCGTTCTGTCAGGCCGAATTTCTCAAAAAAGTAACGCCGATGGCTGGGGTTTGGGGAATTTTCAGGAAGCGTCATCTTGTATCAAGTGTACGCTTTCGGCGTCTAATTCGATGATGCGGACGCAGGCTGGTTCCACTCTGTCGTTCTCTAGTTACGTCGGGAGTTACGTCGGGGATACGTGTGACGATATTGGAGACTGGGGCGCGCATTTCGATCGACAAAAATCATGCTAGGATTCGAGCCATGAAGAAATTTATTGCAGCAGCATTGTTATTGATGACGTTCGCAAGTCCAGCGCTCGCTTTCGGGCAGCAATATCATCACCACCATCATCATCACCACCACCATCACGTTTAAGCTCAGGCTGGCGCGGTAGGCTGGTTAACTGCTTCGATCAGCGGTGGTGTGTCCAGTGACGTTTCAACGACACCGCCGGTCGTGGTAAGTTTTTGCCATGGCCGATGAGCAGGATCTGCGCTACCCATTGGGACGGTTTAGTGCGCCCGCGCTGAAGGATGCTAAGGTTCGCGCGGGGCAGATCGAGACTCTGCGTTTGCTGCCCGAATGTCTGCGTGCCGCCGTGGACGGACTGAGCGATTCCCAGCTTGATACGCCGTACCGCGACGGCGGATGGACTGTGCGCCAGGTCGTGCATCATATTGCCGACAGCCACGCTAATAGCTACGTCCGCTTTAAGCTCGCCCTGACTGAGGATGGGCCTACGATTAAGCCGTATGACGAGGCTGCGTGGGCGCGATTGCCAGACTCGAGACAGGCGATTGAGCCGTCGTTGGTGCTGATCACCGGTCTGCATCAGCGATTTGTCGGACTACTCGAGCTGATGTCGGAAGAAGATTTTGAGCGCGGCTTCAATCATCCGGAGCGAGGACGCGTGACGCTCGCGACTAATCTCGCGATTTACGACTGGCATTCCCGCCACCACACGGCCCACATCACCAGCCTGCGCGCCCGCAAGGGCTGGTAGATGAACATGGCCGCCGGCGCCGCAACCGCCTCGCCTGAGCGGCTGGCGCAGATCATCGAATCGTATCTTGCCGATCATCCCGCTGCGGCCTTGCTTGAGGATGGCCGCGCAGTTTTCGACATGCGCAGCGCTCACTACTCGGTGGGCGAGTCGCACGGGCGCTGTCTGCTGCAGCTCTGGAGCGACGAACGCAATATCGTGCGCACGGTCGTGGAGGTTCAGGAGCGCGCGCAGTGCCTGCGGCTGGTGACTCGCCGCATGGGCGCGGCCAAACCGCAATCGCTGGAGCTGACACCGACGAGCGACCGGCGCACTCCGACCGCTCGCGACACTGCGCGCCGCAACTACCTGCGGCTTTTGGAGCGCGTGCTTGGGCGGCACTTTATCGGCGCAAAGACGGATGGATTCAGAACCGCGATGGATCTGGAGCACAGCTTTGGGCCTGCGTACGTTCGCGGGCGATTGCTCAGGGGAAGCGCAGCCGACGCGGTGATCGGTGTTGGCGATGCCGAATCCGCGTCGACGATCGACGGCGTTCTGACGTTGGGAATTCTATGGCTCGATTATTGCCGCAATCACGCAGAAGCGCGCCGCCACTTCGGCGGATTGAAAGTCGTGGTTCCTGCTGACGCCTGGCGCACGACCGCTGAGCGCATGGCGTGGCTGAACCACGCTGCCGCCGATTTTGCTTTGTTCACTCTCGATGAGCGAAGCGAAGAGCTCACGCAAATTGACTTCCGCGACATTGGCAACATTGAGTCGCGGCTGGTTCATGCATTTTCGCCGGCCGCGGCGCTGGGGCGCTGCCGGTCCGGGATCGACCGTTTTCTCGCGCTGATTCCCGATGCGGCGCGCGAGCGTGTTGAGATCCGTCCTCATTCCGCGACTGAGGTTGGGCTGCTGCTGCATGGCCTGGAGTTCGCGCGCGTTCGCCATGGCGCATCGGCGCATTCTTTCGCAGGGCAGGATGATGTGACTTTCGGCGCGGGCGCAAATGAAACGCCGCTCACGGAGGAGAACGAATCGCTCTGCCGCGATCTTTTTCAGCGCCTGTTCCACAGCCGACATGCCGAGGGCGCGCAAACCGATCCGCTGTTCCGCATGGCGCCCGAGCGGTGGCTTGAGGCGCGACTGCGCGGCGGATTGCAGGAGCTGATGCCGGAGCTGCTCGGCGATTTGCTGTACACGCAAGTGCCGGCGCTATCGTCGGGGGATCGCGGGATGCTTGACCTGCTGACGCTCGACCGCGGCGGCCGCCTTGTGGTTCTGGAATTGAAGGCCGGCGAAGACCTGCACCTGCCGCTGCAAGCTCTCGACTATTGGATTCGCGTACGCGCACTGAACGCTGATCGCCGGGCCGCTCTGCACGCGAGTGTGCCGCTTTCGGCATTTGAGCGAAGTGGTTATTTTGCTGGAGCTGAAGTTTCGCCGGCTCCGCCGCGACTTGTTCTGGCCGCGCCTGCCTTGCGCATTCATCCGGCGAACGAAACGGTGCTGCGTTATCTTTCGCCTGAGATCGAATGGGAGTTGATTGCGTTGGCCGAGCAATGGCGTCGCGAGTTGAAGATCGTGTTCCGTAAGCGGAGTGCCCACGGCCAAAAATAATACCCAACCTCCTGCCCCTGTAAGAGCAGGCAAGAGGCTGAGCATTCCGAACTATAGGTTATTTTTAATATATCTCGTTAAAACTGATTGCCGATGCAAACTCCGAAAGAGAATCGCCGGCCTTGAAAGTTGTCTGATACCTGCCCATTCCGGGGCCGTCAGCCTTTCTTCTTGTATTGCCCGCGCCGCGAAGGCAAGATGTGCAACTGGTCGAGAAAGTCCTTTGTTTCTTTCCCGGGAGCTTTTGGTTCACGCGGAGATCGTCCGCTGTCCTCTTCCCGGCCTCCCATGCTTTTCGCCGGCAGGGACGGCTTCGTAGGGAAAAACGATTGGGGTGACGGAGGCCGTTGTTCGTCGTTGTCTTTTGTTGCTGCTACGCCGCTCTCGTGCATTGCAGTTGCACCGTTCTGCGCCTCGGGCGCTGACGCCGTGGACGTGAACATTGCCTCGAAAGGTGCAATAGCGCTCATCAGGGCTTCGTTGATCGGATCGTTCAGCGGATCGTTGAGCGCATCATCGGGCGTGTCGCTGTAACTGTCGGCGAGGGCGTCGTTGTGTCTGTCGGCGAGCGTGTCGTTGAGCGAATAGGGGCCAGCGATCGGTGGTGCGGAGCGCTTCGCCTTGTCCAGCTCCCTTAGCGCTTGCGAGAAACGCATACCTCTGAGCTCGCTTAGGCGAGGCAGCGAGACATGCGCAGTTCCTACGCGAGCGGGGTTCGGCGGCTGGTACGCGATTGCGTTCCCGTTGGCGCCGTTAAGAGCTGATTGCGCGATCTGGGTGTGCTCAATCTTCGGTTCGATTTTCGGATCGGGCTTTGGATCGGTCTTCGGCTCGGGCAGGGCCTTTTCGAATTGCTGCGCGAGCTCAGCCAGCGGCGATGGAGTCTCCTCATGCGTAACCGGTGGGGCTGCGACGTCAAGATCAATGCTGGCGCGATCCTCTCCGATCGCGTGCTCAAGCATCTGAAACATTTGCGATTCTGTGGCCTGGCCTTGTTTTGCGGCCCGTTTTCCTTTTTCGGAGGTCAAACGCTGGAAAACCACGATCGCGACGCCCGAAAGGAAGAAGACAAGAAGGAGCACGATGGAAATGCGAATCGAACCGGGATCGGCGGAATACCACAGCGCAACGACGGCGGCGGTGAATCCGGCAAAACCGTGCAGCAAATGGCTGAACGTCATCCGCATGTGCGTCTTCGCGTTTCCAGATCGCTGAGAATCGCGATCTTAGCCCAGCATGGTTTGCGCCCGGTTTTGCGGCCTCTTCCCGATGTTGCACAGCTGCTTTCGAGGCTTATTGGCGCAGAGGCTCGATGGAATCGAAGCTATCGGTTTGGACAATGAAGAACAATGCCGCAAAGGTGGGACTTACATGGGCAGGCGCAGCATTCTGAGAGGGATTTGAAGCCGCCAGACGGGTTACTGGGGGCAATTACTTTGGTCGTAGTGCACGGAAGCAATCTGGCGCCGAGCGAGGAGGATTTTGAGCAACTGAAGACCGGAATTGGCGCGGTCAGGATGGATTACGAAAACCTGGGTGGATTGCGAAAACCGGGGGTGGATTGCGTAAAGAGGTGGCTACGAGAAGTCGAAGCGAGCGGTTGAAGATCCGACTTACGCATCACCCATCTCCCTGCCTTTGGCTTCACGTCCCACCGCGGCCAGGCCAGCCAGCGAGAGCGCGACCACGACTACGGTGATGGCAAGGACGGCGCGATAACTACCCCAACGCTCGGCTGCCAGCGCCTGGCCTTTGCCATTCCACGAGGTGATGAGAGCGCCCAGTTGATATGCCAGGCCCGGCGCCGTGGCGCGGACCGGAGCGGGAGACAGCTCGGTGAGATAAGCGGGAACGACACCCCACGCACCCTGCACCATGAACTGCATTAACACCGCGCCTGCGCCAAGCATGAGGGCGGAGTGGCCGAACGCGTAAAGAGGGATCACGGGAATTGCAAGGAGCGCCGCGGTGACAATTGCCCTCTTGCGGCCCCATTTTTCGGACAAGGTGCCGAAGACGATTCCGCCGCCAATGGAGCCGATGCCGTAAAGAACGCCGATGAGACCGATTGTCCGCGGCGAGAGCTTGATCTGCACGGCGAGGAATGTGGGATAAACATCCTGCGTTCCGTGGGAGAAGCTCATGAAGGCGGTCATCAGGAGGATGAGGAAGAGAAATGTGGGCAGGAAATGGAGCAACTCCCGTGACCATGCGGGCGCGGCGTGGACGGCAGAACGCGTTGTCTGTTTGCGAGATGCTGCGAGCCAGACGGG
>Ga0307474_10004385_pt1 | contig 10170 bp, 18 predicted proteins | sample atmos_gasesECM1C_2_FD_203312 | JGI IMG/M metagenome (GOLD analysis project Ga0307474, IMG submission 203312) | Hardwood forest soil microbial communities from Morgan-Monroe State Forest, Indiana, United States - atmos_gasesECM1C_05 | ecosystem: Environmental > Terrestrial > Soil > Temperate...
GGCGTAGGCGCGAAGACCGCTGTCGGCTGTTTTTGCCGATGAGGTAACGCCAAACCCAACGGTTGTCACCAACCCGACCTATGATAGCCTCCCGGTTGTATACATGTGAATGCGACGACCTGGAGGTGATGCATGGTGATGGTCCAGTCTGCTCCTGACCCGCTCGAAGCGATATTCCAAAAGTTCGAGAAGCGTTCGGGTTGGAATCTGAGCCAGCAAGCGAGGATAATCCTCAAAGAAGGCTTGATCGCAGCCCAGACGGACACGCTCGGCCTTGGAAATTTTGCTGCGGTCGTGGATCGAGACCCGGTTGCCGACCGGATCGTCAAGAAGATGCCAGAATTCCTGGACGATCTCCTGAAAGAAGCGGACACGCGGGAAAAGGCCGAGAAGGTTCAGAAGACGATCGGCGGCATCTTCGTCCTCCAGAACATGGGGCGCTGGCAAAGCCTCTTCGGTTGTACCTGCTGGCCCGTCTGAGGCGACGATGAACGGTGCAGTGAAGCCACCTCCATCGCGGCTCAAGGACATGATCGACGCGAATTCGGGCCGGTTCGAGTTCCTCAAGCAGACTCTCACGCTCGGCCTGGCCGGCATCGGCGGCGTCGCGGCGCTCTTCACCGACCCTTCCCGGATTCCCAGCGAAACTCTCCCGAGGTGGTTGCTGATTTGCGCTGGCGCCGGACTGCTCTTCGTCGTGGCGTTCGCCATCATGGGCCTGTCAGCCTACGCCAATCTGTTGACAGTCACCGCGAAGGTTCCTTCGGACGAGACCGAGGTGGCCAAATACTCGAAAGGCGTGCGCAATCATGCGCGCGTCGTCATCATCGCCCTCTTTGTAGCGTTGATCGGCACCGCGACGTTCGCGCTGGATCGTCTTTTTGCGTCGTCGGCCACGCCCGAGAGTGCGGTGACCGCCGCAGCCGATTTCGTCGCCAAGGAGACGAAGCTCACGACCGACAGGCTCCACTTCACTGGAATGGTGGTCGACAACGACGCCTACGTCGTCACGTATTCGGTGCCGACGACCGGAAACGACTTCACGGTGCGCGTCTCCAAGAAGGACGGCAACATCACGCAGGTCATGCCGCAGAAGAAGCCCTAGGTCCTGTCGAAGCACGTCGGCACGCCCGCGGCAACATTTTAGGGCCAAAGCGACGCAAGTTTTGTACGGGTGTTGTATAGAATTTTGAGGGACACGATAGATAATGAGTTCGAAGTGCAAAGAAACGCTTGTTCTATCGGCAGTTATAGACTGGAGCGGGCGAAGGGAATCGAACCCTCGTATGCAGCTTGGGAAGCTGCCGTTCTGCCATTGAACTACGCCCGCGAATTATTCGGCAAAATCAGGTCGTTTTCCTTATTTTCAGCCCGATTTTGGTCTCGCACCATTGTGTCATCGTGATGTCGGCCGATGACCCGCCGTACCATAGCGGATGACGCGCCGCGATCAAGCGGCCGTCGCTTATCCCAAGCGGTTCACTGCTCTAGCTCCGTCGAGATTAGAGCCTGTGCAAATAAATCGAGACGCCGCGCGGATCAGGACACGTTTGATGTCCGCTACGCCCTTATCTCATTTGTCCGAGCAGACGCCGGCACGCAGCCGAGTACGTCGCACGGGGAAGTGCACGGAGTTTTCGGCGAACCGATCAGACCAGGAGGCCGCCACCGTCGATCACCAGAGTCTGGCCGGTCACGAAGGTCTGTCGCATTAGGTAGAGATAGCCCTCGGCAATCTCCTGCGCGTCGGCGACGTGCCCCACAGGTAGGCGTCGTGCCTCGGAAGCATACAGCGACTCCCGCGCTCCATCCGGCATCTCACGCCAAAGCGGCGTCTTGACGACGCCTGGGGAGACGATGTTGACGCGTAACGGCGCCAGTTCTACCGCCAAGGCTCGTGTCAGCCCCTCCATCGCCCCGCAGATACTCGCCGCGACAGACCACCCCGGTCCTGGCCTTGCCCCCGCAACGCCGGATGTGAACACGATCGAGCCGCCCGTTCGGATCTGGCGGTGCCCCCATCGGGCCGCCATGAACGCGCCCCAATAGCGCAGCTCGAAGAAGTGACGCGCGCTGGCGACGTCCCCTTCCGCCAGGGGCGAGAGCTTCAGCGACTCGCCGGCGGTGTAGACGAGATGGTCAAAGGGCCCGACAGCATCAAAGAAAGCCGCGATGGCGGTGGCGTTCGACAGGTCGAGCACGTGTCCTTCCGCGCCGGCAGGAAGTATCGAGAGCGCTCGCTTGACCCGTGCGTCGTCGCTGGACGCGACCAGCACCTGGGCGCCATCCGTTGCCGCAGCTTCCGCGACCGCTAGGCCGATACCCGATGTTCCTCCAAGAACGATGATCCGTTTATCCTTCAAAGTCATGGTAGCCTCCTTTTGCGAAGGCTCATTTTCCATCGTGCCCGCCCTTGATACAAACGCATCCGAGTCCATACAAAGATGACTCGGAGTCACTATCAATGTTCGATGCGCGGTTGCTCTCCGGTGTCAGTGTGATGATAGCCGTGGTCGAAGCCGGCAGCTTCGTTCGGGCGGCCGACGCGCTCGGCCTGACTCCGTCCGGCGTCAGCCGGGCCATCGCGCGGCTGGAGACGCGGATCGGCATGAGGCTATTCGATCGCAACCCACGCGCCGTGGTCCTCACTGAGGAGGGGCGGCGTTTCCATACCCAGGTGGCACCGCTGCTGACCGGGATAGAAGAGGCGGCAGAAGAAGCAGCCGGTGCGAGTGCCACGGTTCGGGGCCGTCTCAAGCTCAACGTCGATCCGTGGTTCGCCCGCATCGTTCTGGCGCCTCGCCTGCCTGAGCTGACAACCCGCTATCCCCAGCTCTCATTGGAGCTTCTGGTCAGCAATCATCGCGAGGATATGATGGCCGGCGGCGTTGACCTCGCGCTGCGCTTCGGGCCGCCCCACCCATCGGCGCTGATCGCGCGAAAGATTCTCGAAACGCGCATCATAACCTGTGCGTCTCCGAGCTATCTCGCGCGCCGGGGGACACCCAAAGTCCCGCAAGACATCGCAAATCACGAAGCGTTGCTGTTCCGAGACCCGCAATCCGGGCGCCCCTTTAGCTGGGAGTTTCATCGGCGGAAGAACGTCGTCGAGATTCCCGTCGACGGGCGCGTCGTGATGGACGATCCCTCGGCGGCGTTGGCAGCCTGCGAGGCAGGGCAGGGTTTATTTCAGAGCTTCGAACTCGGCCTGGCCCAGTGGCTCGCGAGCGGGAAGCTCGTGCAGGTCCTGCCCGAATGGTCGGACGAGCGTTTCCCCTTGTATGCCTATTATCCCTCGCGCCGGCAGGCGCCAGCCAAGCTACGCGCCTTTATCGAATTCATTCACCTCATCGCTGCCGCCGATTGAGCACAACGTTGTGCGGAGAGCACGTTTAGTTGAATCAAGACATTGTGTGCAGCCTGTCACACAACCGACCCACTCGACCGATAGACGTCATCCGCCTGACAGGAGATTTCTAGTGCGGAAGTTACAATCGCCGAAATTGTCACCTTCTCAGTTTGAGCCAGAACTGGTGTGGACGATGCGATTAGTTCTCGACTCGGCCGTCGATCAGATTGATGCCGCTAACCGGACTCCCGCGACAAAAGCGAAGATGGCGGAACGAATTCTGCGGGCCGCGGCAGGTGGAATCACTGACCCAAGGACGTTAACTGCTATGGCGATCGAGGACGGTATGCAGCCAGCGGACTAACATTCTGCGCATTCGCGGCCCGTCGCGGAAAAGAATCGGGCGGCTCAAATATCGGCCAGCCCCGGCTTCAATCTCTAAGGCATCGGCTTGGGCGCGGTGCGGAAAGGGCTACTATCTCTTAGGCGGTTGTAGCTCGCTCTTGAGCCAGCCCATTGCCCTCTCGCTCTTCAAGGGATCGAGGCAGTCGCAATCGGGGCAATGCAATGCATGCAGCCCATTGGCTCTTGGAGAAGGCGTTGCAATCAACCTTGCCCCGCATTTCGGGCAAGTCAGCCGGTCAATCTGTCTCATAGCCAGAATATGGCGTGCCAGCGATGGTCCGTCCATTCCAAAGGGGATTTGGCGAGGATAAAATTCTTCTCTGCTCGTGCAGAATGCGGCCCGTGCTTCAGGCTTAGGCAAACAAAATTCGGTGAACGCTGCGAGGACTAGACTCTGCGTCCCATGATTTCTCGACCGCCCTCGGTGCGGAAGTATTTCATCGCGAACTTGCCCTGCCTGTAGCTGGCCACCGCATGCAGGCGCGCCACCGGAGTTCGCGCTTCTCCTGAATTGTGTGTGTGTTAATTGCGGTGGCGCGTTAATTGCGAATTCGGGACAAGTCGCGTTCGCCTGAGGGGTTTTCTATTCTGTAGCCCATTGGACCAAGCCCGAAGGCGGCCTCTATCAACATCAAATGGACGTGAGACGGGGAGGCAGCTCACATCTGAAAATCGTGAGTTGAATTAACGGCGCGCGAGCCCAATATCGCGAGACAGCGATGCCATTATTCAATAACCAGATCCGTCGGCGCGAAATAGCCACCACAGTGGTGGTCGAGGTTTTCATGTTGCTCGCGCTTGGGTTCGCGGTCGTTCGTTACGTGGAGTGGTCGTCGGACGCTGCTGTGGCAGAATTCATGAGCGCGGCCAAGCCATCGGCGTCAGACCCGACTTCCCGAACGCCTTTAAGCTTGGTCAATTTCAGCAATTTAGAAGTCGCAAAAAATTCCCGAAAAGCGGAAAATAATGCCGCGGCAATGATCGATTGGAACGGGTGTTCAAATCGATTGCCCTAACGGACACCAGGAGAGACGCATGATTAAATTTGCGATCCGGCTTTTGACGCTGGCAATGTTTACAACCGCAACGGCGGCATTGCCGATGATCAATGCAGCCAAAGCTGCAGGCGGCGAGGCCCCGTCACCGTCGACTGACTCCACCAAAGACAAGAAAAAGAAACACGGCAAGAGCTCAAGCATCGACGATCCCAAGTTCATCGAAGGCTATCGCTCGGCCTATGCCACGATCTACGATCGCCATGACTACACTTCGGCGATCGCACAGTTGAAGGCGCTGGGCCAGGACGACCGCGCCGATGTCGCTAATCTGATCGGCTATCGGTAAGTCTCTGGACCAGCGTAGCCTCACCGCGCGGAGCCGGCGCGACGGCACCGCGGGTGCGCTTCAATTCCTCAAGCAGTACGCGCTTGTTCGCCTTGTTCGAATGAAGCTCCAATGCGAGCGAAGCGAGTCCGGCCTCTCTGAGACGACGATGGACGACATCGAGCGCGGCCATCTTTTCGGCAACGAACAACACGGTTCGTCGCTGCGCTGCTGCAGCAGCTATAATGTTGGTGATTGTCTGCGACTTGCCCGTACCGGGGGGCCCCTTGATCACGAGATGTCTTCCTTGAACCACCTCTTCGATCGCGACCGTCTGCGATGAATCGGCATCGATGACGTGATTCATGGCGACCGGGTGGATGACCGGATCAATCTTGCCGTCATCCGCGACGATCGGCTCGGGTGATTCGAATCCATCCTGCAGCAATCCCCTGATGAGGGGATGCTGATCGAGTTCGCCGTCGTTAGGCCAATTTTCGGGGTCGAGGTCGCGGTACATCAGGAACTTGGAGAAGGAAAAGAAAGCCGAGCACCATCGCGTCGGGCCTGACCTCCCATCGCGACTTGCGCGAAACTGTCCCTGCGACACCCGCCAGATAGGCATCGATGTCCACCTCGTCCTCGTCGCCGAAATCCTCGATTTTGATCCCGAATTCGCCATCCATTTTCGCCTGCAGTGATAGGTTGGTCGATGGCGGTTCGGATCGCGACGCCAAATGAAAGCGGTCCGCGGCACTACTGCGTTCAAGGCGGACCGGAAGGAGAACAAGCGGCGCGAAGCGCTCTACGTCCGATTTGTCGTCCTCGAACCACTTCAGTAGGCCGAACGCCAGATAGAGGATATTGACACCCTGCTCCTCCTCGAGCGTGCGCGCGTCGTACCAAACGTCCAGGAGCCGTTTCTGCAACGCCTCCGGAGACAACTTCGTCTGCAAGCGCGTGTCGGAGTTGCGTGCCGGCGTAACGGCGTCCTTGCCGACGCGCTCGCGCTGCTGCGGTGCGATCGAGCGTGAAGACCCTCTTTCGACGAGAGCGGACTCCTCTTCTGCCACTTCGGCTTCGGATGGCAGGAAGGCGAAGCGCTTTCCCTCGGTTAGAAGGCTGAATACCTCGGGTGCCTTCCCATCGACAATCTCGATCGCTCGGATATTCTTGGTTCTCAACGGGATGTTGATAAGCCGGTTACGCGTGCCCAAATCGAGCAACGCCTTCCGATCCGTGAGAAGCCTGCTCCTGACCGATATCAACGCCACCCCCAGCCGCTTAAACCGCAAATTGTAGGCCGGGGCGAGAGTTGGTCAAGCGTAGTGGTAGAAGCGGCCCCGAAGATCGCAAGTATGGAGACATCGGTGTCGCCAAAAGTGGAGTTCCGGGCCGAATCCGAAGTAAGCTGATCTGCCGGTAGATTCGTGAGAAACTACGATCCCGCCAGATCAAACGACCAAAAGAACACCCCGCGTCGGCAATCCCGTCGCTGCCGCACTGGCACCACAGTCGAAGTCGCCTCAACATCCATGGATCAATCGGGTGCAAGTAATGTGCCGGCTCACATATGATTCCACTGTCATGACAGCCCGCGCCAGAACATTCGTCGAGCACGCAAGAGCGCTCGTTCAGCTCGGCAGGGATGGCGCCGTGAACTGCCGGTTAGCCGTTTGCCGGATCAGGCGAGTGCGTTAACTAATCGTAACGGTATTGAGCCGCGATCCGTGGCGTTAACAGCCGTTAACCGCGGAACGACGCGGGAACGATTGACAACCGCGCAAAATGCGACATCTTAAAAAAGCTGTTTCTCGCGTCCCCACCGCATGACATCGGCAAAGACTTTATTCTGAAAGGTTGGGGATTTCATGACCAAAAATTCATACGAAGGGCCGATCGCCCGCGCGCGCCGGCGCGCCTTCGAGTTGGGCGAGGGATGTCTGATATTGGCCAAGACTGAGGCCGAGCAGCTTGCCCAAGAACTCGGCCGCAAGCCTTCCTTCGCGGAAAAATGTCTGTTCGAGCACGTCGGTTACCTCACCGTCCGGATCAGGACGTTGAGGCGCTGGGAACAGACTCGCGAAGCAGATGAGGCCACGCGGCTGTTGGCAACTCTCCTCCGCGCTTTCGAAAAAAAATCTAAGCCATCGGTGGCAAAACTCCTTGAGAAGCAAATCCAGTGAGTGAGCGCGCCGACTCGGCGGTCGGCCTGCTCTCGAAGGGATCTGCTCCTATTCGCACGACGTTACCGAGTTCAAAGCCGGTGACGATGGTTCGGTCCTATACGATACCTTGCTGTAGCAGGCATGCCTGGAACGGTGACTATCACTCGAACCAGCGCACTGGCCAGGCTCGGCATGCTTTCGGCGGTAGGTGGTGTGCCGAGCCGCCGAACCATGGGCTGACCATGAGCCAAATCCTCAAATTCCCCGATAGCGTTTCGCGGCGAACGCCAAAGGATGGCGCGCCTGAGGAAGCTGTCGCTGCAACGGAAGCGCTGCTCGATGACCAGCACAACGAGGAGGGTCGATGATAAAAAGATTCTTTTGCGCGACGTTGCCGTTCATCAATCGAGTCGTGAATGCCACCGAGGACGTCGCAATCGCGCTGACCGGTAATCCAGACCATGAGGTTCGTGCTCGCCTGCAGAAGACCCGAGTGAATCTGGAGCGCGATCTTTCGAAGACGCTTGGCCTCGAAGCCGCTGCCGTGGTCGCTGATGCATTTTGCCGCGCGGTGCTTGGCGAGAAGGCCGAGCGCGAAATGCTGGCATCGATAAACTTACTACGATGATGGTCGGCACGCTTTGGCGGCCTCTAGGAAGCGCTTGTACTGTCAAGGCCATATACCGGCTTCTTGGAAGAACTCTGGCCCGCTGATGCACCTGACGTTGATGCTTTGCTGGCGGCAGACGTATGGCATTTTTCTCGTGCTCGTCTTTCGCTCGTCTGTGATCACCGTCCATCCCAAGACCTTCGCAGCAGCTATGAGCCAAGGGTCTGCCGGGTCTGGATTTGATTGGTCGAACAAAAACTCAAAGTCCTCTGCGATTTGGCCAACCAGCGAAGCGATTGTGGGAACATGCTGATCGTCGATCAGGAATTGTTTCTTGATCGGTTTGAATTGCTCTTGAAGGTTAGGCCATCTCCTGAGTTCATCATAAACTTGTTCTACAGTTCTGAGCGTTCCGAAGGCTATTAGCGTCTTGAGTCCAGCTAGAACGGTGCCGCAATGCGCTGCATCGTCGAGGTGGGCAATCGCATCGCAATCAATGAGGTAAGCCACCGCCTACGGCACCTGCAAATTCAAATCGTTTGTCGGCCTGCGTTCTAACTTGCTCAAAAAACCTAGGAGCTAGGCGACGCACCGGGCGAGGTGCTGGTTACGCCCCGCCCAGTGCTAACCCAGGACACGGTTAATCGCCGGTCTCTTCTCGGCGGCCTCGCCGCATCGGCGGCATCGACCACGGCATCGGCCGCGCCAGTCTTGCCAGACGCCGAGCTGCTCGCGCTGGTCAATCGCCATGATCAGCTATGGGCGGAGTGGAATCGCCTCGCCAAAGTCGATGAGCGCGACCCGCGCATCCGCGCGCTCAGTGAAGAGACCAGCGAGCTGGCGAGACAGATTGTTGTGACGCCAGCTCATACCGCCGAAGGCCTCAACGGCAAGGTCCGCGTCATCGAGGTTGAAGAACTCGAGAGTTGGGACGATCTCGGTCTCATCGCCGAGATCTTGGAGCACGATGCCGAGCGCATTGCGGCTGCGTGCTGATCCCGTCCCCGATAGGATGAAATGAAAAGGCCCGCCTCCCCGGCGGGCTTTTTGCTTGTGCGGCCACGCTGAAAATCCCGTCGGGGGCGTGGCCACGACAGTGTGATCACGATGCGCTGCCGGAGCTGACGATTTTCCCACCATAGTCGCTTGTCATTTTCATGATTCGAGACAAGCTGTTTTGCACCTATTCAAAACAGTCAAGGTGAGTCGTGCGTAATCCCCAGCAAAAAACCGAGCCGCTCTCGGTTCGGTGCACGCCCGAGATCCGGGAGTGGATCGCAAGCGAGGCGGAGAAGCATTTCAGATCACAAAGCGCGCAGGTCCTGATCATCCTCAAAGAGCGGATGGATCAACAGGCCGACAAGGAGGCGTGCTGATGTCTTACAAGGCTCAGCAGGTCGACACTAGGACAGTCACCGTTCAGACCATATTGAGCGATACATGGTTCGAGCGAGGCTTAAACGACGCCCGCCAACTTCTAGCTTTTGACTGGCGCATCGGTGCTGACGCATCCCATGACGTCAACGCACAATGGAATTATGAGCGTGGCAGGCTTCTTGGTCGTCTCGCACCGCTGACAATGCCCCTCTGGATTGGCAATAGACTCAATCCAAAAGCGGTCGCTCTCGCACGCCTCGCCTTCGAGAGGAAGCTAGTCATATGACCAAACAACAGAATGTGCGGTCACTCAACGCAATCGCCGAAAGCATCCACGCGCTTGAGCGCGGAAATATTATCGATATCGGCGACCTTCTCATTGAAGCCAAGGGGCAATGCGAGCACGGCGATTGGCTCGATTGGTTGGAAACCGAGTTCGAGTGGTCGATTGACACCGCAGAGCGTTACATGACGGTCGCGCGGCTCGGTTCCAAATTCCGCAAATTGCGGAATCTTAAGATCGGCAAAACAACTCTCTATGCGTTGGAAAACTACGACGAGGAAGAGCTACCGGCGATCATCGACGAGCTTGCGAAGCACGACGCAACCGCGACACGATTAAGGCCAAGCGACGCCGAGCGTGTCATCCAGATCGGCATCGGGCGCCATCGTTTTGGCGACTATTCCGACGAAACCCTTCGGCATCTTGTTATTGTTCAAGATGGTCACCGCGGCTCTGCTTGGTACGAGGAGGCGGTTGCTGCACTAAAAAAACAGAATCCTGAAACCGAGGCAGAGGCTGAGGAGATTTGGTTCAATGTCATGGACCAACATCGCACGACCGTCATCCAAGAGCGGCAACATGAGCAGCGCGCTAAAGAGGAGGCCGATCTCGAAGCACGACGCGAGGCTGAGGCAATCCTCGACGGACCATCGAC
>Ga0307474_10004386_pt1 | contig 10169 bp, 12 predicted proteins | sample atmos_gasesECM1C_2_FD_203312 | JGI IMG/M metagenome (GOLD analysis project Ga0307474, IMG submission 203312) | Hardwood forest soil microbial communities from Morgan-Monroe State Forest, Indiana, United States - atmos_gasesECM1C_05 | ecosystem: Environmental > Terrestrial > Soil > Temperate...
GTTGCCAGGTGCCTCCGAACCCCGCCTGACGGTGCTAACCCGTCAGGACTTTAAATGGTCTTTCAAACCGCTTAAGCGGCCTGAGCAACCGGAGCATAGTTGTCGTTTGCAACTATTGCATGGCCCGATATCGGCGGAACCATACCGGGAAAAAACGCGCCCTTTACGCCCTCGTCGATCCTGGTTCGCCCCCGCCGGAGCCCGCCGGCTGTGCTGCGGGCTTGGGTGGAGGCGCCGGGTACTGCCCCCGGGTCCGAATGGTTTATTGCGACGGTTATTTATTTCCATAGCCGGCGAACCGGCACCCCCAATATAGGGCGCAAAAGTTGAGAAAAACAGAGCCGAAAACTTGTCCCTTGGAGGAACTGACCAGCTTTCCGGGTGGAAATCACCGCAATATTGATTGGCCCGAAGGTGCCCCCATTCTAAAATTCTTCACCATGTCCCCGGATTCGCCGACGGCCGCCCTCCCGGCGGATCTCTCGATATCGAAAGCTAAGCCCCCGACCCTGATCGCGTTGTTTATCGCGTTCGCGAAAATGTCGCTCGCGGGCTTCGGCGGCGTGCTGGTCTGGGCACGGCGCGGTATCGTCGATCAACACCGCTGGATGACCGCCGACGAATTCAACGAGACCTTCGCCCTGTGCCACTTCCTGCCCGGGCCGAATGTCGTGAACCTCACCTTCGTGTTCGGATCGCGGTTTCGTGGCCTCGCCGGCGCGATCGCCGCTTTCTCCGGACTGGTCGGCCCGCCGGTCGTGATCGTCACCATCCTGGCCGCGCTTTATCAGCGCTACGGCGAAATCGAAGTGTTGCGGCGAATTCTCTCCGGTGTGGCCTGCGCGGCGATCGGGTTGATGCTCTCGGCGGTGTTTCGGATGATGACGCCGCTGCTCAAGCGGCGCGACGTGATCGGACTTCTGGTCATGATCGCGGTGTTCGTCGCGATCGGCGTGTTGCGGTTGCCGTTGCCGTCGGTGTTGCTGGTGGCGATCCCCGTCAGCATCGGCATCACCTTCGCGATGCGAAGGAGTGCGACATGAATCCGGAATCCAACCCGCTTGTCGCGCTCGCCTTCACCTTTGCATTGATGTCGCTGTTTGCGGTCGGCGGCGCCAATGCCGCCATTCCCGAAATGCATCGGGTTGCGGTCGAAGTTCGCCACTGGCTGACTGACACGCAATTCGCCGATGTCTACGCCATTTCGCAGCTCTCGCCGGGACCGAACGTTTTGATCGTCACCCTGATCGGCTATTCGGTCGCGGGCGTCACGGGCGCGTTGGTCGCAACGCTTGCGATGTGCGTGCCCACCGCCGTGCTCGCCTTGTTTGTGAGCCGCTTTTTGGCGCGATCGTCGCACGCGCGCTGGCCTGCCATCGTCCAGGCGGCGCTGGTTCCATTGTCGATCGGATTGATGGCGGCGAGCGGCTTGATCCTGGCGCGGACCTCGGACCGGACGATTGCTGCGGTCCTGGTCACGGTCGGCGCGGCGGTGCTGGCGTCAGTAACACGGCTCAATCCGCTTTGGATGCTCGCGGCCGGCGGATGTCTCGGCTTTGCCGGCCTGATCGGGTGAAAGTCACGTCTTGTCCCGGGATTCGGCCCCAAACCCGGCTCTTGCCGTGGCCGGCTCAGATGCTCATTTTTCGGGGTATAATTGAGTGGAACGACCGAATCGGTCCAGAGCGCCGTTGAAAACCTGCTTTCGGTCCTGTTCAGCTTCGCTCCTGTTCGTTCTCAAGGCCCTGACGCAAAGCCATGATTCAGTACCACGATCTGCTCGAACGGATTCTCAGTGACGGCGTGAAGAAGTCCGACCGCACCGGCACCGGGACATTGTCGATCTTCGGCCACCAGATGCGTTTCAATCTGGCTGCCGGTTTTCCGATGCTGACCACCAAGAAGCTGCCGCTGAAGGCGATCGTTTATGAATTGCTGTGGTTTCTCAAAGGCGACACCAACATCAAATATCTCAACGAGCATGGCGTCACGATCTGGGACGAATGGGCCGACGCCAATGGCGATCTTGGCCCCGTTTATGGTTCGCAGTGGCGCTCGTGGCCGGCGCCGGACGGGCGCAGCATCGACCAAATTTCCAATGTCATCGACATGATCCGGGTGAGTCCGGATTCGCGGCGCCTGATCGTGAGTGCGTGGAATCCAGCCGACGTCGAGAAGATGGCGCTGCCGCCCTGTCACTGCCTATTCCAGTTCTATGTCGCCGGCGGCAAATTGTCCTGCCAGCTTTATCAGCGTTCCGCGGACGTATTTCTCGGCGTGCCCTTCAACATCGCTTCCTATGCGCTGCTGACCATGATGGTTGCGCAGGTGACCGGCCTTAAGCCCGGCGAGTTCGTTCACTCCTTCGGCGACGTGCACCTCTATTCGAACCATCTCGAGCAGGCGCGGCTGCAACTGACGCGGCTGCCGAGGGTGCTGCCGACGATGCGGATCAATCCGGACGTGAAGGATATCTTCGCGTTCCGCTACGAGGACTTTGCGCTCGAGGGCTACGACCCGCACCCCCATATCCGGGCCGAGGTCGCGGTGTGAGCGGCTGAATGACATCTAGTGGTCCGATTCCAACATTTGCATCCCCTCGCAGCAGGCATTTTTGCGAATGTTGGAATCAAAGGACCACTGGCAAATATAACTGTTGCGGTGCGGTTTAGGATTTGACATTCGCTATGACGGCTCGTGGGAACACTGAAGCGGATGTCAAATCCACCGCGCTGCTTATCCGCCGCGCGCGTCCCGATGAAGCCGGACTGGTCCTTTCGCTGGTTCGCGAACTCGCCGAATACGAAAAGCTGTTGCACGAGGTCGAGGCGACCGAGGCCATGATCGCGGATGCGCTGTTTTCCGCCAATCCGAGGCTCTACTGCGATATCGCGGAATGGAGCGGCGAAGTGGCGGGTTTTGCGGTCTGGTTCGTCAACTTCTCGACCTTCAGCGGTCGCTCCGGAATTTATCTGGAAGATCTGTTCGTGCGCCCGGCACTGCGCGGCAAGGGCATCGGCAAGGCGCTGCTGTCGCACCTTGCGCGGGAGTGCATGACCAACGGGTTGTCGCGGTTGCAATGGTCGGTGCTCGACTGGAACACGCCTTCCATCGAGTTCTACAAGTCGCTCGGCGCCGTAATGCTCGACGAGTGGACCGTGTGCAAGGTCGGCGGCGAGGCGCTCAGGGCGCTGGCCCGCGGAGCGCGCTGATGCAAACCGTCCTCATCGTTGCCGTCGCCGATAATGGCGTTATCGGCGCGGGTGGCGCCATACCCTGGCGGCTGAAGACCGATCTGCAACGCTTCAAAGCGATGACGGTGGGCAAGCCGGTCGTGATGGGCCGCAAGACCTTCCTCTCGCTGCGCCGGCCGCTGCCTGCCCGCACCAATATCGTTATGACCCGCGACGGCGATTTTCGCGCGCCCGGAGCGGTGGTGACGAACTCGCTCTCAGCCGCCCGCCAGGTCGCGACCGCCGATGCGCTGCGACGTTTCGTCACTGAGATTGCCGTCATCGGCGGCGCGGAAATATACGCACAGTGGATGGGTTTGGCCGATCGTCTGGAAGTCACCGAAGTTCACTCCAGGCCCGCGGGTGACACAAGTTTCGCGCCCGTGGACAAGGCCGTCTGGGAAGAGGTTTCCCGCGCCAGGCATAGAGGCGGACCCGACGACAGCGCCGATTTCTCCTTTGTTACTTACGTCAAGCGAAGGGCCCGTTAACCAAAGCTAGTCCGCTTACGCGAAGAAAATGCGTTAAGTTTGATTGCCGAAAACCGCCCGCCAAAGCCGGCGTCGAATAAGCGCTTGTCGGCAATGGCTTGCATTGACAATTCTGACCCCCGTCATAGCTCGTTGGAGACTTAAGCTTGCGTTGTAAGGGCAGGGGCGGTCCCCTATAAAGCCGGGCGGAAGTTGCGGGGCTTTCTGGCTGTTAATGCCTGCAAAGGAGACTGTTAATGCCGTGGAAGAATCAGGGCGGAGGCCCCTGGGGTTCGGGTCCGAAGGGGCCATGGGGCTCAGGCCCGCAGCCGGTCGGACCCAGGCCGCCCGATCTTGAAGACCTGCTTCGCCGCGCCCAGGACCGGCTTCAGCAGCTGTTGCCCGGCGGCTATTTCAGCGGTCTCGGCATCGCCATCGTCATCTTAGCCGCGGTGACGATCTGGGCCATGTCCGGCTTCTACCGCGTTCAACCGGACGAACTCGGCGTCGTGTTGCGCTTCGGCAAATATGTCCGGGACGAGCAGCCGGGCCTGCGTTACCACCTGCCATATCCGATCGAAACCGTGCTGCTGCCGAAGGCGTTGCGCGTTTCCACCATCTCGATCGGCATGACCCTGATCGACGATCCGGCCCGCCGCGGCCGCACCATGCGCGACGTGCCGGAAGAGAGCCTGATGCTCACCGGCGACGAGAACATCGTCGATGTCGACTTCACCGTGCTGTGGCGGATCAAGCCTAAAGGCGCGGCAGACTTCCTGTTCAACATCCAGAATCCCGAAGGAACCGTGAAGGCCGTGGCGGAAAGCGCGATGCGCGAGATCGTCGGCAAGTCCAACATCCAGCCGATCCTGACCGGCGCCCGCACCTCCACCGAGCAGAGCGTGCAGGAGCTGATGCAGAGGACGCTCGACCAATACGGTTCCGGAATCCAGATCAGCCAGGTCCAGATGCAGAAGGTCGATCCGCCGGCGCAGGTGATCGATTCCTTCCGCGACGTCCAGGCGGCACGCGCCGATCTCGAGCGGCTGCAAAACGAGGCACAGACATATGCCAACCGCGTCGTTCCCGACGCCAGGGGACGCGCCGCGCAGATCTTGCAGGTCGCGGAGGGCTACCGGCAGCAGGCGATCGCGGAAGCCAAGGGCCAGAGCGCGCGCTTCCTCAAGGTCTTTGAGGAATACAAGAAGGCGCCCGACGTCACCCGCCAGCGCATCTATCTGGAAACGATGGAGCGAATCCTCGGCTCGTCCGATAAACTCGTCTACGATGGCGGCTCGTCTTCGTCGGGCAGCATCGTGCCCTATCTGCCCCTGAGCGAACTGTCCGCGCGGCGTCCGACGCCACCGGTTTCCAACCAGCCGCAACAGGGAAGCACGGGAGGTGGCCGATGAGATCCCCCGTCACCGGCATCGTCGCCCTGATCCTGCTTTTCATCGTCGCGATCGTCGCCTACAGCTCGCTCTTTACCGTGCAGCAGACCGAGCAGGCGCTGGTCGTGCGCTTCGGCAAGCCGGTCAACGTCGCAACCGAGCCGGGCCTGTATTTCAAGGCGCCCTTCATCGATACCGTGATCCCGATCGACAAGCGCATCCTCGATCTGGAAAACCCGTCCCAGGAAGTGATTGCCTCGGACCAGAAGCGCCTGGTGGTCGATGCCTTCGCGCGCTACCGCATCAAGGACGCGCTGCAATTCTACCAGAGCGTCGGTACGATCCAGGCCGCCAACCTCCAGCTCACGACGCTGCTCAATGCCGCGCTGCGCCGCGTGCTCGGCGAGGTCACCTTCATCACGGTGGTGCGCGATGAGCGCGAAAAGCTGATGGGGCGGATCCGCGACCAGCTCGACCATGAAGCCGCCGGCTACGGCATCCAGGTGGTCGACGTGCGTATCCGTCGCGCCGACCTGCCCGAGCAGAACAGCCAGGCGGTCTACCAGCGCATGCAGACCGAGCGGCAGCGCGAGGCCGCCGAGTTTCGCGCGCAAGGCGGCCAGAAGGCGCAGGAAATCAGGTCCAGCGCCGATCGTGAAGCGACCGTGATCGTTGCGGAAGCCAATTCGACCGCCGAACAGGTCCGCGGCGAGGGCGATGCCGAGCGCAACCGCCTGTTTGCCGATGCCTATGGCAGGGATCCGGATTTCTTCGCCTTCTATCGCTCGATGACGGCTTACGAAAACGGGTTGAAAAGCAACGATACGCGCTTCCTGCTGCGTCCCGATTCCGATTTCTTCAAGTTCTTCAGCAACGCTTCCGGCAAGCCGCCGGCAGCCGCGCCGCCGAAGCCGTAACGAGCGGTTTTGACCACGAAAAAGGCCGAAGTGGACTTCGGCCTCCTTAAAGCCAGATATGAACGGGAGGTTCCAATCCGATGAGGTCTATCGCGTTCGCCGACTTCCTCATCGGTGTGGGAATCCTGTTCGTGATTGAGGGCCTCTTGTTTGCCGCCAGTCCCGCCTGGATGCGGCGGGCGATGAAGAGCGCGCTTGCGACACCAGACAATATCTTGCGGGCGGTCGGCATCGGCTCGGCGGTGGTAGGCCTGATCCTGATCTGGCTGGTCCGGCGGTAAGGAAAACGTTCTGCCATATCGAATCTAACCGGCGTCTGTTTTTCGCCGAAATGCTGGTCTCAAACGCTTGCGCGGTCACCCCGTTCGGGCGCACTGTGGACATCAAATCAGCCCATTCCGTTATCGAGAAGAGAGAGCCGATATGACCGTTGCGACAACAGTCCTGAGCCATCGCCTGCGCCCACTGATGGCCGCGATCTGCCTGAGCGCGAGCCTTTGCATTGGTACGGGTCTTGGTCTCGGCACTGTTTTGATGACTGCGGCGGCTGCGCAGGCGCGCGGTCCCGATGGAATCGCCGATGTTGCCGAGAAAGTGATCGACGCGGTGGTCAACATCTCCACCACGCAGAACGTCGAGGCCAAACTCGGCGAAGGCCGCGGCGTGACGCCGCAATTGCCGCCGGGTTCGCCGTTCGAGGAATTCTTCGACGATTTCTTCAAGAACCGCCGTGGCGGGCAAGGCCCGCGGGGCGGCGATTCGCAGCCACACAAGACCAACTCGCTCGGCTCCGGTTTCATCGTCGACCCGTCGGGCATCGTCGTGACCAACAATCACGTGATAGCGGATGCCGACGAGATCAACGTCATCCTCAATGACGGCAGCAAGATCAGGGCAGAGATCGTCGGCATCGACAAGAAGACCGACCTTGCGGTCTTGAAGTTCAAGCCGCCGAAGCCGCTGGTCGCGGTGAAGTTCGGCGATTCCGACAAGCTGCGGCTTGGCGAATGGGTGATCGCGATCGGCAATCCGTTCAGCCTGGGCGGCACGGTGACCGCCGGCATCGTCTCGGCGCGCAACCGCGACATCGCCACCGGGCCTTACGACAACTTCATCCAGACCGATGCGGCGATCAATCGCGGCAATTCCGGCGGCCCGTTGTTCAATCTCGATGGCGAAGTCATCGGCGTCAACACGCTGATCATTTCGCCGACCGGCGGCTCGATCGGCATCGGCTTCGCGGTGCCTTCCAAGATCGTGGCCGGCGTGGTCGATCAACTCCGGCAGTTCGGCGAGCTGCGCCGCGGCTGGCTCGGCGTCCGCATCCAGCAGGTCACCGACGAGATCGCCGAAAGCCTCAATATCAAGCCGGCACGCGGCGCGCTGATCGCCGGCGTCGACGAGAAGGGGCCGGCCAAGCCCGCCGGCATCGAGCCTGGCGATGTCGTCGTCAAGTTCGACGGCAAGGATATCAAGGACCCGAAGGATCTGCAGCGCGTCGTCGCCGACACGACCGTCGGCAAGGAGGTCGACGTCGTCGTCATCCGCAAAGGCGAGGAACAGAATAAGCGCGTCACGCTCGGTCGGCTGGAGGACAACGACAAGCCGGTGCAGGCGGCGGTCAAGCCGTCTGAACCTACGGAAAAGCCGGTGACGCAAAAGGCACTCGGCCTCGACCTTGCCAACATAAGCAAGGACCTGCGCAGCCGTTACAAGATCAAGGATAGCGTCAAGGGCGTCGTCATCACCAGCGTCGAGGGCAATTCGGATGCCGCCGAGAAGCGGCTTTCGGCCGGCGAAGTCATCGTCGAGGTCGCGCAGGAGGCGGTGAGCAACGCCGCCGACATCAAAAAACGCGTCGATCAGTTGAAGAAGGACGGCAAGAAGTCGGTGCTGCTGCTGGTCGCGAATTCCGAGGGCGAATTGCGCTTCGTGGCGCTGGCATTGCAGTAGGAAGCCATTAGCATATCCCTCCGTCATGCCCGGGCTTGTCCCGGGCATCCATGTCTTGCTTTCTTTTTTAGGAGACGAAGCCGTCATGGCCGGGCCAAGCCCGGCCATGACGAGCCTGCGGGCAAGCGCGCCCGACTGAGCTCGGCCTACCCCGCCACGAACTCCTCGCGTCGATACCCTTGCGCATACAACAGCGCGGTGAGATCACCGTGATCGATCCGCACCTTCGCCGCCGTGGCGACCGCCGGCTTGGCATGGTAGGCGACGCCGAGCCCTGCGTGGCCGATCATGTCGAGATCATTGGCGCCGTCGCCGACCACCAGCGTGTCGATGTCGTCGAGATCGAAGGATTCGAGCAGTTCGACCAGCGTTGCGAGTTTCGCGGCGCGGCCCAGAACCGGCTCGGCGACTTCCCCCGTCAGCTTGCCGTTCTCGACAATCAGCTCGTTGGCGCGGTTTTCGTCAAACCCGATCATCCCGGCGACCGCGCGGGTGAACAGCGTAAAGCCGCCCGAGATCAGGCAGGCATATGCGCCGTGCGCGCGCATGGTCGCGACCAGCTCGCGGCCGCCCGCCGTCAGCGTGATGCGGCTCTTGAGCACCTCGTCGACCGCGCCGACCGGCAAACCCTTGAGTAGCGCCACGCGCTCGCGAAGCGCCGGCCGAAATTCGATCTCGCCGCGCATGGCCCGTTCGGTGATGGCGGCGACACGGGCCTTGACGCCGGCAAAATCGGCAAGCTCATCGACGCATTCCTGTTCGATCATGGTGGAATCCATGTCGGCGAGCAAAAGCTTCTTGCGCCGGGCGACCCTCGGCTGCACGACAATGTCGATCGGCAAATCGCCGCGCGCCTCGCGCAGCCGGCGTTCGATGGCTCCGATGTCCTCAACCCCCTCGACCGCCTCGAAGGGAATGTCGGCCGCGACTTCGTCAAACAGCCAATTTGCGGGGCCGGGAGAGGGAAGTAGGGCGCGCGCGCCGTCGATGACCGTGCTATCGAGCGCGGGATTGGCGGGATTGCAGATCAGCGTGACGACGAAAGACATCGCGTGAATTTTCGAACCGAGAACTGTGACGCCGTGCTTATCGCAGGGCCGACCGCCAGCGGCAAGTCGGCGCTCGCGCTTAGCCTTGCGCAAAAAACCGGCGGCATGATCATCAATGCCGATTCGATGCAGGTATATCGCGACCTCTCTGTCCTCACCGCGCGGCCGACGCGGGAGGAGGAGAGAATGGTTCCGCACCGGCTCTATGGTCACGTCGATGCCGCAGTGAATTTTTCGGCCGGCGCCTTCCTCGCCGATGCCGCAAAGGCCCTCGCTGAGGGGCGCGAGCAGCGCGTCTTCCCGATTTTCGTCGGCGGCACCGGGCTCTATTTCAAGGTGCTGACGCGAGGCCTCTCGGCGGTGCCGCCGATTCCGCCGGAAATAAGGGAAAATGTGCGCGCAAGACTCGCTCGCGACGGCGTCGAAGCCTTGCACGCGGAACTTTTGCGGCGCGATTTGGTCTCCGCGCAACGCTTGAGGCCACGCGACCGCACGCGCATCGCCCGCGCGCTCGAAGTGATCCAGGCGACGGGGCGTTCGCTCACCGACTGGCATCGCGAGGGCCTGCCGCCGCTGTTGGCCGCAAACACCTTCCGCGCCGTTTTTCTCGCAGCCGAGCGCGATTCTCTCTACGCGCGGATCGACGCTCGTTTCGATGCCATGCTGAATTCCGGCGCGATTGAAGAGGTCGCACGGCTTGCGGCGCGAAAGCTCGATCCACTACTGCCGGCGATGAAGGCGCATGGCGTACCGCCGTTGATCGACCATCTTGCCGGCCGGATCACATTGGAAGAGGCCGCTTCCATCGCCAAGTCTGACACGCGCCACTACGCCAAGCGGCAGTTCACCTGGTTCAGGCATCAACTGCCGGAGTTCGAATGGATGAAGCCGGAGGCGGCGGGGGAGTGGGTGAAAGGCGCCACGGCAAAATAACTGGTCATTCCGGGATGCGCCGGAACGGCGCGGGCCCGGAATCCATTTCTCCCAACACTCCTGTGGCGCCATGGATTCCGGGCTCGATGCTTCGCATCGCCCCGGAATGACGTACCTTGCGGCCGAGCCGCATGACCGAAACCCAAAATTCACCCTCGCCGAACGCGGCGAAGGCCGCTACACTCGAAAATGACCTTCGAACCCTCCCCAGCGCTTGACTTTC
>Ga0307474_10004387_pt1 | contig 10169 bp, 5 predicted proteins | sample atmos_gasesECM1C_2_FD_203312 | JGI IMG/M metagenome (GOLD analysis project Ga0307474, IMG submission 203312) | Hardwood forest soil microbial communities from Morgan-Monroe State Forest, Indiana, United States - atmos_gasesECM1C_05 | ecosystem: Environmental > Terrestrial > Soil > Temperate...
GGCGTAGCCGGTTTCGCCGTAGACCTCCATATCTTTGCGATCGAAGGGCCAATTCCACGAGGCTTGCAGGATGGCTTGGGCTTTCGGATAGGTGAGGATGATGGTGCCTTCGTCGTCGACTTTGTAGACGCTGGGCTGGAAGTGTTGCGTGACAGCGGTGACGGAATCGGGGCGGCGGCCGTCCATGAGCCAGGTCATGAGATCGGCGCCGTAGCAGCCGAAATCGTAGAGAGCGCCGGCGCCGTTGAGCGTTGCGTCGTTAAGCCAAGCGAAGAACTCGGGCTGGACGTGAATTTTTGCCGGGCCGGAGTGGCCGTCATGCACAACGACTTTGCGGACGTCGCCGATTTTATTTTGGTGGACGAGATCGTAGGCGGCGCGATTGCTGCGGTACCAAGTGGTTTCGTAGTTGACGAGCACGGGGATGTTTGCGGATTTTGCGGCGCGCTCGATGGCGCGGGCGTCGTCGATGCTGATGGCGAGAGGCTTTTCCATCATCACGGGGATTTTGTGTTTGGCGCAGATTTCGACGGCGCGGCGGTGATCGTACGTGTTGGTGTAAACGAGGACGGCTTGGGGTTTGGTGGCGGCGAGGAGTTCGTCGAGATCGGAGTGGTACAGCTTGGGATCGAGATTAAATTTTGCGGCGTAGCGATCGAAGATGGATTTGTCGGGTTCAGCGATGCCGACAAGTTCGACGTCGTGACGGTCTTTGATGTGGGTGAGGAAGCCGTCGGCGTGGCCGTGGGCCAGGCCGGCCATGGCGACGTGGAGAGTGGCGGTGGACTGAGATTGTGCGGCGGAGGGGACTGCGTTTGCCGTGAAGAGAGCAAGCGTGAGAGCAAGAACGAACGCGCGAGTCATCGTGGTCTCCTGAAGGAGTGTTGATGCTAACACTTTCGACGGACAGAGATTTACCACGGAGAGCGCAGAGTTCACAGAGGAAGATTCGGACGGAAGCAGGATGGACCGTCGAGCACGGTAAGGTAGACGGTGAGTGACGCATGCGTTAGGTAAAATAATGAGAATAGTCTGAAAGATTAAGATAGGCACGGCGGTACCGGGCCCCTACGGTTTGGGTGGATCGGGGGGAGGGTCGGCGGAGTCTTTGGGTTTGGCGATACTGGCTACGCTTTCTACGTTGAACTTTTTGTAGTCGGAGTAGCGGGTTACGGCGTTGACCTTGATTCCCTTCACCATGAGGACGCGGACACCGATATGGGCTTCTTCGTAGGTGGGCAGCCAGACTTCGTTGTTGAGGTAGGCTTGTTCGAAAGTGAAGCTGGTTCCCTTTTGCAAGTTGGCCACCAGGCCGCCGGCGAAGCGGAAGTCGCCGACGAAGTAGGCTTCCAGGCGAGCGACATCGTGAGCTTTTTCGTCGATCCAAATTACGCCGGCGAGTTCGTGAACTACTTTTTCGGCTAGCTTGTGAGGTTTGAATTCGGGATTGGGCTCGAAATCGAAAACGAGCACGTCCTGGCCGCGGAAACGCTCGCGGCGCGGATTGACGAACTGGCAGGCGCGAATGAAGACTTCAATGCCTACGTCGTCATCGTCTTTTTCCTTGCCTTCTTCTTTTTTTTCTTCCTTGGCGTCTTTTTTGGCTTTGTTCTTCTGAATGTCTTCGATGGCTTTCCGCGTTTTCTCGTTTTCTTTCTTTTGCTCGTCTTCGCTGAGTGAGGTGCCGTCTTTTTTGGTCAGCGTGGAGATTTCGTCGCCGTCTAGATAGAAGAAGCTGTACTCCTTTTGCTCGTGCTTGGTGACTTTGCCGGTCTTGTCGTATTCGGTCTCTTCTTCGTTGCGCGTGCCAGCGTAGTTTTCCTTAATTTTGTCGATGGCTTTTTGGTTGTCGTCGACTTCCTTGAAGAGGGCTTTGAGGTCGGGGAGTTGGACTTGTTCTTTTTTGGGGAAGTCGAAGACGCGTTCACCGATGGTGGAGTTGACGGCAGCCTTGGTGACGGCGATTTGATAGGTGTCGGGGCCGCGATGGAGCTCTATCTTGTATGGGAGTTTTAGGGTGCCGGCGGGGCGATAGTCGTCGTACAAGATTTCCTGGTCGACGCCGCCGATCGCGGCCGATTCTTTGACAATCAGATGGGATTGCGGGTCGAAGAAGATTTCACGCTTGAGACCGGCGGGCGTGGTGACTTCGATTTGAAGCGCGTCTTTGCCGCGGACTTGCGCGCGGCCGATGAAGGCGAGGCCGAGTTTGTTTTTCTTGGCGTTGACGAGATGCGAATTGTAGTACTGGCCGGCGGATTCGATTTGCGTGCCGGCAATGCCGACGAGCGTGGTGATTTCGCCGTTTGTTGCGCGGTGCCAGGCGGACTTGCCGTTGTAGGCTTCGATGACATTTTGATCGCCGATGACGAGTTCGGAGTAATAGCGATTGGGGAGCTTGGTGTCGAATGTGTAGGTGCCGGATTTGCCGTCGGCAGGATGGGTGAGTGTGCCTTCGATGGAGATAGTTTGAGCGCGGGTGAGATTTTTGGAGCCGCCTTGGGCTTTGACGTATTGGTCGATGATTTTTTCGGGATCTTGGGCGTGAACCTGGGCGGCAGACAGTGTGATAGCGAGGGCAAGAAGGGCGGCGATGGGCAGACAGGTGCGCATTGGCTCATTCATAGGAACGCAGGATTGAGGGAAAAGTTTCGCGGTTGGAGGCGAGATGAGGGGCGATGTCGATGGATCAATTTGCAGCGGGGTCGGCGCCGGGCGGAGCAAGGTTGTACGGTCTCATGACATCCCTTACAGCTCGTATCAGGACATCCTTTACACCTGGACGGCGGAGAATCGCGAGCCAGGAGACTCGTGGCGATGCCCCGTGGGGTGGTTCTTCCTTAGAGAATAGCCCTAAATCGTTTATTTTCGGCGCCCGTGTTGCGGCTATTTTCATGGTTTGCCTGTGGTTCGAACAACCATGATTTATTCGTAGCGGAGGGCGACGATGGGGTCGACGCGGGTGGCGCGGCGGGCTGGAAAGTAAGATGCGGCGGCGGAAACTGCGATTAGCAGGATGGCAACACCGAGGAAAGTTGTTGGGTCGGAGGCGCTGATGCCGTAGAGGAAGCTGGCGAGGAGGCGGGTTAGCGCGAGGCCGGCTGCTACGCCGATGGCGACGCCCAGGAGGGCGAAGCGGAGGCCTTCGCTGACCACGGTGCGAAAGACGTCGCGGGGTTGGGCGCCGAGTGTGACGCGGATGCCGATTTCGTTGGTGCGCTGGGTGACGGAATAGGACATTACGCCGTAGATGCCGACTGCGGCGAGCAACAGGGCCAGTGCGGCGAAGATGCTGATGAGCCAGGTGCGAAAGCGCGGCTGGGCTACGGTGGCGGCCATGTTGTCTTCCATGGTTCGAATCTTGACGATCGGTTGATTGGGATCAATATCGGCAACGGCGCTCCGGAGTGATGAGGCTTCCTGGTGGGGGTCGGCGGATGTGCGCATCACCAGCGAGAGTTGGAAGACCGGGAGAAGTTGGTCGCCCTGGCGATATGGGACGAACATTTCGGCGGTGGGGTCGAGGCCGAGACCTTGCGTGACGTTCGAGACTACACCGACGATTTCCATTGTGGGGACGTCGTTCTCGGGTGTTGCTCCTAATTGAATGCGACGGCCGAGGGGATTTTCGTTGGGGAAATAAGTTTTGGCGAACGTGGAGTTGATGACGACGACCGATGGCGAGCGGTCGGTGTCGGAGTGCGAGAGATAGCGGCCCTGGAGAAGCGGGACACCGAGCGTTTCGAAATAATTTGCAGTGACGGCGCAGTAGCCGGCGGCGACGTATTCGTGCGGACTCTTGGGCGGGTGGCCGGTGATGTTGAAGTGGATGATGCTGCCGCCGCCGCTGACGGGAAGATAAGAGGCTGCGGCTGCCGCGCGGACTCCCGGGAGAGATTGCGCGCGATCGACGAGGCGATCGTAGAAGCCGTAGCGCTGTTCGGGACGTGCGTAGGCTGTTTGTGAGAGCGGAAGATCGGCGACGAAGAGATGATCAGCTTGGAAGCCGATGGGCGTGTCCTGCATGCGTTCGAAACTGCGGAGGAGGAGACCGGAGCCGACCAGCAGCAGCATCGCTAATGCGATTTCGGTGCAGATGAGCCCGCCGCGGAGGCGGTGGTGGCCCGGGCCGGCGGTTGAGCCACGGGAGCCTTCGTTGAGCGTTTCGCGCAGGTCGAGCTTGGTGGTGCGTAGAGCAGGTGCGATGCCGAAGATCAAGCCTGTGATTACCGAGACTACGATCGTGAAAATCAGCACGGGTCGGTCGAGAGTGACCTCGAAGACTTGAGGGACTGAGCCGTCGGAGATTTTCAGCAAGGGGCCTAGCGAGGCTTGCGCGAAGAGCAGGCCGAGTACGCCACCGGCCAGCGATAGGAGCACGCTTTCGGTGAGGAGCTGGCGAATGACGCGGCCGCGGGTGGCGCCCATCGATGTTCGAATCGCGACTTCGCGGCCACGGGCTGCGGCGCGTGCGAGGAGAAGATTGGCTACGTTCGCACAGGCGATGAGTAGGACGAAGGTTACGGCGCCGAGGAGCAACATCAGGGCCGAACGAACGTTTTGCACCATTTGGGCTTGCAGCGGGACTACGTCGGCGCTGGTGCCGGTATTGTACTCGGGGTACTGCTGCTCGAGGCGCTTGGTGATGCCGACCATTTCCGTGCGCGCTTGTTCACGCGTGACGCCGGCCTTGAGGCGGCCGATTACGATGATGCCGGGGTGCCAATTGCGATCGTCGGGCAGAGTTGCGGCCCACGGAGTGAACGGGAGGAAGACGTCGGCGGGCTGGAGCAATTCGAATCCCGCGGGCATGACGCCAACAATGGTGTAGGGGCGCGAATCGAGATCGATGGATTTGCCGATCGCGTCGGCGGCGCCGCCGTATTGGCGCTGCCAAAGGCCGTAGCTCAGGATAGCGACTGGAGTCGCGCCGGCGCGATCTTCGTCGGCGCGGAACGTGCGGCCGGCGTGGGTGTCGACGCCGAGGAGCGAGAACATTGGCGCGGTCATCATGCGTGCGCTCAGGCGCTCGGGCTCGCCGGAGCCGGTCAATGTGATTGTGGTGCCACGGGTAGCCTCGAGAGATTCGAACGAGGAGCTTTGCGCGCGCCAGTCGACGTAGTTTTGATAGGAGGTGCTGATTACCGGGAAGCTGCTCTTTTCGGCGACCAGGATAAGGCGGGACGGATCTTTGTAAGCGAGCGGGCGAAGAAGGACGGCGTTTACGACGCTGAAGATCGCGGTGTTCGCTCCGATGCCCAGGGCGAGTGTCAGGATGGCGATGGCGGTGAAGGTGGGCGTTTTGAGGAGAAGGCGGAAGGCGTAACGGAGGTCTTGGAGGAGCGTCTGCATTTTGGCCTCGTTGAAATGCGTGGACCCTACGATTCTATTGCCATTTGGACGGGTGAGGGTGGGGAACGTTTCCGGTGAGCGAAATCTTGGTTTACGCGGACCGAGGCTCACAGAGCGAACGTGCGGACATGGGGCACAGCAGTACTTCGCCCCTACACAACCGTGCGTTTGTGGCGGTGAGTTTATTTCGCTTTGGGGCGATTCAGATATTTCTCGTATAGCTCTTGGTGTTTGTTACGGGTGGACATGAGCTGGCCTTTGATGAAGAGGTAGCGGACGTCGGTGGTGAGTTCGAGCGGGTCGCCGTTGGTGACGATGATGTTGGCGATTTTTCCGTTTTCGAGCGTACCGAGTTGATCGGAAAGGCCGAAGATTTGGGCTGGATATATGGTTACGGCCTTGAGCGCTTCGTCGTAAGCGAGGCCGTGCGCGACGGCGTTGGCAGCTTGCTGGCCGAGGCGCCGTGCAAAGGAATTGTCGAAGCTGCCGAAGGCGAATTTTACGTGGGCATCGGCGAGTTCGGCGGCGGTGGATAGCGAGCGATCGTAGGGATCATCTTCGTCGAGCGGCTCGGTGAGCGTGGGCTGGAGGATCACCGGGATATTTTTGGAGCGCAGAAGATCCTTCACTTTGTAGGATTCGGCGCCGCCGGCGAGAATCATTTTGATTTTTTGTTTGTCGCAGAACTCAACGGCGGCGCGAATTTCGCGCGCGCGGCTGGCGAAGACGAGCACCGGAAGTTCGCCACGGATAACGGGGACGAGCGCTTCGAGCTTCAAGTCGCGCTGATATTCGGCGGGCCCGCCGTGTCCCCAGGCAACGGCGTAATGACGGGCGTTGTCGAGCCAGTCGGAAAGTTCGTCGACCTGTTTGTCGTATTCCTGTTTCGCTTCGGAGTAGGGCTTCTGTTTGCGCGAAAATGTTGTGAAGTCGAAGGATTCTGTATCGATCGTGGGCCAGTCGATGACCATCGCGACGCTCTTTTTGATGAGCATGTCGTTGATGGTCCAGCCGGCAAGATGGATTGCGGATGCCTGGCCGCCGAGGAGATTCGAATTGCCGCGCGAGTCGAAGCCGCCGCTGGCGGGGACGGCGAGGACTTCGGTGATGCCGGCGGCGCGGGTAACAGGAATGTGGTCGCTGGACGGAAGAACCGCATCGGCGGCGACCACGTCCGGGTTGATCATGCCGGTTTCGGTGGTATCAACCGTGGCGCTCACCGCAGAGATTTCGCTAAGGCCAATTTGCGTGACTGGATCGAAGAGGCCGGGATAAACCTGCAAGCCTTTGCCGTCGATCACCTGCGCGCCGGCCGGGACGTCGACGTTCGTGCCGACGGCCGAAATTTTGCCGTCTTTGATCACGAGCACGCCGTCATCGACGGGTGCGCCGGCTAGCGTAAAGATTTTTGCGTGGGTGATGGCGAAAGTTGTGGGTGCTTCCTGTTGTGCGAATGCTGCGCCGCTGAAAGCGAGTGTTGCGACGGCAGTGGTCATGGCGACGCGTGAGAGGAGGTTGAACTTCACAGCACACCTCCGAGTACGACGGCGTCGCCTTGCGGCTTGGGCTTCTCGTCAGGCTTCTTGTCGCCTGGCTTTGCATCGGACTTTTTGTCGTCCTTCTGTTCCTTCTTTTCTTTCTCGATCAAAGCTTTCTTTTCCTTTTCGAGGTTCGGGCGATCGCCTAGGTCTTTCTGGCGATCGAACAGGACGCGTCCGTCGATGAACGTCTTTTGTACAACGGCGTAGGCGCTGAGCGGATCGTGGTTGTAGATGACGAGGTCGGCGTCTTTGCCGGTGTCGATTGTGCCGACGCGCTTGTCGATGCCGAGCTGTATCGCCGGATTCAGCGTTACGAGTTTCAGCGCTTCGTCGTGCGACAAGCCGCCGAACTTGATCGTCTTGGCGGCTTCCTGGTTCAAGTGCGTCGCTTCTTCGGCGTCGTCGGAGTTGATCGAGACGACTACGCCGCGGCGTGTCATCAAAGCGGCGTTGTACGGAATTGCGTTCCACGCTTCTTCCTTGTAGGACCACCAATCGGAAAACGTCGAGGCGCCTACACCGGCTGCGGCCAACTCGTCGGCGACTTTATAGCCTTCGAGGACGTGCTGCAGCGTGCGGACCTTGAAACCGAATTCCTTCGCCACGCGGAGCAGCATGAGGATTTCGTCCTCGCGGTAGCAGTGCGAATGGACGTAGCGCTTCCCTTCGAGGACTTCCACGAGGGGATCGAGCCGCAAATCGCGACGAGGGGTGATCAGATTTTTCTCGCCGGCTGCGGAGCGCTTGTTGTAGTCGTCCCACTTCGCTTTGTAGTCGCGGGCTTCGGAGAAAGCGCCGCGAATCGTCTCTTCGACGCCCATGCGTGTGGCGGGATAACGTGCTTCGCGGCCACGGCCGCCGAAATTGGAATGCTTGGGGTTTTCGCCGAGCGCGAACTTGATGCCGGGGAGGGCGCCTTCAAAAGGCAGCTTTGAGGCCGGCTGGCCCCAGCGAAGCTTGATGACGACGGTCTGGCCGCCGATTGGGTTTGCACTTCCGTGCAGGATATTTGCGACGGTGACGCCGCCGGCAAGATCGCGATAGATGTCGACGTCTTCGGGATTCAGGACGTCGGCAGTGTTTGCGATCGACGACACCGAGATGCTGCCTTCGTTGACGTCGCCGTCGATGGCGATGTGCGAGTGGCAGTCGACGATTCCCGGCATCACGAATTGGCCGTTCGCATCGATCACCTGTGCGTCTTTCGGTGCTTTCACGGATTCGCCGACTTCGGCGATCTTGCCATCCTTTATAAGGATGGAGCCGTGCTCGATGGTGCCGTGCGAAACGGTGAGAATCGTGGCGTTTTGAATCAGGGTGATCGGGGCAGCCTCAGGTGCGGCGGCAGGCTGCGCGGCGAAGAGCTTCGAGGTTGTGACCGCGAGAATCACAGCAAGTGTTGCGGCGAGAATTACGACAGTTCGCCTGTTCATCGCGAGCTCCCCGCTCCCGCATCCACACTCGCAGATGCGATCGACTTGTCGTTTGGCTTTGCACCGGTGAAGTCGATGTCTATGCCGACGCCGGCCACGTGAATATTCCCTTTCATCGCTTTGCCATCGAACGTGCCCGAGAAAATCACGTCGCTGGGCGAGTCTTCGATCGGGATGTTGATCTTGAAGGTGAATTTGTCGGCACTGAGGCTGCCGTCGATGATGCTGGAGTTGCCGTGTTTGCTCGCCACCGTGCCGGAGAGCGAGCCATCGGAAGCCATCGCGATGTCGGCGATCGCCTCGTCGGGACCTTCGGGTGAAGTGAAGGTGAGTTTCCACTTGCCGGTCAGGTCGCCTTTGGGCGGATCCTTCGGTTTTTCCGGCTCGTGAATGGTGTATTTACGCCCGTCGACGAAGACGTATTTGATTTTCGTTTTTTCGCTGAAGATGTCGCCATCGGCGACGACGAGATTCGCGATTTTGCCGGTGTCGATCGAGCCGAGACGATCGGAGACGCCGAAGATTTCGGCCGATGACAGTGTGAGCGCGCGAATTGCTGCGTCCGCACTGAGTCCAGCATCGATCGACTTTTTCGCGGCTTTCAGCGCGTCCTTGGGGCTGGTAGCGCCGCCGGAATAAAACGCGAACTTCACGTTGGCTTTGGCGAGCGCGGCGGGCGAAGACGGCGCGCGATCGCGGAAGCGGAGGGTTCGCAGCGTCGGAGCTTTGTCGGGATCGGCGTCTTTCTCAGCTTCTGGCCATTTCAAATTGACCAGCACGGGCAATTTTTTGGCGGCGATTTCGCCGGCGACTTCATAGCTCATTTGGCCGCCGTAGAGGACAGCCGGAACGTGCCAGCGGTCGACCAATTCGAACGATCGGCGAATCTGAATCGTGGTGTTGGCGGGAATCAGCACCAGCGCGTGATCTTCGAGCGCATCGGCGAGCGCGGAATCGGTGCGATCGTAGCGGGGGCGAGCCGTTCCGCGCGGATTTTTGTCGTAGATCGATTCGGCGCGGCCGCTCCACTCGGTGTCGAGCCAAACCTGGTGCACGTAGCCGAGGGTGCCCATGAGCGAGCCGGGGAAACTCACGAAGCTGCCGGGCGGCTGGAGCGTAACTGGAATCGCAACCGGAGACTTCACGACGAGGTCGCCGTTGCGTTCGCCGCCGAGGTCGAGCAGCGCGGCTTGCCCCGGGAAGATTCCACCTCTATGCGCGGAGATGACGGTGGTGAAACCGCCGTCACGCCAGGTTTCGATGCGTTTGTCACTCAATGTGGCTTCGCCGGCAGCGTCGCGCCATGGCGTGGACGCTGGGCGATCTTCGGAGCCGCGCGACGGAGGGGCGGTTGGGCGTGCGCCCTCGGGTCCGGGCGGAGTGACGAGGCCAACGTCGGTGAAGGAATCGACGAGGCCAGGGTAGACGGTGAGGCCTTTGCCATCGATCACCCAGGTTTCCTGCGGGAAGTTCACGTCTTTGCCGACGGCGGTGATGATGCCGTGCGACACGATCACCGTGCCGTTTTCGATGCGCGGGCCGGAGACCGGCACGATCGTCGCGCCGCGGATTGCGAACGATTGGGGCTCGCCTCCCTGGGCGGCAGTGCGATTGGGAACGACGGCGTTTGCGAAAAGTGCGGCGGCAGCTGCGGCGGCTAACGACAAACTTCGACGCATGACACGGTGCATTCGGGACTCCCTCAGTTGGGTTGCGTGGAGGACGCGGACCCTGACGTTTGTTTGGTAGACGGATGAGGCTAGTGGGAAGTTACGGGAGTGTCAAGAAGTTGGGCCGAAGGTGTCGGTAGCACACGATATGTCCGGTTGAATTAGCACACGAA
>Ga0307474_10004388_pt1 | contig 10167 bp, 9 predicted proteins | sample atmos_gasesECM1C_2_FD_203312 | JGI IMG/M metagenome (GOLD analysis project Ga0307474, IMG submission 203312) | Hardwood forest soil microbial communities from Morgan-Monroe State Forest, Indiana, United States - atmos_gasesECM1C_05 | ecosystem: Environmental > Terrestrial > Soil > Temperate...
AGCTGTCGCAGGCACGCCTGCGCCGCGCCGATCACTCCCCAACAGATGCCGTAGCGGGCCTGAGTGAGGCAGGAGAGCGGTCCCTTGAGTCCGCGGACACCCGGAAGCACCCGGTTCTCCGGCACCACTACGTTGTCGAAATAGAGCGCGGCGGTCACCGACGCGCGCAGCGAGAACTTGTGCTCGATCTCGGGAGCGGAGAAGCCCGACGAGCCCTTCTCGACCAGAAAGCCGCGGATGCCTTCGGGCGTCGTGGCCCATACCACCGCAAGGTCTGCGATGGCGCCGTTGGTGATCCACATCTTGGCGCCGTTCAACACCCAGTCCTGGCCGCGCTTCTGCGCGTGGGTCTTCATGTTGGCCGGGTCCGACCCGCCCTGCGGCTCAGTGAGGCCGAAGCAACCGATGACCTCCCCATGGGCCATGCGCGGCAGGTAGGTCTGCTTCTGCTCTTCCGATCCGAACGCCCAGATCGGGTACATGCACAGGGACGATTGCACGGATACGAAGCTGCGGATGCCCGAATCGCCGCGCTCGAGCTCCTGGCAGATGAGCCCGTAGCTGACCGCATTGAGACCGGCGCAGTCGTAGCCTTGAATCGAGGAGCCGAGCAGTCCCTGCGCCGCCAAAGCCGGTATGAGCTCCCTGGGAAATCGGTGTTCCTCGAAACAACTTTGGATGATGGGCAGCACCTCGCCATCGACCAGCTGCGCGACCGACTCCTGCACCAGCCGCTCTTCCTCGCTGAGCATTGCGCGCACGCCGTAGAAGTCGAGCGGATCGAGGGCGGTAGCGGCCGGCTTGCTGGCGGGTGCAACGGGCGTGTGAGCGGTGGCTTTGGCCACGGCATTTTCCTCCGGCGGGAAAGGGATAGCCCCAACTGGGGGCGCGCATGATAGCGGGGCTGCGGTGCGCCAGCCAGCGCGGTGCGCCAGCCGGCTCGGGGTGGCAGCCGGCGCGATGCGGCAGTGATCGCCGGGTGTGCCAGTGGCGTCGGAAGAGTCGTTGGTGCACCCTTGCCGCCGTGAAGATTCCCGAGATCCTCATGGTCGAGACCGTGCACCGGCCGGGCAGCCTGGCCAAGGTGTTGCAGGTCATCGCGGACGCGGGCCTCGCCATCGAGCATCTGTCGGCACTGCGGCGCGACCAGGGCAAGACGCTCTGGGAAATCACCGTCGACATGGACGAGGAGGCGGACCGCTCGCTCTACGATCGTATCGGGCAGTTGCCGATCGCGCGCTTCGTCGGCAAGTCAGACCGTGTCTTCAATCGTCACCGCGGCGGCAAGATTCGCACCGTGGCAACCGCGCCGATCACGACGCAGCAGATGCTGCGAGATGTCTACACGCCGGGCGTCGCGCGCGTGTGTCTGGCGATCGAGAAGGACCCGGCGGCGGCGTGGGAATACACGGCGATCGGCAATACCGTGGCGATCGTCACCAACGGTACGGCCATCCTCGGGCTCGGCAACATCGGTCCGCTCGCGGGGCTGCCGGTGATGGAAGGGAAGGCCGCGTTGTTCGCGGACCTGGTCGGGATCAGCGGCGTGCCGATTCTCGTGAAGGAGACGCAACCCGTGCGCGTTGCGGAGATCGTCGCCGGCATCGCCACCAGCTTCGGCGCCATCCAGCTCGAGGACTTTGCCGCACCGGAGTGCTTCGAGATCGAGCGGCTGCTGCGGGAACAGTTGCAGAAACCAGTGTTGCACGACGACCAGCACGGCACCGCCGTGGTCGCGCTCGCAGCCCTCATCAACGCGGCGCAGCGCACCGGCGTCGACCCGCGCGCGAGCGTGGTCGGGCAGATCGGGCTCGGCGCCGCCGGGGCCGGCATCGTACGACTGCTGCGTGCCTTCGGCGTGCGGCACATCCTCGGCACCGATCTCAATCCGAGCGCGGTGGCCCGGCTCGTCGCGGAGGGCGGCGAGGGAGTGAAGCTCGAGGAGCTCATGCAGCGCGCTGACATCGTGATCGCCTGCACCGGCGCCAAGGGACTCATCAAGCCTCAATGGGTGCGCAAGGGACAGGTGATCCTCGCGCTGTCGAATCCGGATCCCGAGATCGAGCCGCTGGTGGCGCGCGAGCACGGGGCGGCACTCGCCGCCGACGGCAAGGGTATCAACAACGTGCTGGCATTCCCGGGCCTGTTCAAGGGCGCGCTGGAGGCGCGCGCGAGGTGTTTCTCCGATGAGATGCTGATGGCGGCCGCGCGTGCGATTGCCGGCTTTGCCTGTGGCGCCGAAGAGCTCGTGCCCGATGCGCTCGACAAGGAGCTACACCAGAAGGTAGCGGCTGCAGTGCGGGCCGCCTCCACCGGTCCGCCGCAGATGCCTCAGTAAGGGACGCTGAAGCGCCGGTACACCGCGGCCAGCAGCCACAGCGGACCAATCAGCAGGAACTGCACGTCCTTGAAGAAGGACGGCCGCTTTCCCTCGATGGCGTGGCCGATAAATTGCCCCACCCACGCCAATACGAAGATGGCGAGCGACGTTGCCCACAAGGGCCACGGCAGCTCGCTGAGCCACTGCACGGTCGCGAGCAGCGCGACGAACACGATCGCTATTCCCAGCGCGAGCGAAGGCGAGAGCACCAGGTAATAAGCGACTGCGGCCGCGGCCGTGAGGCTTGCCCAGTTGAGCCACGGCGAGACCGCGGCGAAGCCTGCAGGGACTGGCACGGACCAAAGCAGCCCCATGAGCGAGAGCACGATCGGCGGAACGCAGATCCAGTGCAGCAGCTTGTTGACGGGATTCTCGTGGCTCGTGCCGTATTCGCTGAGCCAATCCGCCACGGTGCGCATGAGACTTTCTGCGCCGAGCCTCAGTGGGAGCCGTCCGACGCAGTGTTCGACGCAGTGCTCGAGCCGGTGCCCGACGTGATCAGCGTGATGTCTTCGACGTCAAGTCCACCGGTCTTCGAACGCAACGAGACTTTCTGAATCTTGGCCTGCACGTCGTCGAACATGATTATGAAGCGGGCGCTCTTGTTATAGGAGATATCGAGCTGTGTGCGCTGATCGCCATCGATGTTGAGGAAGAATCCGCGACTGCGTTGATGACGGTCGCCGCGATCGTCCACGATGAATGCGTCCTTCCAGATATCGGCGCTCTGCACCAGAGTGTTGGCCTTATCCTGATTGGTCAGGTCGGTGACGCAGGCGACCTGGGTATCCTGCCGCCCGCAGCCGTAGACCACCAGGCGGGTGTTCTGCGCTTGCGCGGAGCCGAGGCCGTCTGCCGCCGCCTGCGCGGGTTGACCACCAGTTGAAGCTCCAGCGCTCGCCGGCTTTTGCGCGAATGCGCTCGAGAGCGCACCGGAAACCTGGGAAAGCGCGCTCTGAGCGCCACCGCCGCCGGCATCGCCCGAGGTGCTCCCGCCGCTGCCCCCGGCCCCCGATTGCGGCTTCGCGGCGCCTCCGCTGGCACCTGTGCCGCTGCCGCCACCACTGCCAAAGATGCTGGCTAATACGCCTGTCAGCCCGGAGTTCCCGGAAGCCCCACTGCCCGCGCCAGAGGTACCTGCGGCGGCGCCACTGCTCGCAGTCCCCGTGCTGCCAGTGGTCGCGCCTTTGCTGGCCGCGGCTCGAGCCGTGGCTGGAGCCGCGGCCGGAGCGGCGCTCGCGCCTTGCGAGGATGCGAGTGTCGCAGCCGGCACGGCGTTGTCAGTCCAACCCGTCTCGATGACATTTTTCTTCGCATTGCGAAGAGCGCTGGCCCGATCCTGGAGCAGCTTCTCGGCGGCGGCAGCATTAGCGGCCGGCGCACAGGCGATGCCGCCTTTGTAACCGTAGCGCTGCGCCAAAAACTGCGTGAACGCGGCACGCACGGCCGCCGCCGACGAGGCGGGTCCCTGCAGAACGCCGCTGACATAGATGGTCTGGAGGTTCGGCTGCGAAGCACAGACGCCGTACTCGACGCGCGCGGTCTGTCCCGCAGCCACGAGCGGACAGGTCGCAGCCATCAGAGCGATGGCGAGCGGAAGGGCTCTCTGGACCATGTGGATCTCCCCGGATAGATATTCTTGGTCGACCGCATGGCGGCCGCCCTTTCTAATGCCCCATTGTGACCCACACACCGGCCTTTGCCGAGAGGCGCCGGTGGGTGGTTCGGGGGGAAGGCGCCGGTAAACCTTCCGGGGCCGGCTCAGCCGGCCGCGAGGCCCTCAGGCGGCCATCAGCCCGCGCAGCTTGCCGAGGGCACTGGACTCGATCTGGCGGATGCGCTCGGCTGAGACGCCGTATTTCCCCGCGAGTTCGTGCAGCGTCGCCTTGTCGTCCGACATCCAGCGCCGTTCGACGATGTCGCGGCTGCGGTGGTCGAGCCGGTTTAACGCACCGCGCAGGCGGTCGGAGGAATCCTCGGCGCTCTCGGCTTCTTCGACCTCCTCGGCAGGGTCAGCGTCCGGGGCAGGCAGATAGGCGGCCGGGCTATAGAGCTCCTCGTCGTCGGCTTCCGGGGCTGGATCGAAGGAAAGGTCCCGTGCCGCCAACCGCTTTTCCATCTCGGTCACTTCACCCGGGGAGACGCCCAGATCGCGGGCCACGGCAGCGGTCTCCTCTGCCGAAAGCCAGGTGAGGTTCTTCTTCAAGCGCCGCAGATTGAAAAACAGTTTGCGCTGCGCCTTGGTGGTGGCGATCTTGACGAGCCGCCAGTTGCGCAGCACGTACTCATGGATCTCGGCCCGGATCCAATGGACGGCGAATGACACCAGGCGCACGTTGAGCGAGGGGTCGAAACGCTTCACGGCCTTCATGAGGCCCACGTTCCCTTCCTGGATGAGGTCGCCGACCGGCAGGCCGTAGCCGCTATAGCCGCGGGCAATGTGCACGACGAAACGCAGGTGCGAGAGCACCAGGTGTCTCGCGGCGGCGAGGTCGCCGTCGGAACGGAAGCGCTCGGCCAACTCGCGCTCTTCCTCGCGCGATAGAACAGGAATGTGGCTGACCCGCTCGAGGTAGGCATCGAGGCTTCCGAGCGGGCCGGCCAGGGCTTGGTCACCCATGCGGGCAACCAATGCGGTATTCGCAGTAGTCATCAGATCTCCCGTGGGTTGGAGGGCATTCTAGCAGTCGGTTGGTTAGAGTGCTAAAGGGCCGCCGAGTTCCCCGGCAGTCGGTGGGGGCAGCAGGGCTAATCGCCATTTGAGAACAATAGCTTAGGCGGCTAGCCTGCGGCCCGGCATCCCCCTTCCGGGGGGTCGATCACCTCTCTGGGAGGGGACGGCGCAAGCGTCGACGCGCTAAGCCTGAACTAAGCAGTACCGCAGCTCGCATTGGGGTAAAGTCGCGCGGCTCCAGACGAACATAACTAAAAGGGGAGGACTGCCGTGGTCACGCTGTCGTCGCTTTGGCTCCCGATCTTCCTGTCATCCGTCATCGTCTTCCTGGCGAGCTCCGTGATCCACATGGCCCCGCTTTGGCACAAGAGCGATTACCCGAAGATGCCCCGTGAGGCAGAGGCGCTCGACGCGCTGCGCCCGCTCGCCATCCCACCCGGCGATTACTTCATCCCCAGAGCGCATGACATGAGCGAAATGCGCACGAGAGAGTTCAAGGAGAAGATGAACAGCGGCCCCGTGGCAGTCATGACAGTCATGCCGAACGGCCCGATCCACATGCGCCGCAATTTGATTCAGTGGTTCGTGTTCCTGATCGTAGTCGCGGTTTTCTCGGCCTACATTGCCGGGCGAGCACTGGCCCCCGGAACGCCCTACCTGCGGGTATTCCAGATCGTCGGCGCGACCGCGTTCATGGGATACGCGCTCGCGCTCTGCGAGCTCTCCATCTGGTACCGACGCTCCTGGAGCCTGACGCTCAAATCGGCCTTCGACGGGCTAATCTATGCCGCGCTCACTGCCGGTACTTTCGCTTGGCTCTGGCCGCATTAGATCTGCGGCGGCGATGACGACGGCCATGACGGCGGTGATTAAATCGCAGCGAGGAATGCATCACGCGCCGCCAGTGTTATGACCGTGCCCGAAAAGCGCATACGTGAAGTTATGACATGCGTCTATGGAAGTACGTAGAAGTCGCATCCGGCCGGCAGGGAAAACTAAGAGTCCGTCACGTATGCATGTCATAGGCCATGGTCTGATACACTCAAATGGCCGGGGGGCCACTAGGCGCGGATCTAATGAATAAGGGTCTCTTTTTTCGACTGGCGGTACTGATCTGCTTGCCGCTCGCTGCCGCGGTCTCACGCGCAGACATCCCTTCAGGACGCGCCATACAGGCGCACATCAAGTACTCGCAGCGTTCCGCGCTCGCCGAGCCGCTGCTGCGCTCGAGCGCCGCGCTGGTCATCGATACCACGCACTCCTCGGTGCTGTATTCGCGCCGTGCCAGCGTGGCCATGCCGATTGCTTCGATCACCAAGCTGATGACCGCGCTCGTCGTCATGGACGCCGGACAGTCGCTGGACGAGACACTCGAGATCACCACGGACGACCGTAGCAGCGGCAAGGGAGCTTTCTCGCGCCTCTTGCCCGGCACGCACCTCACCCGTGGCTCTCTGATGCACTTGGCGCTGATGTCTTCCGAGAACCGGGCCGCTCATGCGCTCGGCCGCAACTATCCGGGCGGTGTCGCAGCATGCGTCGCGGCCATGAATGCCAAGGCCCGCGAGCTGGGCATGAGCAATGCGCATTTTGTGGAGCCGACGGGGCTCTCGGACGAGAACGTCGCGAGTCCCGAAGACCTATCGAAGCTGGTGATGGCCGCAGCCAAGGTCCCGGCGATACGCGATTACTCGACCGACGGCGGCTTCTCAGTGCAGATCGGGCGCCGCATGGTGAATTTCCGCAATACCGATTCGCTGGTGAGCAGCCCCGACTGGAACATCGTGGTGCAGAAGACCGGCTACATCTCGGAGGCGGGGCGTTGCCTGGTGATGCAGACGGTGATCGAGGATCGCACCGTGGTGATCGTGCTGCTCAATTCCTTCGGCAAGCATACCCGCGTCGCGGATGCGCGCCGCGTACGTCGCTGGATGGAGGCGACACTTCTGGCGCACGAGGGGACGCGGGCCACCTCGACCTGAGGTCCGGCTTTCAGGCGCCGGGCTCGATGCTCCGCAGATGGCGCGCGGCGGAGATCCACGCGCCCAGCCAGCCAAGCACCGCTCCGCCGCCGAGCAGAATCCCGACATCCTGGATGGACAGACCCTGTAGCGTGTAGCGGCTGCCGTAAAGCTGCGCGAGCGTCGCCACCGGCGCGCCGAGCACCGCGACCAGCAATGCGACGATCGCCCAGGCGAGCAACGCGCCACCGAGCCCGTAGAGGACTCCGGCGTACAAGAACGGACGACGCACGAAGGCATTCGATCCGCCGACCAGCTTGGTGACCTCGATTTCCGCACGGCGACCGGTAATCTCGAGGCGCACCGTATTTCCGATCACCGCCAGTACCCCGACGCCGAGCAGTCCGGCAGCCATCAACAGCAGCCGACTCATGACCTCGAGTATGGCGTTGAAGCGCATCACCCACTCGGAGTCGACCTGCACCAGGTCCACCTCTGGCCAGGCCCCGAGATAATGGCGCAGCGACTCGAGGGCGGCGGGGGAGCTGTTCTCGGGGCGCGGGCGTACATGCAGTACGTTGGGGAGCGGGTTGTCCTTCAGTGCGGCGAGCGCGTCGCCGAATCCGGAGTAGCGGCGGAACTCCTCGAGACCCTCGTCGGCAGAGATCAACGTCACCTTCTCGACGTCGTGGCGCTCCTTCGCTGCCTGCGCGAGCTGTTGAGCCTTGGCGAGCGGCACGTCGGTCTTCAGGTAGACCGAGACGTCGACCGCGTTGGCAAAGTTGCCTGTGGCTGCCTGTGCGTTGACGACGAACAGTCGCAGTGCCGCAGGCAATGCCAGCGCGAGCGCGATCACGAGTAACGTCAGAAGCGTTGCAACCGGGGTCCGCACCAGACGTCCGAGCGACCCAACCAGCGCCTGCATGTGCCAGCCGCCGACCACGCCAAGGCTCATCGGATGGCCACAACGCTCGGCAGCGGATCGACGGCATCGCCCTGGACCTGCCCGTTCTCGAGGACGATCACTCGCTGCGCGAACTCCTTCACCAGGTGGTGGTCGTGGCTGGCAATCACGACCGTGACGCCGACGTCCTGAAAGCGTCTGAAAAGGCGCATAACCTCGAGCGATAGGTCGGGGTCCAAATTGCCCGTGGGCTCATCGGCAATGAGCAGGGGCGGCTTGCTCACCACCGCGCGGGCAATGCCGACCCGCTGTTGCTCGCCAACCGACAGCTCGCCGGGCAGTGAGCGCTCCTTGCCGAGCAACCCCACTTGATCGAGCGCCGCGCGCACCCGCCGGTCGATCTCCTTGAGCGGGGTCGCGCTGACCGCGAGCGGCAACGCGACATTGTCGTAAACCGGACGGTCGGGCAGCAGCCGATGGTCCTGAAATACCACCCCCACTCGGCGCCGGAATCCGGAAATGTGGCGTGATTTGAGCGTCTGGGTATTGCGGCCGTTCACGCGCACGGCGCCGCGAGTCGGCCGCTCGAGCAGCGCGATCAGCTTGAGAACCGTGCTCTTACCGGCGCCCGAGCGGCCGGTGAGGAACACCATCTCGCCGTTGTGGATCTCGAAGCTGACATTTGTGAGTGCCTCGCGCCCGTTGGCGTAGCGCTTGCTCACCCGGTCGAAGACGATCACGCGCGGCCCGCCTCGCCAGCCTCGCGCGCAGTGGCAGCCGCTGTGCCACCGTCCTGCGGCCCCTCGACCAGCGCGGCGGCGAAGGCCTGCGGATCGAATTCGCCGAAATCCTCGAGTGATTCTCCAATGCCGATGTAACGGATCGGAAGCTTCAGCTCATTGGCAATGGCGACGACGATGCCGCCCTTCGCGGTGCCGTCGAGCTTGGTGATCACGAGCCCGGTGACCCCCACCGCCTCGTTGAACTGCCGTGCCTGGGCCAGTGCGTTCTGGCCCTGGTTGGCATCGAGCACCAGCAACACCTCGTGCGGTGCGCTGGCGTCGGAACGCTGGATGACGCGTTTCACTTTCTTCAGCTCATCCATGAGGTGCGACTGGCTGTGCAGCCGCCCGGCCGTGTCGGCGAGCACGACGTCACTGGCGCGCGCCCGCGCCGCAGCCAGCGCGTCGAACACGACGGCTCCGGGATCCGCGCCCGGCGCCTGGGCCGCGAACTCGGCACCGCTGCGCTCGGCCCATACCTTGAGCTGCTCGATCGCAGCTGCCCGGAAGGTGTCACCGGCGGCGAGCAGCACCGTAAGTCCCTCGGCCGCACACCGCCCCGCCAGCTTTCCGATGGTGGTCGTCTTGCCCGAGCCGTTGACGCCGACCACGAGGATGACGAACGGCCGGCATTGGGAGTCGATCACCAGCGGCCGGGCACTTGGGGCGAGGATCTGGGCAATGCTCTGGCGCAGCGCCGCGATCAGTGCCGCGACGTCGCTCAGCTCCCGCCGTGCCACTCGCTGGCGCAGCCCCGCGAGGATTCGCGCACTGGCCTCCACCCCGACGTCGGCGCTGATGAGGCGCGTCTCGAGCTCCTCAAGGATCGCCGCATCGATCTCGCGGCCGCGGAACAGGTCGGCGAGATCGTAGGTGAGCCACGAGTTACCGCGATTCAGGCGGTTGCGCAGGCGGCGCAAAAAGCCGGGCTGCTCAGACACTTGAATGCTGGAGCCTTGGCTGGGGGTGTCAGGGACGCGGCGGAACATGTGGCCATTCTACCGGCCCGGCGTGCCGGTCCGGGGGCTCGGGTGGACGCGGGCACGTATGAGGGGGGTCCATTTAGGCGTATGCGCTTACGTTGTGCGCATGAGGCATGCGCACAAGGCTTGCGCAGGAGGCTTGCGCAGGAGGCTTGCGCAGAGGTCATGCGCAGAGGTCATGCGCAGAGGTCATGCGCAGAGGTCATGCGCAGAGGTCATGCGCAGACCGCATGCGCAGAGAGTGCTGGCTGTGCCCCAAATGCGTGGGACCACGCCGGGGGCGCTTACTCGGCGGAATTGGTCGCGGGGAGTGGAACGGCCCCCATTTGAACCGGACATAGCTGCATAGCGAGGAGCTAGGCGTAAGCCTAGTCATACGACTATGCCTAATGTTGATCGAGTCGAAGTTCTTGCCAGCATCCAGCGTCGCCGCCGTTATTCGCTGGACGAGAAGCTGGCGGTTCTGGCCGAGGCAGCTCAGCC
>Ga0307474_10004389_pt1 | contig 10166 bp, 7 predicted proteins | sample atmos_gasesECM1C_2_FD_203312 | JGI IMG/M metagenome (GOLD analysis project Ga0307474, IMG submission 203312) | Hardwood forest soil microbial communities from Morgan-Monroe State Forest, Indiana, United States - atmos_gasesECM1C_05 | ecosystem: Environmental > Terrestrial > Soil > Temperate...
CGCAAGCCGCCAGAGCCCCAAGCAAGAGATCACCGGAACAGGCCCCGGCACCGGCGCCTCCGACTCCCTTGTGGGCCTCGGCCTGGTAGATGGCACGACCGAGATCGACCGAGCATGTCACCGGAACATCCGTCTGCCCGCCCTTCGCCCGCAGAGTGATTTGCGAGGCATTTGGATCGTTGCGGTATTGCTCTTTCAGCGGCTTCTGAAGCGATCGAATATCCATGGCAACCTCGTTCTTGATATTACTTGGCGATTTTTCACTCACCGGGAGAGCTTCGGCCAAGCCGTCTTGAAGCCTCTCCATCTGCATGCTAGCATTTGTGGACATCGAGGGGGCCATGCCCAAATTTGTCATCGAACGCGAAGTCCCGGGGGCCGGAAACCTATCCGACGCCCAATTGCGGGAAGTCTCCCAAAAGTCGCTCAGCGTTCTGAAGGGAATGGGTCCCGAGATCCAGTGGCTCCATAGCTACGTGACCGGCGACAAGGTTTACTGCGTGTACCTCGCGCCGGACGAGGCGACCATTCAAGAACACGCCAGGCGCGTAGGCCTTCCTGCCAATCGCGTCTCCGCGGTGCGCCGACTTATTGACCCGACAATGGCGGGGTGAGCGCCAGCTGACTTCCTTCGCTCTCAACATCAGCCCGTGCGCTGACACGAGGGAGACGCAGCGTCGGGCATCAGCACCTCTTCAATAGCTTTATCGACCGTCAAAGCCCAGCCTTCTAACCAGGCCGTGACGCCTGCCGTGTTGGTCAATGCCTGCCGTGCCGGCTCCAGAGCGGCTTCCAGCTTGGCCTGTTCCGCGGGCGTGAGCGGAGCGCCAATGTTTTGGCGCAGCGCAGCCGCTGCGCCTGCCAGCCGCAGCGAACGCTGTGCCTCGAATTGAGCAGCCGCGGAGCACGCGAAACACTCCAACAGGCGCGCGATTCCGCGTTTATGGTCCAGCTCCTGAAAACTTTTTATGCTCTCCCCGTACAGAGCGCGCGCCGCAGGATAATTCCCCTGTTCTCTCGCCAAGCTCCCCAGATCAGCGAGCGTGCCAGCGATGCCCCAGCGGTCACCGAGTTCCCGAAAAATTGCCAGGCCTTGTTCGTACAATGCCCGCGCCGCTACGGAATCACCCTGATCGCGAGCGACATCCCCCTGGTAGTTCAGCGACCAGGCGACACCTGTCCGGTCTCCCAGTCCTTGGAAGATTGAGAGACACTCCGCGTATAGGGAGTGTGCGCGGGCATAGTCACCTCGCAACTTGACGACATTCGCCAGGTTGCTGAGAGCCCGGGCAACAGCCTTTTGGTCGCCCAGTTCTCTCCAAAGCCCAAGACTTGCTTCGAACAGGATGTGCGCAGTTGCGACATCGCCCCGGTCGCGGGCAAAGACCGCCAGCGCGTTCAGAGAGACGGCGACACCCGTTTTGTCACCCAACTCATGCGCGATGTCTTGACTTTCGCTGATAAGCGCATCCGCCGAGGCATAATCTCCCTGCTCGCCGGCGAGCACGCCCGCTGCAAAAAGCGCGCGCATGCGCAGCTTCGTGTGCGCCGCCGCTCCTGCCAGCTTCAGCAATCTACCCAGCCTGTCCCTGCCTTCGGCGAGATACTCGCGAATCTCCCAAAAACGAAAGAGGGCGGTGCCGAGACGCAAACCCCACTCCGCGTCTCCAGTTTTAGTCAGCCACTCCAGCGCCGCGCGAAAATTGTCGTGTTCGAACCCGAAGCGTTCCAGCCAGTCCGCCCCTTCCGCACCGCTCTGCTCCGCAGCTTCTTCTTCTGCCAGCACCAGGCAGTAGGCGGCATGGGCACGCTTCGTCGCCGCCTCCTCCCCGCTTGCCTCCAGTTTTTCCAGAGCGTATTCGCGAATCGTTTCCAGCATCACGAAACGCGATTCATTCTTCGCTTGCTCGACCTGCTGCACCAGGCTTTTGTCCACCATGGATGCCATACCGTCGAGCAAGTCCAATTCGAGATCGCCTTTGGTGTCGCACACACTCTCCACGCCTTCCAGATTGCATCCGCCCGCGAACACCGACAATCTTCGGAATAGCTTCTGCTCGGCAGCGCTCAGCAGATCGTAGCTCCAATCCATGGCGGCGCGCAGCGTCTGCTGCCGCTGCGGGAGATCCCGCGAGCCGCCCGTTAATAGCTGCAAACGGCTCGCCAGGCGTGTCAGCATGGAAGAGGGCGAAAGAACTTTGACCCGGGCAGCTGCGAGTTCGATTGCGAGAGGCAGACCATCCAACCGGGCGCAAATCTCGGCGACGGCGGAGGCGTTTTCACGGTTCAGTTCAAAATCTGGCTTCACGGCGGCGGCGCGTTGGACGAACAGCGCGACCGCAGGGTACTGCGACAGGGCCTCAACCGGAGGCAGGGACCGCGAATCCGGCAGCGCCAGCGGCGGCACCGGAAATTCATGTTCTCCGTACACGTGCAACGCCGCGCGACTCGTCACCAGGATTTTAAGATTGGGACCGGTGGCCAGGAGCTCCGCCACGGTAGGAGCAGCCTGAACCAGGTGCTCGAAATTGTCCAGCAGGAGCAGCATTGGTGCCCGCGATGAATCCTGTAAATGCTTCTTGAGTATTTCGAACGGCGACTGCCCTCCCGCCTCCCGAATCCCCAATGTCTGAACGATCACGGAAGCGATCAAGTCCGGATCGCGTAGTGAGGAGAGCGGAACAAATTGAATGCCACCTGGAAAGCGCTCGACAAGGCCACTCGCCACCTCCACCGCGAGGCGCGATTTGCCGATCCCGCCTGGACCCGCGACCGTGACCAGGCGCACATCCTGACGCAGCAGGAGTTCTTTGGCGGCGGCTACTTCCTTCTCCCGCCCCACAAATCCGGTTCGCTGCACAGGAAGATTCGCCGGGCGGGTCTCCACCTGCCTAACTGGCTCCTCCGAGAAGCAGTCGCGTATGGCTGCAAGTTCCCGAGCCAGATCTCGGGTAGAGACGTAGCGCTTATCGGGTTCTTTGGCCAGGCACCTCTCAATAACCCAACACAACGGAGCGGGAGCATCGCGGTTTTGCGTTCCGACTGGTTCGGGCTGTTCCCGGAGGATGGCCACCAGGGTCTCCGCTGCGGTGCTTCTCTGCAAAGCGCGCTTTCCGGCCACCATCTCGTAGAGCACCAGGCCGAACGAAAACTGGTCTGACCGGAAATCCAGCCGATCGCCTCTGGCCTGCTCCGGTGACATGTATCCGAGCGTTCCTAGAACCAGACCCGGTGTAGTGGATGTGGCGCACATATCCGAATGCTCTCCGCTCGGCGGCGTGAGCTTCGCCAGGCCAAAGTCGAGGATCTTGACGAATCCATCGTGAGAGATCATCAGGTTCTCGGGCTTTAAGTCCCGGTGCGCGATGCCCGCCTCATGCGCCTTGGTCAGACCTTCCGCAACCTGCGCCGCGATTTCAATTGCTTTTCGCATTGGCAGAGAGCCGGAGGCCAGCAGGTCGCGCAGCGTCTTCCCCTCGACCAGCTCCATCGCAATGTAGTGAGTGGAACCATCCTGACCGAGTTCGTGGATGGTGACGATATTTGGGTGGTTGAGAGCGGATGCTGAACGCGCTTCTTCCTCGAAGCGGTGCAATCGGTCCCTGTCTGCGGAGAATGCGGCGGGCAGAATCTTGATCGCAACACAGCGGCCCAGGTGCGTGTCCCGCGCTCGATACACCTCGCCCATTCCGCCGCAGCCGAGAGGGGCGATGATTTCGTAGGGACCGAGTTTTGTGCCGGAGGCGAGGGCCATGGTGCGCGCAATTATAGCCCGTGCCACACAGCAGAGGCGACGTTTCCGGATGGGTGTCGGCACAGTTGTCGGCACAACGGAAATTGCCGTCCAGGAATTTGCGCCATTCCATGTTGAAGACCGAATTCCAGCCCAACCAGCGTAAGTTGGCGCTTAGGGGTTGAATCCTGTACCCAAGCATTCGCAAGCCAAGGGCCTGAAGGTCTGCTCCTATCGCGCCGATATCCAGAATTGCGGGCACGCGATAGGCATTGCGCGACAGGCAGAGTGCGACAGGCAGTGCACTATCCTTTTGCCCTTCTGGCCCCTGAAGTGCCCCGCCTTGGCTGCCGATGAAACTAGAAGGCGGCGCTGCCAGTCATGTCTTCAAATCTCCTCGATAACCCGAAGCTGTTCCGGCATTTGGTGGAAGACTTGCCGGTGGGGATTTATATCGTGGACCGGGAACGGCGGATCCGTTTTTGGAACCATGGGGCGGAACACATCATCGGGCATCTGGCGCACGAAGTAGTGGGACATGTTCTGGACGATGTGGTGCAGGCCTGCGACCGGAGTGGCAACAGGTTGAGTGACGAGCGCTGTCCCACAATGATAACGATCAGGCAGCGGGAGCCGCAGCAATGCACCGTTTTCTACCTGCACAAAAGTGGGCACCGGGTAGCGGTGAAGATCCGCACACGGCCGATACTTGAGTACGGCGACATGATCGGGGGTGCGTCCGTTCTATTCGAAGAAGCGTTTGTGGACCGTGAGGAATCGTCCGGACCGCCGATGTACGGATGTCTGGACGCGACTACAGGTGTTCCTTCGCGCCGTCTGACGCGAGCGGTGTTGAACGAATGCATGGCGGGCATGGAGGAATCGCATCTCGGCTTCGGGTTGCTGCGGATACGGGTGCTGGGGCTGGAGGAGTTCCGCGCAAAACACGGTCCTCAGTCGGTCGTGCCTTTTCTGCACGCCGCGGCGCAGACGTTGCGAAACAACCTGGAGGCGGAAAACTTTCTGGGATGCTGGGGAGAGAACGAGTTTCTGGTAGTGCTGCCCTCGGCGAGTCCGATGATGGTGGCAAAGACAGCCGAGATCTTATGGAACCTGCTTAGCCAATCGGAAGTTTCGTGGTGGGGCGACCGTTTCCTGGTTGAGGCGGAGGTGGCCTGTACGGTGGCCACCGCTGGCGACGACCTGGAATCGCTTTTGAGCGACATGAATGTGTCGCACTCGAGCGGGACGGCGAAGGCTGTAGCGACGGGCGCCAACGATTCTGGACGCTCGCGAGGATGATGCATCATGTTTTCGATCATTGGGATCGTGGTTGTTTTCGGCTGCATCGCGGCGGGCTACCTGATGGAGCACGGCAATATCAAGGTGCTGCTCCAACCGGCGGAACTGCTCATCATCGCCGGGGCAGCGCTGGGCACGATGCTGATTTCGAATCCAGTCCACACCCTGAAGCAGATGATCAGCGGGCTCCTTGGGACGTTTGGATCATCGAAGTACGGCGAGAAGCGCTATGCCGAATCGTTAAAGATGATGTATGAACTGCTGCAACGGGCGCGCAAGGAAGGCCTGGTGGCACTGGAGACAGATATCGAGGATCCGAACGAAAGCCCGCTATTCACCAAATACGAAGACTTCGTGAAAGATCACCATGCCGTGGCCTTCGTTTGCGACACGATGCGAATGGCGGTGAGCGGGGGAGTGGAAGTATTCGATTTGGATCAGATGCTGGACGCGGACATGGAAGTCCATCATCACGAGGCCAGCGAGCCAGTGGCAGCGTTGAGCACGATGGCGGACGCGCTGCCTGGGCTGGGCATTGTGGCGGCCGTACTGGGGGTGGTAATCACGATGAGCGCGCTGGGCGGACCTCCGGAAGAAATTGGACGCAAAGTGGCGTCGGCTTTGGTGGGGACTTTTCTTGGCATTCTGTTGTGTTACGGGCTGGTCGGACCACTCGCGGCACGCATGGGCAAGATGGCGGACGAGCAACACGCGTTCATGATGGTGCTGCGGGTGACCATGATTGCGTTTCTGAAAGGTATCGCACCAATCATGGCGGTTGAGATCGGGCGGAGGACGGTGCCTGGGCATGTGCGTCCTTCGTTCAAGGCCGTCGAAGAGGCTTGCCGCGGCGCGAGAGGCGATGCGGCCGCAGCGGCCGCAGCGGGATAATCACCGGCATGCCGACACCACCCATCATCATCAAGAAAAAAAGCCGCCATGGCGGCCATCACGGCGGCGCCTGGAAGGTCGCTTATGCGGACTTCGTCACGGCCCTGATGGCATTGTTCATCGTTTTATGGCTGATGAACAGCAGCCAGAAGATTCAGGTGGCGGTTAGCGGTTACTTCAGAGATCCGAGCGGCACTGCGACGAAGGCCGGAAGCAGTGTGACCGGGTCTGGCCAAAATCTTCCGCTGAAAAAAAAGGAGGACATGGCGCAACTCAAAGAGCAGTTGCAAAAGAGCATCCAGAGCATGAACGACCTGGATAAGCTGAATAAAAACATCGAGATCACGGTAACGGCGGAAGGTCTGCGCATCGAGTTGCTGGAGTCGGCGAAAGGAACGTTCTTCGACAGCGGGAGCGCCACGCTCAACAAGACTGGGCAGGAGATGCTGGCGCTGCTGGCGGTGGAATTGGGGAAAGTTCCCAACCATCTTTCGGTCGAAGGGCACACCGACGCCAAGCCTTTTATGGGCAAGCGCAGCTACAGCAACTGGGAACTCTCGGCCGACCGGGCAAACGCGGCGCGGCGATTGATGCAGCAGTCGGGATTGCGTCCCGATCAGGTCTCGCAAGTCCGGGGCTTTGCGGATCAACGTCTGCGCAATTTAAAGGATGCGCTGGATCCTTCGAACCGGCGCATTTCGATCATCGTGCAGTACTTCAGCAGCAACACCGACGAGGCGGGATCTCCCGGTGGGGACACCAAAGAATTGGGAGAGGGGATACCTTTAGCAGCAGGCGCGAAGGCGGAATCTGAAAACGTGGCTAAGTAAGTATGGGTAAGTAAAAGACGAGAAGTAAAAAAAGAGGCTGGCCATGGAGGCCAGCCCGGAAGATTGCTTTCGTGATGCGAAATGTTACGTCATCTTGCTTAAGTTAGCTCTGTAAATCGTGCGACTACGCGTCGCACAGCGGATGAGTGGGAGGACACAACGGCATCGGCCCCGACCGAGGAGGATCTCTCGGGACAGCAGCATATGCAAATGTACCTACCAGACCTACCAACAGCAGTAACGCCCTGAGCGAACGTTTCATGGTTGCACTTTCTCCTTAGGGTCTGCCGGAAGGCTAAGGGTCAAACTGCCAGCCTTCGGCGTCGCGAATTATACACAACCCTGCAACTTTCTGATTAATAGGAGGTTACTTCGAGACGCAAAACAATGCGACCCTCCGGCGGGCATGCCGAAGATTGACGGGTCCGCTAGGCAGGCCATGGGACGGGGTTTTACGCTGATTTCTTGAGGTGATGGTCGAACAGAATCGGTACGATTAAGGCCCTCCGAGAGGGGGCTTGGGGGTATCAAAATTTCCTCTTGACAGGGTTCTTGCGGGGGACTGTTTTTGAAGGATAACGAGGCTAGCGCCGGGTTCTGGAACTCGCCGCCGCGGAGCTCGCTCTGGGTGCATTATCAGGGCTGTTGAGCGGGATATGACCTTCTGCGGACTCCAGGTTCGAACTTCGCGAAAATGCGCGCTCCACCATGCCTTCGAACATTGGGATCAGCGAATCGGAAGGTACCGGGTGTTGAAGATCCGCTAAGCCCTGTTCCCATCGCTGGGTCTGCAAATGGTTGACGGCGCCCACGCGGACGGCTTGTCGCGAGAGCGAATAGCCGAGCCAAACAAGAGTGGCTAGAACCTGAGTAACCATGTTGATCAGGTTGAGGTTGGCCATCCTGAGAAATCCACCCGAATTCAACGCCATCAGCATCAATTCCACACCGGCGAAGATTCCGAAGCCGAGAGATATCCCAAAACTAACCTGTTTCCGGGACACTCCCAGAAAGCTCGAAAATAGGAGCATAAAGAGAATGAGACCCAGTTGCACGATGCGAACTGAGCGCTGAAGAGTGGTAACGGCGTGCACCAGCGGGCTCTGGTCGAACGAATTCGAAAAGGCCACCACAACCGAAACCAGCAGCATCACCACACCCGCCCACTTGAACAGCAGCGTGCCCAGATCTTTCAGAGTGTGATAGGGGCGGAACACATCGAGGAAAATCTCATGAATAACCTTGAAGCCGAGAACGGCGTTGACGGCCTCGCCCAGCCAGAAAGGCCAGAAATACAACCCGTAATTGCCGGTGCGCCAAAGCGGAAAGATGACGGCAAAATTCGCAACCTGCGCCAGGAGGAACAAGAAGAACACGGGAAACTGCTTGTGCAACTTACGGCGCCATAAGATTGCGGCCACCACCGATTGCAGGATCGGTTGCGCGCACCACAAATAAAGGAAGACGGTATGGCTGTGCCAATTCATGGGGCATGGGGGGAAGTACGCGACTAACCGCGGAACCGCCGCGCCTCAACCCTTTCCCACATCCTGAGGCAGGGGGCCCTTCTGGGTCAACCTACTTAGGTAACCTTAGTAACCATTACCCTCTAGCCACCGGGGTGAAGAACGGGGCAATTCTATCCGGCGTCGGGCGTGGAATGCAGGTAGGCGCGCATCATGCGCACTTCATCGTCTTTTTCGTCGAGGTCGTGGAGAAGAATGTCGCGCAGGGAAACAACGCCTTTCAGTTCACGTCCCGCGCAGACCGGCAGGTGCCGGAAACCATGCCGCTTCATCAGGGTCATGCAAGTCTCGAGGGAATCGCTCGGAGCGACGGTCAGAGGATCTTCGGTCATGACCTGGCTGACCGGAGTGCGAGCGGGGTCCTTGCCGCCAACCACCACACGGCTCATCAGATCGCGCTCGGAGAAAATGCCGGCCAGCTGGCCTTCCTGAAGAACCGGTACGGCGCCGATGTTGTGCTGCACCATCATGCTAGCGACTTCGAGCACGGTCTGATGCGACTCGGCGGCTATTATGACTTGATTCCTGAGCAGATCACAGATCAACATTTGCAACCTCCCGTGGATGCTCCTCCTGTGGACTTCGCCGTCTTGCTTCCTTCATTCCAGACGAATTGACACCGTTCGCCGGGCTCGCCGCTTTCCGTTTTTATCTACGGACCCGCGGCGGAGTATATGTCGAAAATCGCCCGGAAGGAAGTAAAAAATGAAGACTGGCGACGCGTGGGCGTAGGCGTGAACACTTGTCTCCGCGAACAGCCTACGCGCTTTGGCCCGGGCCCAACGAAATGACATAGGATCTGGCGGCCAAAGCGGCGGGCATCTCGGCGGCGTCTCGGGCGGTAACGATCACGTTGTAATCTTCAGTGGCCCGAAGACGATTGAAAACCGGGGTCGCCTCCTCCGGCTCGACCAGCGCGAGGTATCGCAGGAAGGTAAAGACATCTTCCGTGGGCTCCAATCCCGGCGCGGCGAAGGAGACTTCGACGTCTTCGTGGTGGAAGTGCCATCCGAGAGAGGCCGCCAGGCGCACCGCTCGCTCATACACCACGAGTGGCAGGACTCCAGGTGCGGGGTTGTCAAACACGATGCGGAGCTTGCGTTCATCTTCGCGGCTGAACTCGCGCACTTTGAGCGCGCCGGTGCGGGCCGTGGCTTTCCAGTCCACATGGCGGGCTGAATCGTCGGGCATATACTCCCGGATGCGATAAAGATCGTACCCGCGGCCGCGCACAAAGGTTTCGAACTCGCCGGTGACCATGGGAAGAACCTGGAGGAACTGTTCGGTGGAATCGACGACGGGGTAGACGATCACTTCGCGGGCCAGGTTAATGCGCCGGGTCTTCATCAGGAACGAAAAGGGAAAGCGCGTGGCCAGGCCAAAGTTTTTTTCGCCGTAGCGGCCGCGGGCGGGGAAGCTGATCTCCAGGTCGGCGCGCAGTTGCTGTCCGGGAGCGAGAAAAGGGAAATACACGGATTCTTGCAGGATGGGCTTTTGTGCCTCCTCTCGCACGCGCCGCAGGCGTCGGTCGGGCAGGCGGAGCCACTGGTTCTGAGGCGCACGGTTGCGGGGGAAGGCGAAGGTCGAGGCTTCCCAGCGCCACCGCTCTTTATTATTTTTGCGCTTGGCAGGAACCACGCGCACGGAAAAGGATGGCAGCCACGAACTGGCGTTGCGCAAAAGCAGGCACGCCAGCATCGGACGTCCAGCAAAAACGTTTTCGGGCAAGTGCACATCGAGCATGAGACTACGGAGCACCAGCGCCGAGGCGATGCCGGAAACCAGGATGGCCGAGAGCAATGCAGCAACGACAACGTAAAGCAGATTGTTTCCGGTGTTGATGGCGGCGATTCCGATGACGACACTGATCAGGATGTAGATCAT
>Ga0307474_10004390_pt1 | contig 10166 bp, 9 predicted proteins | sample atmos_gasesECM1C_2_FD_203312 | JGI IMG/M metagenome (GOLD analysis project Ga0307474, IMG submission 203312) | Hardwood forest soil microbial communities from Morgan-Monroe State Forest, Indiana, United States - atmos_gasesECM1C_05 | ecosystem: Environmental > Terrestrial > Soil > Temperate...
CCTGGCGGATCTCGGCCTCGGAGAGTTCCTCATGCTCGAGGTACTTGTGCATGAGCGTGTCGTTGGCTTCGGCCGCCGACTCGATCATCTTCTGGCGGTGCTCCAGGGCCTCGGCCCGGAGGTTCGCCGGGATCTCGCGGTACTCGAACTTCATCCCCTGGGTTTCCATGTCCCAGTAGATGGCTTTCATGCGGATCAGGTCGATCACGCCCTCGAAGCCGTCCTCGGCGCCGATCGGCAGCTGAATCGCCACGGGATTGGCGCGCAGGCGCGAGCGGATCATGTCGACGACGCGCAGAAAGTTAGCGCCGGCGCGGTCCATCTTGTTGACGAAGGCGATCCGTGGCACGGCGTACTTGTTCATCTGCCGCCAGACGGTCTCAGACTGCGGCTGTACCCCCGCCACCGAGTCGAACAGCGCGACCGCACTATCGAGCACGCGCAGCGAACGCTCCACCTCGATGGTGAAGTCGACGTGACCGGGAGTATCGAGGATGTTGATGCGATGCTCGGGGAAGCTGTTGTCCATCCCCTTCCAGAAGCAGGTGGTCGCCGCGGCGGTGATCGTGATACCGCGCTCCTGCTCCTGCTCCATGTAGTCCATCACGGCCGCGCCGTCGTGGACCTCACCGATCTTGTGCGAGACGCCGGTGTAGAAAAGGATGCGCTCGGTCGTGGTCGTCTTCCCCGCGTCGATGTGCGCGGAGATGCCGATGTTCCGATAGCGCTCGATGGGCGTCGCGCGTGCCACTGCAATATTCCTTCGTGAGCTCTTACCAGCGGTAGTGAGCGAAGGCCTTGTTGGCCTCCGCCATACGGTGCGTGTCCTCGCGCTTGCGTACGGCCGCGCCGCGGTTCTCCGAGGCGTCCATCAGCTCGTGGGCGAGGCGAAAGGCCATGGATTTCTCGCTGCGATCGCGGGCGGCCTCGAGCATCCAGCGCATGGCCAGTGTCTGGCGACGGGTGGCCCGAACTTCAACCGGCACCTGATAAGTGGCACCACCGACGCGGCGCGACTTCACTTCGACCACCGGCTTGACGTTGTCGAGCGCCGTCGACAGCACCTCGATTGCCTCGCCGCCCTGCTTGCCGGTCTTCTCGGAGATGCGGTCGAGCGCGCCGTAGATGATGCGCTCGGCGGCGGACTTATTACCGTTCTTCATGACGACGTTCATGAACTTGGCGAGCATCTCGTTGTTGTACTTCGGGTCCGGGAGGATGGTACGGACCGGAGCTTGGGCGCGTCGGGACATGATTCCTACTCCTTACTTCTTCGGGCGCTTGGCGCCGTACTTGGAGCGACCCTGCTTGCGCTCGCCGACACCTGCACAGTCGAGCGTGCCGCGCACGGTGTGATAGCGCACGCCCGGCAGGTCCTTGACGCGACCGCCGCGAATGAGTACCACCGAGTGCTCCTGCAGGTTGTGACCCTCGCCGCCGATGTAGCTGGTCACTTCGTAGCCATTGGTGAGGCGTACGCGGCAGACCTTGCGCAACGCCGAGTTGGGCTTCTTCGGCGTAGTGGTGTAGACGCGCGTGCACACGCCGCGCTTCTGCGGTGACGCACCCAGCGCCGGCACCTTGGTTTTCTCCGCTCGCGTCCGGCGTGGTTGCCGGATGAGCTGACCTGTGGTCGCCATCGTTTCCTCGTCTCCTCGCACGATTTAGGCGACCTCAGAGAAACACCGGGCCGCCTTTGTTGAGGCGGCCCGGTACTCGTAAGTCGCTGTTTCCGGGCAGGCATGTCTTGGGGCCGCCCGACAAAGGCCGGCGATTCTAGGTACGGGGCCGGGGAGTGTCAACCGCCCGGGAAATGCCCGTCGCGCGATACGTAGAATTGGCTTGTCGCGGGAGGGCTCATTAGGATAGTCCGCAAGGGATCGGTCGGCCCTGCGGCGGACCCGAAACCCGTACGGATGACGACAATAATACCTCTGAAGAGGCCACAGGGATTCTGTGCATAAGCCGGGGCTGACGAGCTGGGTTCTCGCGGTGGCCGTTTGCCTGCCCCTCACTGCCCCTGCCGCCCCGACGCTCGTTCCGGAGCTGCCCCCGGTTGCCCAGCTCACCCCAGGAAATGGCGCCCCGATCGAGGTTCGCGTCCTCGACCCTTCCCTCGGTGACCCCTCAGCCGCCCGTATCACCGCCGGCACGCTCGATGGGCATTTCGTGCCCTTTGATGCACGCGGCTCGCACCGGCTGACGGCCCCGCTATGGTTCCGGCTGCCGGCGCTGGCGCGGGGATCGGTCGATGGCGCAGGCCATATTCCGGTGCTCCTGGCGCGTGCGGGAATGGATCAGAGTGTCGAGGTATTCACTCGACGCGCGGGTGAGCATCTCTCCCTCGCCCCTGCGACCGTGGTACCGCAGTTCGGCGGCGCAGAGGATACGGTGTTCGTGCTTCCCCCCGGGCTTGATGCGGGCGACGCGCTTTATGCCCGCGTCGTCCGCCAGGGCCGTGCGACCACCGATGTGCATTTCACCACCTCGACGCTCGACCACACCCTCGAGGACGCCGCAGCGCACCAGCGCCTCATCGCGCTCGCCTTCGGTGCGCTCATGGCCATGGCGCTTTCCACGCTTCTGGTGCGCTTCGTGCTGATCGACCGCCTGTACCCGCTCTACGGCACGTTGTTCTCGCTTCAGGCGCTGTACCTCGCCTACTTTTCCGGTCAGGGCTTCCACTGGCCGATTCTCTCGCTCGCGCGTCCCATCTCCTCCTACGCGTGGAACGTACCGGTGGCGATCTCTGCCGCCGCGGCATCGCTGTTCGTGCGTGAGTTCGCGAACCTGCGGCTGTTCTCGCCCAAGGTCTACCGGGCCTTTGGCTGGCTGGCCGCCGCCTTCGTGATCCTCGCCCTCTCCAACCTGCTGCGCGTCGTGCCGGGACTTTCGCCGCTGATCGCGGCGGTCGGCAATCTCATGTTCCTCGCCAGCGCCGTCTTCACGCTCATCGTCTCGTATCTCGCCTGGCGCAGCGGCAATCGCGCCGCGGGATGGTTCCTCGTTGCCTGGGCGCTCCTGTGTACCTTCCAGATCCTTACGGCGTTGCGCCTGCTCTATGCACGCGCGGATGACGCGGAGGGACTCCTCTACTATGGGCTCGCGCCCTCGATGGTGGCGGCGGCGGTGTTGATTGCGCTCGGGACCTCCGACCGCGTGCGGGCGCAATCGCTGGCGCTCACCGACGCCGAGCGGCGTGCGCAGACCGATCCGCTCACCGGCGTGCTCAATCGCCGCTCGCTCATCGAGCGGCTCGATGCCGCCTGCATGCGTGCCCAGGCGCGCGGCTTGCCAATCTCGGTGCTCTTCATCGACCTCGATCATTTCAAGCAGATCAACGACACCCACGGCCACGCTGCGGGCGACGCCTGTCTGTCGGGCATCATTGCCCCCATTCAGGCGGAGCTGCGTCTCTCGGACGTGATCGGCCGTTACGGTGGCGAGGAATTCGTCGTGATCCTGAGCGGCGCGGACGCGACCGCTGCGCACGCGATCGCCGAGCGTATCTGCCACCGCGTGTCGGAAGTCCGCCTCGAGGGGTTCGGCTCGCCCATCAATCTCACCTGCAGCATCGGAGTCGCTTCCAGCGACACACTCGGAGTCTGGGGGCAGCACCTCATCGCGCACGCCGACACCGCGCAGTACGCCGCCAAGCGCTCGGGCCGCAACCGGGTGCAGCTCGCCGCTACGCTCGCAGGCGTGATGTGATGAACATCCGCCGCGCCCGCACGGGCGACATTCCGCAGTTGCTCTCGCTCATCCGCCGCTATTGGGACTTCGAGGGCATCGCGGGCTTCGCCGCTCTGCGCATCGAGCTGGTACTGAAGGAGCTGCTCGAGGGGCCCTTACCGCGTGGGTCGATCTGGGTCGCGGAGGCGCACGGCACGCTGGCGGGCTATCTCATCGTGGTACACGTCATGAGCGTCGAGCATCAGGGCCTCATGGCCGAGATCGATGAGTTCTTCGTGCTGCCCGAGTCGCGCGCGCACGGCATCGGCACGCAGCTGCTCGCTGCGGCCGAAGCGGAGCTCGCGCAGCGCGGCTGCGTCCGGCTGCAACTGCAGCTCGCGCTCGGGAACCGACGGGCGCGAGCCTTCTATGAGCGGCTTGGTTTTGGCGCGCGCCCGGGGTATGAGCTCCTCGACAAGCCGTTGGGGTGAGCACTGCACGGCGCAGGCCGCGCTCCACCCACCGCACGGGCGCCACTGCGGGGTCCGGGCGGGTTCATACTGAGCTTGGGCGAAAACAACAAGCATGCGGGAGTTCGTGACATGTCAGTGCTCGGCCTTCGTCTGCCTCAGGTCTTGCTTGCCACGGCGGCCCTCAGCATCGCAGCGCTTGGACCCTCGCCCGCCCGGGCGGATCGTTACAGCGATGCGGTCGCACACGCGGGACGCCCCGCCGGTGATCTGCGTCGCGATCAGATCGATCATCCCGCGGAGGTGCTGCGGCTCTCGGGGATCCGCCCGCCCATGGTGGTGGCGGACTTCCTCGCCGCCGACGGCTACTACAGCGAGCTCCTCAGCTACCTGGTCGGCCCGAAGGGCCACGTGTATCTCATCAACAACGAGGCATACGACAAGTGGAGCGAGAACCAGTGGCAGGGGCGTATCGAGCGCCTGCCGAACGTGGGGCACGAGACCGTCCCGGTCGAGCACCTGGGGCTGCCGGCGCGCTCGCTCGATGCGATTCTCCTCATCAAGGTCTATCACGATCTCTACTGGCACCCGGACGAGGGGCCCTGGCCGAAGGACATCGATCCGGACGCGGTGCTCACCGAGATCGCCCGCGTGGTCAAGCCTGGAGGCATCCTGCTGCTGGTCGATCACTCCGCGAAACCGGGCACCGGCAGCGCGGATGCGGGCACGCTGCACCGTATTGACGAGCAATTTGCGCGGAGCGATTTCGAGAAGCACGGCTTCGAGCTGGTCAGCACCAGTGATGTGTTGCGTCGCCCCGATGATCCGCGCGAGCTGATCACCTACAAGGGTGAGATGGTCGGCAAGACGGACCGCTTCGTGATGGTGTTCCGCAGGCGCTGAGACGTGACACAGGCCCTGACACTCCTGATGGCTCGGTGTCACCTCCTCGGCGCCCATCGCCGCGTGAAGCGGCAGCGCAGCCGTTGAGTATGGACGATCCGTACGACCTCGCGCGTTACCTCCGGGCGCAGGAGCCGGTGTTCGCGCAGGTGTGCGCCGAGCTCGCCGCCGGTCGCAAGCAGAGCCACTGGATGTGGTTCATCTTCCCGCAGCTGCGCGGGCTCGGGTCCAGTCCCATGGCGGACCGCTATGCCATCGGCTCGCTCGCCGAGGCACGTGCCTACCTGGCGCAACCGCTGCTCGCTGAGCGGCTGCGCGCGTGCACGCAGCTGGTGAACCGCGTCGAGGGCCGCACCGTGCAGGCGATCTTCGGCTACCCGGATTACCTGAAGTTCCGCTCCTGCATGACGCTGTTCGCGCGCGCCGCCACGGGCGGCGCCGAGCCCTTCGGCGAGGCGATCGCGAAGTACTTCGCGGGCGAAGAGGATCCCCTCACCCGCGAGCTGCTCGCTATGGACTGAAGCGATGGACTGAAGCGCGCCCTTTTCACGGCTTCTTGAATTTGAGCGCGAACTGGTCGGTGTGGCCGCGGATCTCGGGGTCGAACACCTTCGCCGTGTGCGGATCGCTCTTGTTGCGCAGGATGTCGCTCTCTCCGACCAGCCTGAAGCCGGCCGCAGTCACCTCCTGCTTCACGGTCTCCTCATCGATGCGGTGCAGAGTACTGGTGTCGCGCCCGCCCGAGCCGGCCTCGGCGGCGTGGTCGAGCAGGAAATAGGTGCCACCGGATTTGAGCGCAGTGAAAAAGGCGCTGTTGACCTTGGCCACGTCCACGTCGTGGCTGTTGTGGAGGTCATGATAGTTCTGTGTCGTCCACACGAGGTCCACGCCTTCCGGCAGTTTCAGGTCCGGGATTTTCTGCAGGCTCACCGTGACGTTGCTGTAGTGCGGATCGGCGGCGATCGCCTGCACCGGCGGCGGTGGCGCGTCCGGTTTCGGCTGCGGGCCGACGGCGTACACCTTGCCCTTGGGACCGACCACCGCGCTCAGGAGCCGCGTGTAGTACCCCTTGCCGGGTGCGATCTCGATGACCGTATCACCAGGCTTCACTCCGGCGAACGCCAGCGTCTCGGCCGGCCTGCGGTCGGCGTCACGCTGCTTGTCCTCGGCGGGCCGCGCGTTGTCGGCGACTGCGGCGTTGATGTACGCGGGTATCGACGGGGCGGCCGAGGCGAGCGACGCCGTCAGGGCCGGAATCAACAATGCGGCCGTCCGCAGAATGGCTGCGCCTCGCATGGATTCCCTCCTGCTTCGAGCGGTCCGAGCTGACAGTGGCGCGACACTCTAACAGGAGCGGCGCGCGCATCGGCGTCGCCCAGGCGCGCCGGCCCATCGCCGCAACGCTCGACCAGACGGTCCCGGGCGGCAATGCCGCTCCCGGTCCGCGGCGCCGGCGGATTGCCCGCGCGGCGGGGGTAACGGCAAGCTTGAGCTTCTGTGTCAGAATCACCGCCCTCCAGAGGCCCGCAAGGAATCGCCCTGCATGACGTCTACGTTCCGCCTGATATTCTGCGGCTGGCTGCTCGCCGGTGCGCTTGGCACTGCCAAAGGCGCCCCGCAGAAGGCTGCAGCCGAACCCAGCCCGGCGATTGCTCACGAGGCCGAGAGCGCGGTCGTCAAGGTGTTCTCGACCATACGCCGGCCGGATGTGGCACGGCCCTGGAGCAAGGCCGCGCCGATCGAGGCGACCGGCTCGGGGGTGGTCATCGAGGGCAAGCGAATCCTCACCAACGCGCATGTCGTGGCGTACGCGAGCCAGGTCGAGGTGCAGGGCAACCAATCCGGCGACAAGATCTCGGCGACTGTCGAGGCGGTGGATCCCGGCATCGATCTGGCGGTCCTGAAGCTCGAGGACGACTCGTTCTTCGACAAGCGCCCGCCGCTGCCGCGCGCCAGCATCCTGCCGCAGATCAAGGACCCGGTGCTGGCGTATGGCTTTCCGACCGGTGGGACGACACTCTCGATCACGCGCGGCATCGTCTCGCGCATCGAGTTCGTCTCCTATGGGATCTCGACATCGGGACTGCGTATCCAGATCGATGCGGCCATCAATCCCGGCAACAGCGGTGGACCCGCCATTTCCGATGACCGCATGATCGGCCTCGCGTTCAGCCACCTCGCGAACGCCGAGAACATCAGCTACATCATCCCGAACGAGGAGATCGAGCTGTTCCTCAAGGGTGTTCGCGGCGGCCATTACGTGGGCAAGCCGGGCATGTATGACGAGTTGCAGACGCTCGAGAATCCCGCGCTGCGCGGTTTCCTCAAGCTCGATCCCGCGGTGCGTGGAATGATCGTGCACCGGCCGGACGACAGCAGCGCGGGCTATCCTCTCAAGCAGTGGGATGTGATCACGCATATCGGCGACCAGTCGATCGACGATGAAGGCATGGTCTCGATCCGCAGCAACCTGCGCGTAGGGTTCGGCTACCTCATCCAGCACACCGCTCGTGACGGCGCCGTACCGCTCACCATCGTACGCGCCGGCAAGACTCAGCAGATCCAACTGCCGGTGCCGACGCATCGACCGCTGCTCATCGATGCGCTGCAGGGGCAGTATCCGTCCTACTTCATTCTCGGACCCGTTGTATTCGAGCGCGCCACCATCGAGTCGCTGCAGCTCATCCGCGCCCGTGGCCAGGCGGTCCTCGGCAACCCGGTGGTCGCGAGGCTCGGCGACCGGCCCGACGCCGAACGCCAGGAGCTGGTCATCGTCCCGTCGCCGCTGTTCCCGCACGCCCTGTCCAAGGGTTACTCGGACCCGACCGGCGCGGTGGTGAAGTCCGTGAACGGCACCCCGGTGCGCAGCCTCGCGCACCTGGTGGCAGTGCTGCGCGACCTGAAGGACGAGTACGTCACCCTCGACTTCGACAATCGCGCGAGCGAAGCCATGGTGTTTCCGCGCGCGCAGCTGTTGTCCTCGACCGAGGCGATCCTCACCGACAACGGCGTGCGCGCGCAGGGCTCTGCGGACATGACGAAGATCTGGGAGCAGAAGTAGCCGCTCGACTCGTCCCGGGCGGCGTCGGCTACGGGTACTACTTATGCGCAGCAAGCCGCCCCTGCAGGCGCTGCCTGACCTCAGGCCACTCCGCGGCCACGATCGAATAGCGCGCCGAGTCGCGCGGAGCCGGCTCAACCGCCAGGCGATGCGCACGCAGGACTCCTTCAAACTGCGCGCCGATGCGCTCGAGCGCCGCGCGCGAGCGCTCGTTGCGCACATCGGTGTGGAAACAGACGCGGTGCACGCCCCACGCCTCGAACGCGTGCGCGAGCATGAGGAGCTTCGCCTCGGTGTTTGCCGCGCTACGGGTCGCGGAAGCCGACAACCAGGTGTAGCCGATCTCGCAACCGTCGAAGCCGCCGCGTCGGGCGAGCGCGTGACCGGCGGGCCAACCCCAGCGCTCGAGCAGGAAGAAGCGCGTCGAGCCGACGACCGTATCGTCCTCGGTACGCACGATGGCGAAGGGCAGCGCCGTGCCTGCCTCACGCCAGCCGAGCGCCGTGTCGACGTACTGCGCCATCTCCACGACGCCCTGCGGGATGGAGCTCCACCGGTAAAGCGTGGGGTCCTCGCGCGCCGCGGCAACCAGCCCCGGAATGTGCGTGTGTGCCAACGGCTCGAGCCGCACGTGCCGGCCAGCGAGGATGGTCGGTGCGATGACGAGTGTGGTATCACTCATGATGAGCTGTTGCCGGGCCTTTCACCCGATTAGCCGGGACAAAAAAACGGGCCGGCGATTCCCGCCGGCCCGTACGACTTCTAACGGAGCGCGCGGCGAGCAGCCGCACGCGGGCGCGGTCCGCGTTCAGCCCGCGGCACTCTCCGACTCCTCGCCGACGCTCGACTCCTCGGTGTCCGGCAGTCCGCCGCCGACATCCATGAAGCTGCGGCGGTCGGCGCCTTCCATCTTCTTGCGCCGCGAGGCATGGGCCGCGAAGCCCGTGCCCGCCGGGATGAGCCGGCCGACGATGACGTTCTCCTTCAGGCCCCGCAGGTCGTCCTTGAGTCCGCGCACCGCAGCCTCGGTGAGCACGCGGGTCGTCTCCTGGAACGAGGCGGCGGAGATGAACGATTCGGTCGCCAGACTCGCCTTGGTGATGCCGAGCAGCACCGGCTGCAGCCGTGCGGTCTTCTTGCCGTCGGTCTGCGCGCGATCGTTGATGTCGAGCGCCCGCGAGCGATCGAGCTGCTCGCCACGCAGCAGCGCGGTCTCACCGACCTCCTGTACCTCGGTCTTGCGCAGCATCTGGCGGATGATCACCTCGATGTGCTTGTCGTTGATCTTCACGCCCTGCAGGCGATAGACGTCCTGGATCTCGCGCACCAGGTAGTTGGCGAGCGCCTCCACGCCCTGCAGCCGCAGGATGTCGTGCGGGTTGGGCTCGCCATCGGCGATCACCTCGCCGCGCTCCACGGTTTCGCCCTCGAAGACGTTAAGCTGCCGCCACTTCGGGATCAGCTCCTCGTATTTCTCGCCGTCGTCGGAGGTGATGATCAAGCGCCGCTTGCCCTTGGTCTCCTTGCCGAAGCTCACCGTTCCCGAGCGCTCCGCCAGGATCGCGGGATCCTTGGGCTTGCGCGCCTCGAACAGGTCGGCGACACGCGGCAGACCGCCGGTGATGTCGCGCGTCTTGGACGATTCCTGCGGGATGCGCGCGATGACATCACCCACCGATACACGGGCGCCGTCCTCGAGGGACACCAGTGCGCCCGGGGGCAGCGTGTAGACTGCCGGGATCTCGGTGTTGGCGAAGGTCACTTCCTTGCCCTTGCTGCCCAGCAGCTTGATGGTGGCGCGCAGGTCCTTGCCGCCACGCTGCTTGGTGTCGAGCACCACCGTGCTCGAGAGCCCGGTGACCTCGTCCACCTGCGAGGTGACGGTGAGGCCGTCGACGAAGTCCTGGAACTTGACGAAGCCAGCGACCTCGGTGACCACCGGGTGGGTGTGCGGGTCCCAGGTGGCGACCACCTGGCCGGCGCCCACCGTGGCGCCTTCCTTGACGCTGATCACCGCGCCGTAGGGGATCTTGTAGCGCTCGCGCTCGCGGCCGAAATCA
>Ga0307474_10004391_pt1 | contig 10164 bp, 6 predicted proteins | sample atmos_gasesECM1C_2_FD_203312 | JGI IMG/M metagenome (GOLD analysis project Ga0307474, IMG submission 203312) | Hardwood forest soil microbial communities from Morgan-Monroe State Forest, Indiana, United States - atmos_gasesECM1C_05 | ecosystem: Environmental > Terrestrial > Soil > Temperate...
CACGCGCCGGAAGGCTCGTCTTTGCGGGAAGACTTGCAGGAAGTCCGCCAGATCGCGCAGGACACGCTGGAGCGCGTCAGGACTTTGTCGCAGGCCCTGCATCCCGTAATGCTGGATGAGGCTGGGCTGGAGGCCACACTCGATTGGTATATCCCTACCGTGGAAAAGCAGACGGGAATTACCATATCCTATGAAAAACTGGGCGCCCGCTTCGAGGTGAGCGGCAGCGCCGCGGTGCAGACGTACCGCGTGCTACAAGAAGCGTTAAACAATGTTGCGCGGCACTCCGGCGCAAAGCAGGCTTGGGTAAGATTACGTTTCTTGCCCGCGGCGCTTGAACTGGAAGTGGAAGATCGCGGAAGCGGCTTTGTCGCGCAGCCTGCGAAGCATGGAATTGGACTTGTCGCCATGCGCGAGCGTGCCGAGTTGTTGGGCGGCAAAGTTACGATTTCCACTCCCGCTGCCGGCGGCACGCTGGTGCACTTGCTTGTTCCGCGGGAAAGGATAGATGCTGGCGCAATTGAATCCAGCAATGTCCTAGCTAAAAACGAGAAGAGTCCCTATGCCGAAAAAAATCAGGGTGCTGCTGGTCGATGATCACAGCCTGGTCAGACGCGGCTTCCGCCGCATGCTGGAGGACGAGCCAGATATGGAAGTTATTGGCGAAGCCGGAGACGGCGAAGACGCCATCGAACTGGCGCGCGCCTTGAAACCCGACGTCGTCGTGATGGATTGTGCTCTGCCTAAAATGAACGGTCTCGATGCGACCCGGCAGATTCTTGCGGAGCGCCCTGAGACTGCGGTTCTGATGCTCAGCATGCACGCAGAAAACACCTGGGTGCGGCAGGCTGTTGATGCCGGGGCTAAGGGCTACATTCTTAAGAACGCGATGAATCTGGAATTGGGTCCAGCCGTCCGTCGCGTCTCGACCGGAGACACTATCTTTGATCCGCAGGTAGAGCAATCGCCCAGCCTGAAGGGGGAACGCAGCGATAGCCTGACCCCGCGTGAACTCGAAGTCTTGCGGATGATCGTCGGTGGACGGTCGAACAAGGAAATCGCTGTGTCGCTTGATCTCAGCGCGAACACGGTCGCCGTACACCGTGCCAACATCATGAACGCACTCGGCATTCACAAGACTGCTGAGCTTGTGGTGTATGCCATTCGCGCCGGGTTGGTCAACGTTCCATGAACCGCAGATCGTTTCTGGCGGGCATGGCTGGACTTTCGGCCTCAAGATTGACGCTGTTGCGGGCTTTGAGTGCGGCGGGAGGACCGGCGACCGGAGCGGGGTTGCGCTTTGTCGATATAACTTCTACTGCCGGGATTTCATTCCAACACAATAGCGGAGCCTTCGGCGGAAAGTTCCTGCCCGAAACCCTCGGCTCCGGGTGCGCTTTTCTCGATTATGATCGTGACGGCTGGCAAGACATTCTTCTCGTCAATGGAATGGACTGGCCCGGCCACAAACAGAGGCGCTCAACGCTTCGCCTCTACCGCAATAACCACAATGGAACCTTTACGGATGTCACCTCCCGCGCCGGGCTGGATATTGAACTCTATGGCATGGGAGTTGCGGTCGGCGATTATGACAACGACGGATTCCCCGACATCCTGATCACTTGCGTTGGACAAAACCGTCTTTTCCACAACACCGGCAAAGGATCTTTTGTTGATGTTACCGAGGCCACTGGTTTGGGAAAGCGCGTTGGGTTCAGTACATCCGCACTCTGGTTTGATTACGACCGCGACGGCCTGCTCGATCTCTTTGTCTGCAACTACGTCAAGTGGTCGCCCGAGCACGACGTTTTCTGCAGCCTCGATGGCAAGCACAAATCCTACTGCACGCCCGAAGCTTATCGGGGGGAGACTTGCTGGCTATTTCACAATCGCGGCAATGGCACGTTCGAAGATGTCACGGCTTCCAGCGGCATTTTCGACAGCAGTTCCAAGTCTCTGGGTGTCGCAATGCTCGATGACGGCCAGAGCGGATGGCCCGATCTACTGGTCGCCAACGACACTCAACCCAACAAGCTTTATCGGAACCAGCGCAATGGAACTTTCAAAGACGCTGCTGTGGAAGCTGGGCTGGCTTTTAGCGCCGAGGGCAAAGCCCGCGCCGGCATGGGTGTGGACGTAGGTGATTTCAGAAACTCAGGTCATCCCGGCGTTGCCATCACAAACTTCGATAACGAAATGACCGGACTCTACGAATCTGGCGGCAAGGGCTACGAAGACATCGCAACGCAAGCCGGCATTGGCATGGCCTCCAAGAACAGTCTGGGCTTTGGGTGCGCTTTTTTCGACGCCGACCTGGACGGCTGGCTCGACCTTGCCATCGCCAACGGCCACATCGACGAGACGGTCCGCAACATTCGTGGAAACGTGGGCTACGCGCAGCCTCCATTCTTGTTTCTCGACAATGGCAAAGGCGGTTTTCGTGATGTCGCTGCGGAAGTGGGTGGTGGATTCGAGCAGCCGAAAGTTGGCCGCGGATTGGCCTTCGCCGATTTCGATCGCGATGGCGATCTCGACCTGCTGCTGACAACGAATCACGGCCCCGCCTATGTATATCGCAACGACCAGCTTGCCGGAAATCGCAGCATTCGCTTTCGGCTGGTCGGTACCAAGTCGAATCGCGACGCAATCGGCGCATCCGTTCGCGTCGTATCCGGCGGCCTGAGCCAGCTGCGCACGGTGAAGAGTGGTTCCAGTTATCTATCGCAGTCCGAACTGCCACTCACTTTCGGATTGGGTAGGCACGATCAGGTCGAGCGGTGTGTAATCATCTGGCCGAGCGGTCGAACCGAGGAGTTTAAAAACCTGGCTGCGGGACGATGCTATGAATGCACCGAAGGCAAAGGAATTACCCCGTTGGACGGTTACTAAGCCATTAAGGCCGCGCCACGCTGCCGGCTACATTCATATCAATATCCACCGATTCACTGACGCGCAAAAATAATGTGCTCGGATTCTTCATCCCCCACTTCGCATATGGCACTGCGAAGTGGAGTTTCGCAGTCCATCGATCTCCGGTAATTTCCACATCCGCCGGAGCCATGAGTTCATGATCCGATCCGTGAATCGCGAAGATTCCATGCACGCGCACTGACGATGTTCCCTGCGGCGACAAGGGGCCTTCGACCCGATCAGGATGAAATACGATCTCGGGGTAATGATCGCTTTCCAGAACCTCGCGATGCATTTTTCGATCGCGCATACCGCTGCCACTTTCGCCGCTCCTGGCGTCGACTACAATCTCGCCCGTGAGCTGACCTGAGGCAGGTTCAAGGTGCAACGCACCCTGTTTCAATTGGAACGTTCCTCGAACCGTGTGCAGCGCGTCGCCCAGCGTAAAGTTGATCTTTGTCTGTTGCGGGTCCAACCGGAACGCCAAATCTGGAGCGGCAGCCGCGATTCCTGTGGTCAGCAGAATCGCCACTACCGCCAGGAGGTAGAGATGATTTCGACCACGAATTACTTTGGCGGATTGTTTCATCTTTCAAATCCAGCCGGGACCCGACCTCACCATTCCAGCAACAGAAGTTCAGAACAGAATCCCGGCCCCATAGCAGCCAGCAACCCCAGTGTTCCAGGCTCTGGACGGCGGTTCTTCATCACGTCTTCCAGAACGCAGAGCACGGAAGCTGAAGAGAGATTGCCCACTTTGCGCAGACAATCCCAGGAGGCCTTGAGTTGCCCATTGTGCAATCCCAGCGCATCCGCCGAAGCGTCCAGCACCTTCGGTCCGCCGGTGTGCAGAACAAAGCTCTTCAGATCGCTTCGCTGGTGGCCGTTGTCCGCCAGAAACGCGTCCACGTCGCGACCCAGATTCTCACGAATCAAGGTCGGAACCTCCGTCGACAAAATTATGCGAAAGCCCTTCTCGGAGATATTCCAGCCCATCATGTCCTCCGTGGCAGGATAGAAAATCGATCGAGTCGCCAGAATCTTCGGTCCCTCAACTTTCGCAGGCCCCTGCTCCGGCGCGCCATTCGACTCGAATTCCGCACCGGTCACAATCACCGCGGCCGCGCCATCCGCGAAAAGCCCCGACGAAATCAGGTTTGCCACCGACAGATCCTCGCGCTGCAATGTCAGCGAACACAGTTCCACCGATACCAGCGCCGCCGCCTGTTTTGGATAGGCGCGAACATAATCGGACGCGCGCGCAATTCCGGCAGCCCCCGCTACGCATCCCAGGCCAAAAATCGGGGTGCGTCGAATATTAGTGGGAAGTCCCATCCGATTGATCAGCAGAGCGTCAATCGATGGACTAGCAACTCCCGTTACCGTCGTGAACAGGAGAGCTCCCAGGTCAGACGTGTTCAAACCAGCGTTGTGCAGCGCGAGACACAGTGCCTGTTCTCCCAATTCCTGAGCCACCCTGATCCAGATGTCATTCGCCTGGCCCCACGTTTTTATGTCAACGTATTCCTCCGCGGGAACCGCAAGGTAGCGGCCATCCACGGTGACGTTGCGGTGCAGTCGTGCCAGCAAAAGAGGGTTCTTGAGTTCCTCGCCCCAATAATCCTGCAGGCGCTGCAGAAGAACTTTCTGGGAATAGTAGTGCTTCGGGAATGCGCTTGCCGCGCTTGCAATCCTCATGGATCCGGTGTCCTGAAGTCAGTCTCGGCACGACATCCCTTCCGTCCAAACCGAACCCGAAAAACCTTCTTCAGCTTCGATGGTTGGGCGCCCGTGTGGGGTTGCACACGGGGGGAGCTAGCGCCGGAGTAACTATTGTCGCAGAGTTGGCAATTTTTGTTTGCCCCAGACGCCAGAAAAAGATCGGGAATAGGGGGTGGCCGCCCGAGACCGTAGATTTGCCAGTGACAACCCCAGGCTCCAGGGACTGCGCTAGTGGCTAGAAACTGCGATCGAACTGGGCGTATTTCCAACTCCGTACGTGGTAAGCGTGGTCAGAGTCCCGTCGCTCAGGCTAAATACCTGGATTCCCGCCGATGTGCCCTGATTCCCTACAAATAAATATTTCCCGTTCGGGTCGGCTGCCAGGAAATTAGGACTGGCCTCGGTGGCGAACACTCCCGTAGTGGTGGAGGTGCTAAGGATCGTTGGAAGTCCGGTAGAGCCGATCGAATAGGCGGCAATATTGTTGGACGCCTGATGCGCAACGTAAATAAAGTTTCCTGATGGATCAAAAACCATCGCGATCGGAACGGTAAAGTTGTCGTTGATGGGGGAGCCTTGAACCGCTGTCAGCCCTCCGGATGAGTCAATCGTGAAAATAGCGATGGATTGCGATCCGCTATTGGCCACATACAAATGAGCGCCACTGGGGTCGATCGCAATCGCGTTTGGATTAATACCGCCAGTCGGGGTAGGGGCTGTACCCAAAGGTTGCAGCGCTCCGGAAGTGACGCTAAAGCCCTCGATCAACCCCGAAAGCTGATTGGTGCCGCTCGCCGACGTAACGTAAAGAAACTTGCCCGATGGCGTCAGCTTCATGTTCAGCGGAGACAAACCGAGTGTAAACGGAGACTTCGCAACGGGCGCGAGCGTCCCTTTCGTAGAGTCAATCGAAAAAACCGAAATATTATTCGATAGGCTGTTCATCACATAAAGAAAGCTGCCGCCAGGATCCATCAAGAGTAGTTGAGGCTGCGACGCATTCGGCGCCACGGACGTTCGCGGGAACACTTCAGTTGGTATGCCGGTGGTGTCGATCGTAAACAGAGAAATATCATTCTCATTTTGCGCGGCATTCGATACGTACAAGAATTTTCCAGAAGGATGCAGCACCAGAGAAGTCGGGCCGTCGCCCGCGGCAAACGGGCTTCCCGAGACTTGAGTAAGGACACCCGAGTTGGGGTCTTCGCGATAGACAGCGATCTGGTTCGACGCAGGGGTGGTGGCAAAGATGTGATGGTTGGCCGTACTGCCACAACCCATGCACAGCGCAATACTCGCGACGACCCATACCAAAACTAATGCCTTCTGAAGCATTCGGAACTCCTCAGGGAATTTGGAAAGCCGTAGCAATGAAGAACCATAATACTGGGTTGCGGCAAAACCCGCAGGATATGCTAACACTCGCACTGCCCAAAGACTCGCACCCTTGCTGCGATGCGGAGTTTCTGACTCCCGGTTGCACGGTCGCTCTTCAATGTGGATTCGCAGAATTGCGTGAAGAAACGTTCAGTGTGCCGGACTCGGCGACGGAGTTCCAGCAGTTCCTTTCGCGGGAGCCGGGTCTGCCCCGCCGCGCAAGGCCATGCGCAAGCGATCGAGGTACACATAAACGACGGGCGTAGTGAAGAGCGTCAGAGCCTGGCTGACGATGAGTCCGCCAACAATCGTAATACCTAGGGGGCGGTGCAGCTCGGAACCAGTGCCCGTACCCAGCGCCAGGGGCAAGCCTCCCAGCAAGGCCGCCATGGTCGTCATCATGATCGGACGGAAACGCAGCAGGCAGGCTTCATAGATCGCCTCTGCCGGCTTCTTCCCCTGAGTTCGCTCCACTTCGAGCGCCACGTCGATCATCATGATCGCATTTTTCTTGACCAGTCCGATCAGAAGGATGATGCCGATCGTTCCGATCACGTTAAGCTCGTTATGAGTGAGCATCAAGGCCAGCAGTGCGCCCACGCCCGCGGAAGGAATCGTCGAGAGAATCGTGATCGGGTGGATGTAACTCTCGTAAAGCATGCCGAGAACGATGTACACGGTGATCAAAGCCGTGATAATCAGTGTCAGCTCACCCGACAGCGAATCTTTGAAGGCAGCCGCCGTTCCCTGGAAACTCGCCTGTATGGTTGCCGGAAAGCCGATGGTGCTTTGCGCGTTTTGTATAGCTTGGGTAGCCTCGCCCAGAGAGACTCCGGGTGGCAGGTTGAACGAGATCGTCACCGATGGGACCTGCCCCTGGTGATTGACCGCCAGCGGCGTGTTCGAAGGAACAAAATGCGTGAATGCCGCGAGTGGAATCGGATTGCCATTGGACGCTCGCAAGTAGATATTTTGTAATCCTTCGGTGGTCTGTTGATACTGGGGCGCAACCTCCATGACCACGTGATATTGATTCAACGGCCGGTACATGGTTGACACCTGCCGCTGTCCGAACGCATCGTAGAGCGCGTTGTCGAGATCCTGCGGACTGACTCCCAGCCGGCTCGCCGTATCCCGATCGATCACCAGCTTCGCCTGCAGGCCGCGATCCTGCTGATCTGTATTTACATCCTGCAATTCTTTCAAGGTTCGCAACTTCTGCAAGAGTTGGGGAGACCACGTATTCAAGTCATCCAGGTTTTCGCCTTGCAGAGTGTACTGATACTGAGCGTTCCCAAATCGTCCTCCGATGGTCAGATCCTGCGCCGATTGGAGAAACAAGGTGGCTCCCGGAACCGCCGCCAACTTTCCGCGCAGCCGGTTGATCACATCGTCGGCGGAGACCAGCGGACAGGATTGCCAGAAATGAGTCTTCTTGCAGACGCTGCGATCAGGCAGCGCCTTCAACATAAAGAAGAAACGTCCCTGATTCGAAACGGTGTTGCCGCCGGCAAATCCCACCGCCGAACTCACCGCCGGGTCCGCCATCACGATCTTTATGTAGCGCTCCATCTTGTCGCGCATCGCCTGAAACGAAATATCCTGCGCCGCTTGTACCGACCCCGAAATTCTGCCAGTATCCTGCTGCGGGAAAAAACCCTTGGGCACGATGATGTAGAGATAAACGCTGAGGCACGCAACCAGGATCGTCACAACCAGCGTGATCAGTTGATACTCCAAAACCCACCCCAAAGCATGACGATAAGCCGCCAGGGTCTTGTCGAAGACCCATTCGCTCATGCGGTAGATGCGATTGTGCTTCTCCTCGCTGGCTGCCGGGCGCAGGAACTTAGCGCACATCGTCGGCGTTGTGGTGAGAGAAACCAGCAACGAAACGCCGATCGCAATGCTCAGCGTAACGGCGAACTCGCGAAACAACCTCCCCACAATTCCGCCCATCAGCAGCAACGGAATGAACACCGCCACCAGCGAAACGCTCATCGAAATTACGGTGAATCCAATCTCGGCTGCGCCCTTGAATGCCGCCTCCACTGCGTCCATGCCGTGCTCCACATAGCGCGTGATGTTCTCGAGCACCACAATGGCATCGTCGACCACAAAGCCTGTAGAAATCGCCAGCGCCATCAGCGACAAATTGTCCAGGCTGTAGCCCAACAGGTACATGCCTCCGAAAGTCCCGACCAGCGAGAGAGGTACTGCAATGCTGGGAATAATCGTCGCCCGCACGGTTCGCAAGAACGCGAACACCACCAGGATCACAAGAATGATCGAGAGCAGCAGAGTGAATTCGATATCCTTTACCGAAGCGCGAACCGTTACAGTGCGGTCCATTGCGATGGTCAATTCGATCGCCGGAGAAATAGAAGACTGCAGGTACGGCATCAGCGCAGTCACGCGATCGACGGTCTGAATAATGTTCGCACCGGGTTGCCGAAAAACAATAATCAGGACACTAGGCTTACCGTTAGCTAAACCGATGTTGCGAACATCAGAGACGGAGTCCTGCACATCGGCTACATCTCCCAGGCGGACCGGTGCTCCGTTGCGGTAGGCCATGATCAGCGGTCGATACTGATCGGCAGTGAACAGCTGATCGGTGTCACTAAAAGACGACGAAGTGCTCTGGTTTGCCACTTGGCCCTTCGCGTTGTTTGCATTGGCGGCGTTAAGCGCGATTCGTACAGTGTCAAGCCCCACACCGAGTTTGTTTAGCAGCATGGGGTTTACTTCCGCGCGCACCGCCGGTTGCGCTGCACCACCGACAAACACCTGTCCGACGCCCTGCACCTGAGCGAGCTTCTGCGCCAGAATCGAATCCGCCGCGTCGTACATTTGCGGCACCGTCATGGTGTCAGAGGTCAACGCCAGAATCAGAATGGGGGCGTCCGCTGGGTTTGCTTTTCGGTAGCTCGGATTGCTCGGCAGGTTTGCGGGAAGCTGGCTTCGCGCCGCATTGATTGCCGCTTGCACATCGCGCCCCGCGGCATCGATGTTCCGGTTCAAATCAAACTGCATCACAATGCTGGTCGAGCCCAATTGGCTCGTCGAGGTCATCTGGTTGACCGCGGCAATGCGGCCAAACTGCCGCTCCAGCGGTGTAGCTACCGCGGACGCCATCGTTTGCGGATCGGCCCCCGGCAAGCTCGCGCCCACGCTGATGACGGGAAAATCGACGCGAGGCAGCGAAGCGACGGGCAGGTAATTAAAGGCGAGAATTCCCGAAAGCAGCAGCGCCGCCGCCAGCAGCGAGGTCCCAATCGGACGCCTTATAAATGGAGCAGAAATGCTCATACTTCCATCACAATCTGTCATCCCGGCCGGAGCTTCGCATTCCTGAAGGGATGGAAAGCGAAAAGGAGAGACCTATTGCTCTAATCTCCAGTAGCCTCGTGCGGAATTGGATTCCCGATCTTGTAGCGGTCAAAGCGGTGTGCCAAACGGTCAAACCACAAATAAACCACCGGCGTCGTATACAGCGTCAGCAATTGACTGAGAATCAGTCCGCCCACGATCGTAATTCCCAGCGGCCGCCGCAACTCCGCGCCAGTACCCGAAAGCAGCGCCAGCGGCAACCCGCCCAGCAGCGCAGCCATCGTCGTCATCATAATCGGGCGGAAGCGCAGCAGGCAGGCCTGAAAAATCGCTTCTTCGGGCGGCTTATGTTCTTCGCGCTCCGCCTCCAGAGCAAAGTCGATCATCATAATGGCGTTCTTCTTCACAATGCCGATCAGTAGAATGATTCCGATCAGAGCTACCACGGTGAGATCGTTGCCGGTCAACTGGAGTGCCAAAATCGCGCCTACACCCGCCGACGGCAGCGTCGAGAGAATCGTGATGGGATGAATATAACTCTCATACAGCACGCCCAGCACGATGTAGACGGTGATAATCGCGGCGAGAATCAGGAACGGCTCACTCGCCAGAGAATTCTGGAATGCAGCTGCCGTCCCCTGGAATGATGCGTGAACACTCGGCGGCAGCTGAATATCTTTCTCCGCCTGTTGGATTTGGGTGGTCGCGTCACCCAGCGACGCTCCCGGCGCAAGGTTGAAGGAAAGTGTCACCACCGGGAACTGGCCCTGGTGATTGATGGAGAGTGTAGTGTTCGTCGATTGAATGCGCGTGAACGCGGTA
>Ga0307474_10004394_pt1 | contig 10163 bp, 9 predicted proteins | sample atmos_gasesECM1C_2_FD_203312 | JGI IMG/M metagenome (GOLD analysis project Ga0307474, IMG submission 203312) | Hardwood forest soil microbial communities from Morgan-Monroe State Forest, Indiana, United States - atmos_gasesECM1C_05 | ecosystem: Environmental > Terrestrial > Soil > Temperate...
GTTTGTCGATTGGCAATTTGCGCGGCGGGAAGAAAACAAGTTTCTCGAAGTCACGCTTCGCAGCGGTCGCAAAGAGATTCTTTACCGAAGCGATCTGATCAGCGGGGCGATCATCGCTTCAATTGTTGAGCGCGCGAAAGCGATGGCGATCAAGCGCGCGATCGCGACGCAGCAGGAGGAGGGGATCCGCGAAATGGATTTGCAACTAGCGTTCGACGCGGAATACACCGAGAACGACATTTTTCCAACGACTGATATCACCGAGGATTGGCTCAAGCTGATCGATTACGATCCCGAAAACGTGGTCAAGATCGCGCCGGTGAAGCCAATCCGCGATTCAGCCGCCCAAACAGGTTCCGGGATCATTTAATTTTGCCGGGCCCCATGAACCGCGTCTTTGGTCTCGAGACGGAATACGGCATCACCGTCAACGGCGCCGAAACGGTCGATGTGGTGGCGGAGTCGATCGAGCTGGTGCGGCACTACACCGACCACGGCGCTCACATGAAATGGGACTACGAGCTTGAAGATCCGCATCTCGACGCTCGTGGATTTCGGGCAAAGGCACTGATGCAGGACACGGACGAATCGGCTTACTACGAGATCGACAAGAACCGCCCGCTCAGCTTCGAAGAAATCAAAAGCGACCTCGTTCTCTCGAACGGCGCCCGCTTTTACAACGATCATGCCCACCCTGAATATTCAACGCCGGAATGCACAACGATTCGACAAATCGTAACCCAAGACAAGGCCGGCGAACGCATTTTGGCCGAATGCGCCCGTCGCAGAAATTTGAAACTGCCGGATGGACAACAGGTTCGGCTTTATAAAAACAACACCGACTTCTTCGGCCACAGCTACGGCTGTCACGACAATTACCTGATGAAGCGCGAGGTCCCGTGGGACCGGATTGTCGGCGCGATTCTGCCGTTCTTGATCACGCGACAAATATTCGCCGGCGCGGGCAAAATGGGCATCGAAGCGGAAAGCGCTTCCGGGCACCCGGGCGTTTATCAAATTTCGCAGCGTGCAGACTTCTTCAGCGTGGTAGTGAGCATCGACACCATGAACCGCCGCCCGCTCATCAACACGCGCGACGAACCGCACGTGGATGCAAGCCGATATCGCCGGTTTCACGTCATCCTCGGCGATTCGAACATGAGTGAATGGGCGACGGCGCTCAAAATCGGAACGACCGCGCTCGTGCTCGATTTGATCGAACGCAACCAGGCGCCGCAGCTCGAAATCGCGCAACCGATCGACGCCAACAAATCGATCAGCCGCGATCAAAATTACGACTGGATCATCGAACTCAAAGATGGCCGCAAGATTTCGGCGATCGAAGTGCAACGGATTTATCTCCGCGCGGCGTCGAAGGTGGAGACGGACCTACCGGATGAAGATCGGGAATGGATTTTGCGGGAATGGGAAAATGTTTTGAACGATCTCGAACGCGACGTCATGGCGACACGCAACCGGGTGGATTGGGCAGCCAAGAAATTCTTGCTTAACGCGTTACAGGAAGAGGAAAAACTTTCCTGGACTGATCCGTGGCTGCAATCGATCGATCTCGAATATCATAATGTCGATCTTGAATCGGGCTTGTATTACGAGCTGGCGCGCCAGGGATCGGTCCGCCGTCTCGCGAAAGAGGATGAGATCAAGACCGCGATCTTCACTCCGCCCGAGACGACCCGGGCATTTTTCCGCGGACGGTCTGTCGCGCGGTTCAATGATCAGATCGCGTCGATTCAGTGGGACGAGCTTGTGTTTGCGAATGGCGCGCTGTCCCGTCGCGTCGGATTACCGGAAGCATTCGCTGACGCGCGTCTCGAAGCGCTGAATCAAGCCGCGCGCAACGGCAAAGATTTCTCCGAATTCATGCGCGCCCTCAGTGCCATCGATTGAGTAGATTTACACTGGGCCTTTGGGCCGGTGGTGTCCGAGGCGACGTAGATGAAAGCCGTTTAAACGGCTTTTTGCGAGAGCGCCTGCGTTACACCGGTCTGAAGACCGGTGTTAATTAAATTCGGGGTGTATTTACAAATGCAGGTGCATTTGCAAGCCTGTAGGTCTATTTCTCGTTAGGCCATTTTGATGCAAACTAGAAAAATCATCGACACCCTGACGGTAGTCTTGGCGCTATTTTGCGTGAGCAGGCTTTACGCTGCGGACGGTTTTGAATCGGTCCGCTGTGGATCCGACATTCGAAAAGCTCTTATCGGTCGAAAAACGCCGAATGAAAGGGTTGTTGTCATTGAAGCGCGACACAAGGACCTGGGACTCAAGGATCTAGGCGCTGAAGAGATCTCAGACCGTTTAAACTTAATATTCTGGCTAATCTGCGGAGAGGAGTACGCCGTTCTCGAAGACAGGGATGTTGTCTGCGACGCGCTGAAAGTTCCGAAACATTCGAAGGAGTCGCCAGAATTCGTCGGTTCGTGCCAATTAAACGGTAAGGATCTCCCGGGCTACGCGCTCGGTGTGCTAAAGAATGAAGATGGTGCCCAAATGCTTTCAGCGGTAAGCGCATGGAAGATTGATGAGAGGCAGAAGAAGTTTGTCGGACTGCAGACAGACGGACTGCGTTGCTCTCGTGATGGAATAATTACGTCCGACGGCGGGCGTTGAACCGTCACCTCAACGGCAAAGATTTTTCCAAATTTATGCGCACGGTTAGGGCAATCGACTGGATGCTGTAGAGGCAGCCGTGTCGGCTGCAATCAAGCGGGCGACACGCCGCCACTACAATGTCTTCACGACCAGGTAATCAAGCGCAGCTCGTGTGCTTGCATCATGTTCGGGTGGGTCGGTACAACGCGGACACTGAAGCCGTAGGCGCCGGTTTCCGATGCGGGCACCGATCCCTGGTAAACGTAACTGCCGTCGCCGTTGCGCCCGCTTGGGTTCAAAACAGTTGCCGCGGGATTCTTGATTCCGCCGTTGTCGGCCTCTCCGTGATAGGCTTCGACCCTAACATGACTTGGATCGACATCGCCCAGGTTCACGTGCGCGCTGACCTGAAGCGATTCGCCAACCAGAATGTTCTGCCGGTCTTTGTTGCCGACCTGGACATCGTAGATTCGGACTTGCGGCCAAACTTTGCGCATCTGCGATTTCCACCGGCTTAGGTCCGTTGCCGGTTCGCAGCCATTCTGCGAAAAATTTTCGTGGGATCGCGCGGCCGGAATGTAAAGACGCTCGTTGTACTCCTTCACCATCCGGTGGGTATTGAAAACAGGAGTAACGCTGCGGATCGACTCCCGCATTAGTTGCAGCCAGGCGAGCGGCAGTTTCCCGTCGGGCTTCGAGTAATAAAGTGGGATGATCTGGTTCTCGAGCAGTTGGTAAAGGCTGTTTGAATCGACCTCGCTTTGGAATTCAACCGTTCCATCGTTGATTTCAGGCGCGATCGCCCAGCCGTTGTTTCCGTTGAACGCTTCGAGCCACCAGCCGTCGAGCACGCTGAGGTTGATCCCTCCGTTCGGGCAGCACTTCATTCCGCTGGTGCCGCTGGCTTCCATCGGGCGCAGCGGAGTATTCAGCCAAAGATCAACACCCTGCACTAATCGGCGCGCAATGTAGCTGTCATAATCTTCCAGAAACACGACACGGTTTTCGAATCCCGCTTCGTGGCTGAATTTGTAGACTTGCTGGATCAAAGCCCGGCCGCCTTCGTCCCGCGGATGCGCTTTGCCGGCGAAAATGAATTGCACCGGACGCGTCGTGTCGTTGAGCAAACGTTTCAGACGTTCTTTGTCGCTGAATAACAGCGCGCCGCGTTTGTACGTGGCAAAGCGTCTCGCAAAACCGATCGTCAGCACTTCCGGATCAAGGATCCGATTCACATTACGAATCGCTTCGGGCGAATCGCCGATGCGTTGACGTCGCAAGCGCACCCGTTCACGAACAAACTCGACGAGGCGATGTTTCAATTTCTGGTGCGCCTCCCAAAGTTGCGCATCTGGAATGTCCATGATGCGCCGCCAGAAATCGGACTCGGTAATGTGTTCCTCCCATTCGCCAAGATATTTTCGATAGAGCGCGGAGAACTCCGGCGCCATCCAGGTTTTTGTGTGAATACCATTCGTCACACTCGCGATGGGCACTTCGTGGCTAGGCACGCCGTTCCAGACGTCGCGCCAAAGCGAACGGCTGACGTCGCCGTGCAATTTGCTCACACCGTTTGAATGACGGCTCATTCGGAGCGCGAGGATTGTCATGCTGAACGGATCCGACCGATCGACTCGCGTTTGGCCGAACGAGAAAAGCTCGTCGAACGGAAGGCCGATTTCCTTGGCGAAGTCGCCAAAGTATTTCCGCATCATGTCGCGCGGGAACGAATCGTTACCCGCTGGGACCGGCGTGTGGGTTGTGAAAACATTCGCGGCGGCCACGATTTGGAGCGCGGAATAGAAATCCAGTTTCTTGTCGACAACTCTTCGACGAATGCGTTCGAGCGCTAGAAACGCCGAATGGCCTTCGTTCATGTGAAAAACCTCCGGCTCGATCCCGAGCGCGCTCAGCGTCCGGACGCCGCCGATTCCGAGCACGATCTCCTGACGCATCCGCATTTCCTGATCGCCGCCATAAAGCTCGGCGGTGACCAAACGGTCTTCGGCGTGTCGAGAAGAAACAGGCTGATCCGGCCGACTTGAAGCTGCCAGACTTTGGCAAAGACCTCGCGGTCGAGGATTCGAACGGAAATCAGCAAGTTGGTTCCGTCGCGTTGCACCTCGCGAATTGGCAGATGATGAAAATTTTGATTAAGACTGACCGCTTGCTGCGCGCCGTCCTTGTCGATCTCCTGCCGGAAATAGCCATGGCGGTAAAGCAGTCCAACCGCGACGAAGTTTAAATCGAGATCGCTGGCAGACTTGCAATGATCGCCGGCCAGAATGCCGAGCCCGCCGGAATAATTAGGAATCGATTCATGAAAACCGAACTCGGCCGAAAAATACGCAATCGGTTTCTTGATGGCGGCGCCGGGTCCAGTTTTGCCGTAGGTATCCTGGCGGGCGAGATAGTTCCGGAACGCGTCATGAACCTGTTTGAGTTCCCGGAGAAAGGTCTTGTCCTGGGCCAGCTCTTCCAGCCGCGCCTGACGCGAAAGCTGGAGCATCCGCACCGGATTGTGGTTCGTCCGGTCCCAAAGATCGGGATCGAGATGGCGGAAAAGGCGACGGGCTGCTGGTTCCCAGGTCCACCAAAGATTAAACGTGATTTCTCGCAGTGCCTCGAGCGCCGCCGGAAGAGTGGGAATTACGTTATAGATCTGAAACGTCGGCATGGGCAGCGGCGAAAGGGCAAATTGGCGAAAAATTGTCGAGCGGCAAGTTTCTCCGCTGCATAACTCGCGCCAGATTCTGGCTTGGTCCCGTCTTCGTCCCGCAACCGCGGGACTACGGCGCGGCAAGCGCCCGCCGGCGCGGAGCGAGATAGAGCCCAACCAAAAATCCGGTGACCAGGCCGCAAAGATGCGCAGATGTGCTGACCTGCGGGGTGGAAATATCGAAGGCGACCTGGATTACGATGATCATCAGAATGTTTAGCAATTGACGTTTGGCCCCCAAAACGTGGCGATGACGAAGGAGAAATCCCGCCCATGCGCCGACGATCCCCATCACGCTGCCGGACGCGCCGACCAATTCCGCCGGGCGCACGATTCTTAGCAGGGTGAGCGCGACTACACCGGCGGTGGATCCGATTCCGGAGACCAAGTAAGCGATCGCAAATCGGATAGAACCGATTGTTCGTTCGAGTGGTGGCCCAAGCACATACAGCGCAAATAGATTAAAGATCAGATGCGCCCAGCCGTAGTGAAGAAATAACGCGGTAAGCAAGCGCCAGAATTCGCCGTCACCGATAACCTCGGCGTAATCCAAAGCACCGAGTCGACGCATGACGATGGGAGAGTCCCAAGCGCCTCTCCGCCATTCGACATAAAAGACGACGACATTGATGAGAACGAAAAGGAATACGGCTGGCGATTCTTTCAGTCGCAGATAGATCGTATGCTTCCACGAGTTCTGGGGCCGAACTGCTGAATGACCATGCCAGCGCGACGCGAGCGTTTGGAAAACTCTGAGCTGTTCGCGCACCTGCGCAGTGGGATGCAGCCACTGAAGGATGGCCGCTAATCGCACCGCCGATTCATATCGGCCTTGCTCGGCCAACTGCGATGCCTTGCGCAGGCCGACCGCCGGCAAGAACAAGAGAACGAACCAGGCGCCGCCACCGATGTAGCCGGCCATTGCCGGCTTTAAAAACCAGGCGACTGCAGTGATCGCCAAGACAAGGACCGCGGCCACGCGCCAGCCGCGAAACATCCCGCCCGGCCGCCATGCCCGCGCCAGAACGAGGAAGGGCGAGACGACAGCGACAAAAAGAAAAATGTGATTCAGGTCCACGAGCGGGTAAAAGTTAGAAGAGTTACATCGTTACGACCCTGGTGTCATTCGCCTTCGTCTTCTCTTTGACCTTGTAACTTTTGTAACGCCTTTGACATTCGAGCATGCAAATCACCGCTACCGATTATCTTGAAGTGGTTTCTTCCTGGTGTTTTTGGTCCGAGCCAACGTGGGCGCAACTAAAAAAGCGTTATGAAGGTCGTGTTGCTTTCCAGTGGAAGATCGCGCTGATGGACCCTAGCGGTTTGCCCACATCGCGCGAGCAGGAGCAATGGTTCTATCGCCGCAGCGGAATGTTGATGCGATCTCCGTTCATGCTGAACACCGATTGGTACGACGCCAGTTTGAAGGAATGGCTGGCAGCAAACGCAGTTGCCGAAGCGGCGAAAGACTTCGGAATCATTGACGATCGCGTCCGGCTCGCGCTGAGTTACGCGGCATTGCGCGAAGGGAAACAAGTAAGTGATTGGAACGTTTGCGCCGAAATTGCCGCAAACGCGGCGAAACTCGACAAGGAAAAATTGCTGGAAGCTGCGCAATCGCCGGTCGTAGAAAAACGCCTTCGGGAGTCGACGGCTGAATTTCACTCCATGCAGGTCACGCAGCGGCCGACGTTTGTCATCGATACGGAAATCGGCGATCGGGCGATTTTTTCCGGCATCGTACGGTTCGAACCGATTGCGGCAACGATCGACAGCATGCTCGACGACGCGCATTTTTATGCCACCCATAAAGCCCACTTCGGCGATCCGCCGGCCAAGTGATTTGTAAATTGAGGAATGGCGGTGTGGTGCGATTGGAACCATTGGTCGCCGCGTGATTTTGTCGGCATCTGTCCTGCTTCACGGGCTCTGGCAAAGTAAACGAGATTCGTCTTGCCAGCGTCCAAATGTTGCCTACATCTTCCCTTCGGCTCGCGATTAATGGCGCGGGCACTTTGCGGCGGTCCTCGCAGCCGTGGCAAAGCAGAGTGCATCGGCATATCGCGAAAGTGGATGTCGATGAAATGCGAAAGGACAAAATACCGGCGAAATGGCGCACTCCCATCTCGCGGGCAAGGAGATTAGAATAATCTGCAACCGCAATTTCGTGTAAACGGCCGCATTCGCGCTCGCGAAGTCAGGGTCATTTTGGGGGCAAGCGGCCAACAGCTTGGCGTCATGAAATTGTCGGACGCCTTGCGGGAAGCGACGAACCGGGGGCTCGATCTCGTCGAAGTTGCGCCGACTGCCAATCCGCCGGTCTGTAAAATCGTTGCCCTTGGAAAATTCCGTTACGACCTTTCCAAGCACGACAAAGATAAAAAGGCGGGCGGCGCGAGACTAAAGGAGATCAAGTTTCGCGTGAACATCGACGAGCACGATTACCTGACCAAGGTCCGCCACGGCGAAGAGTTTCTCGAGCGCGGAAACAAGGTCCGCGTGCAGCTGCAATTTCGTGGCCGCGAAATGGCCCACCAGGAATTCGGGATGCAGCTGGTGGAAAGAGTGCGTGACGATCTTTCCGGAATGTCCCAGGTGGAAATGGAACCCAAGATTACCGGCCGCAACATCACCATGACGTTGACGCCGTTGCCGGCGAATCGCCGCAAACGGCGTTTTTTGCCGCCGAAAGAAACAACCGAGGCGGCCGAATCTCCAAACGGCAGCAAGTCCTAAGCGCTGTCTCGGTTAATCGAGATCTAGCTTATGGTTTCTTCGACGGCGCTGGCACCGGCGTGCTCGGCATCGCATTTTGCGACTGGATCTTTTGCAACCGGGCTTTTCGGTCGAGCGCTTCTTTGTTCTTGCCGTTTATCTTTAGGGCCGCGTCGTTTTCAGTCATCGCATTTTGCAGATCACCGCGGGTTTCGTAGATGTAGGCCCGAAAGTTGCGATACTTGATGTCGCCGGGACTGAGCTTGCTTGCCTCAGCATAGTCGGCCAGGGCCTTGTCGTAATCATTGATCCTCATCTCAATCGCAGCGCGTTGCTCGTATGCGCGCGGATCGGGTTTGATTTTGATCGACTCGTTCAAATCGTTCATCGCATCCTGAAACCTGTTGTCGTTGGCATAGGCGTAGGCACGCTGTTGATACGCCAGCGCGAGGCTCGCCGTGAATTTGCGATCTTTCTCAGCGGCTCTGCGGAAACCGTCGATGGCTTTGTCCCAATTTTGGTCCTTCGCGGCTTGCGACGCTTCTCGCGCAATCTTTGCCGCTTCAGGATTCCCCTCCTGCTGAGCGGATTGAGCAATAGAAAGTCCAAATGCGGTAACAAGACTGAGAACAAATGGTATTTTCATGGTTAGCGAGGTTGACGATTACATTGACCAAACAATTCAAAATTGGCCATCACAATTGTTGCCGCTCTTCCTTCAGGTCTGCTCCGGAGTCGGCGCCTGTTCGATGTCGACCTTTGGTTCCGGCTCAGCTGCGGTCTGAGCCGGTCCCGGCTCATCCAGGCGAGTGATGCGCACCGCCCGCCCCGTTTTTTCGTCAATCTGGATCACTGCGCCGTGCAAGCGAACCTCCCCGGCCGCAACCGGAAATGCGGCCGGTAAATTGGAAACGAAACGATTCATGATTGGTTCGACCGCTCGCCCGAGAATCGAATTCACCGGGCCGCACATCCCCGCGTCGCACAAGAACGCCGTGCCGCCGGGAAGAATTTGTTCGTCCGCGGTTTGCACGTGAGTGTGGGTTCCAAGCACTGCCGAAACTTTGCCGTCGAGGAAACGGCCCATCGCAATTTTCTCGCTCGTAGTTTCGCCGTGAACATCGACGATGATGTTTGGAGTTTCCTCGCGCATCTTGGCCACAGTCGCCTCCATCGCATGAAATGGATTGTCCAGGATAGGCTGCATGAACGTGCGGCACTGCACGTTGACCACGCCAATTTTCCCCTTTGCCGTTTCCAGCACGATCGATCCGTTTCCTGGCGCGCCGGAAGGATAATTGACCGGCCGCAACAGCCGCGGTTCGGTGCCGATAAACGTTAGAATATCTTTCTGGTCCCACACATGATCGCCAGTTGTCACCACGGCCACGCCGGCGCGCAGAAGATCGATCGTGATTTTGCCGGTAATGCCACGCCCGCCGGCCGCGTTTTCACCATTTACCACGATAAAATCGACCCCGTGCTGCTCCTTTATTTCCGGAAGCCGGGTGATGACGGCGTTGCGGCCTGGCTCGCCGACGATATCTCCGAGAAAAAGTACCGTTAGCATTGAACAGGATCGTATTGAACAAGTTCAAAACGTCGATGCTAAATGAATGACGAATGCCAAATGACGAATGACGAATTAATTTCAAATGAAAAAGACCGGCCCCGAGTCGTTTGTCATTCGTGCTTCGGCATTCCTTCGACATTCGACATTCGTGCTTCGGCATTCCTGTTCCTTGCGTTGTTGGCATTTTCAACAGCCGGCCGCGCCGCTGACAGCCTCGGTGTACTCGGGACCAAACCGAAATGGGAGGTGCTCGAGAACTATCAACGCACCATCACCCACGACGAATTCGCGCATCTACTTAATGATGTTTATTGCACGCACGGAATCCCCGATGATCTCATCAAGATCGCCAGCGATTCCGCGCAGATCGTGTCCAGTCGGGATTCGGGCAAAGTTTTCACTCTCCATTTCGCGCCTGATGAAAATTCGAAAGCGCGCGTCCCGCGACTCTGGCGGCCTGCGAAATCTTTGCCGCCCACAAAACCTAACAAGCCGCTCGCCGGATTGCGGATCGCGCTTGACCCCGGTCATCTCGGCGGACGG
>Ga0307474_10004395_pt1 | contig 10161 bp, 5 predicted proteins | sample atmos_gasesECM1C_2_FD_203312 | JGI IMG/M metagenome (GOLD analysis project Ga0307474, IMG submission 203312) | Hardwood forest soil microbial communities from Morgan-Monroe State Forest, Indiana, United States - atmos_gasesECM1C_05 | ecosystem: Environmental > Terrestrial > Soil > Temperate...
GAAGTATTCACCTGCAGCTCTGAGACCGTTTCAAAGATCGCTGGATTGGCGTTCTGGCTGTGAGAAAGCGTCGTCGAAGCCCCATCGGCAAGGATGTTGCTGTAGGGAAGATTCCCATTGATCGCCACCACTTGCCCTGGATTCGAAGACCCCTGCGATCCCAGCACCGTGCCCGTTGCCCCGGGGATCAGAATCATAAAGTTCTCCCAGTCCTGCGTAACCTGCGGCAGTTGGTCCATCGACTTGGAATCAAAAGTCGTGCTCTGATCACCGGATTCGGTCTGGAGCAAAGGCGCATCGGTGGTAACTGTCACCTGCTCCGTAGCCGCGCCAACCTGCAACTGGGCGTTGACGGTGGTGTAGCCGACCTGCAGCGTGATGGGGCCGCGCACCAGTGTCTCAAAGCCCTCCCTGGTAAAGGTGAGTTTGTAGGATCCCGTCACGATCGAAGAGGTATCGTACAGCCCGTCCTGGTTGGCGACGAACTCCTTCGACACACCCGTCTCGACATTGAACACTGTGACTTTCGCACCCGGAATCAGGGCTCCTGTCGTGTCCGTTACCACGCCGCGAATGTCTCCTGAGTTGGTGCTTTGTGAAAATGATGCTCCACTCCCACCGATCACAAGCAGGAGAGGCAGCATCCAACGCAACCTGTTCTTCATGAGATTGCCTCCAAAATGAACTTCTGTGTGATGGCCCCTGCTTCCGGGCCCGAATTGGGTTTGCCGTATGAGCCCCGTCCGGAGTGTCAATGCAGCCCGTGCGCGTGACCGCTTGCGAAAGCTCCAATGCAAGCAACTGCGGATCTGTTACTGGCCGGGAGCGTGCGCGTTTCACGAAAAGGGTGGCTTGGTGCAAATGGATCGCTTTTAGCCGCTCCTCATTTCGTCCTCCCTTCAGTCACCAACCGCTTGAACAGCAATTGATGCAATGGTCCAGCAATGCCGTGGTCAAACCAGTTTCACGTAGGTGGTGTAGGGCTGGTCACCGAGCGAAGTGAAAGGCTGCATGGTGACCGCGCCATTCGTCGACCTCGCCTCCCACTGCCGCTCGCTGACACGCCGCGCCGTTAACAGCTGCTCCCGCGTCATCTTTGGCACGGAGCCCTCCTGCCGCTGTTTCACTGCCATCAGGACCACGGGGCCTCGCAGCAGCGCGACCGTGTCTGTGTGCCGGGCATCGATCGCCTCCAGCCTCATCTTCAGCGGAAGCTCGAGCTCCACCTTGTCCCCGGTCTTCCACTCCCTCCGTATGGCGGCGAACTGCCCTGCAGTCGCCATCCCCATTTGCCGAGCTCCGTTTACAGAGAGCGAAGCTCCCTCAGCCCACTCCGGAATGCGAAAGTGAAGCGTCAGCTCCGTTGGGTCTGAAGCGGCCAGCGTGAACGCGACGTGATCTTCATGCGGGTATTCACCCTCCTGCGTCAGAGAGAGCGATGCCCCGTTCTCCATCCACCGCAGCGTGGAAGGGATGTAGAGATTCACATACACGGCTCGCGGCCCGCGAAAGTACGCGTTGATTCGATAATCGGCCGCCACCTGCGGCAGAGTCCCCGAGCAGCATGCCCAGCGAGCCTGCTTGTAGACGCGCATGGCATTGAAATTGCAATCGGCGTAATAAAAGTTCTTGCCGTTCTCCTGCAGCGGTTTCGCGCCCAAAACCGTGTTGTACATGGCGCGCTCCATGCTGTCGCCGTACCGTGAATCGCGCGTGGCGCGGAGCAAATAGCGGGTCAGCTTGAAGTGCGCGTACGAGCCGCACGGTGTTTCAAAGCTGTGATGGGTGTTGGAGAGACTGACGTAGAGATCATCGCTGCCGGGCGCGCGCAGCTGCTCATCCGGGCCCCATCCACCCGTTGCATAACTCTGTGCCTGCAACATCGCAAAGGCATTGCGGGCGGCCTGCAGATGCTTCTCACTCCCCGCCACCATGTACGCCATCATGGCGGAGTTCAGCGAGTTCACATAGCTGTACGCATGACGGCTGCCAAGTACGTTCTCATCGCGCGACAAGGGATCAAACCAGGTCTTGTCATCCAGGTACTCCAGCGCCAGATCGTAGTACTGTCGGCCGGCGCCGCGCTGATAGGCCAGGAACAGGTTTTCCGATATCGTGTAGGACTCGTCCCAGTTCCACGAAAGAACATGCGGATCTTTGTCCTTGCGCCACGCCACGTCGTGCTCCACTGCGTGTCCAGGCAGATGGGGCAGTGCCGTCCTTGTGGTCTCATTCAGAATCGCCATCGCCTGCGGATCCTTCACGTAGGTATGCGAGTCAAGCAGTCCGAGCAGCAGTTTGTCGTAGGTGTACGCTGGAAAACGGTTCTTGATGTAAAAGTCCGCCGTAATGGTTTCCGCGTACAGGCGGTTCAGGCGCAGCACTTTCTCGCGCGTCACTTCGTCGCCGGTGATGGCGTAGACCCGCGCCAACGCCGATACCCACTGCCCGAACGTGCAGGCCGGTGCGAAGCCCACGTCAAAGTTCTTCTCATAGTCGTAGTTGGGATCGTACGTATACCACCCGCCCAGGTCCTCGCCGGGCGCAGGCTTTCCCGACATCTGCCGCAGCGGCTTCAGCAAGCTGTCCTCGCTCAGTTCCATCAGCACATCATGCGTGTTCATCAGTTGCGACTCGTGAAGGTCGCTGGCGATGATCACATCGTCGTATCCGAACTCACCCAGAATGGACGAGGCCGAGGACTGAGACATCAACCTGTTTCCGAACCACAAGCGGCCGGCGGCGACCGCCGCTGCCGCCAGCGACCCTTGGTGGAGAACGCTCCTGCGCGAAATACCCGAGTTTCGCGTCGACTTCATACTCATGCGGCCTGTTCTCAATCTCCTGAATTCCTGCGCTTCCCGCCCTTGAAAAGCATATCTAAGGGCGCTCGAATTTTGCCTCGTCACTTGCAACCTGGGGAGCATAACGAAAACTTCCCGGAACGATCCCACGGATCTGGGCCATTCGCAAAGCCGCCACTTGCACCGGAATAATCTCGAACAACGGCGCAAGTGTCTCTGGACATTCGAGGACGCCGCACCACGAAATTCCGTCTTCGCATTCTGGCAACGGTCCGATCACCCTGACCTGGCCGCCAAAATGCTTCAAATCCCGCGCGAGAGACAGGTTCAACTCTCGCGTCCGTCCCGCTGGTGCAAAGATGACGCCTCGGAAACAGCGGTCAACCAGTTCCACAGGACCGTGGCGAAACGAAGCGATCGACATGCTGACCGACGGATGCTTTGCAACTTCGTTGAAAAGAAGCGCTCCCTCAGCCGCCGATGAGATAGACGGTCCTCGCGCCAGGAAATGTACGGGCGCTTGATCTTCCAAAAAGGCATCCCACTCGCACGCGTTGTCCAGGTTGCAAGTAATCAGTTGGGTCGATGCAGAGAGCTGTGCTTTCAGCTCTTCTCGGGTCTCGCCAAATCGGTCATCGAGGCAGGCGCCTAGAATGTGCAGTGCCAGTAAGGTCCCGGTATAGGTCTGAATGGCGACCATTTCATCGGGGAGGCTGCCGATGTGCAGACTGATGTCCGCTCTCGCCGCAAGCAGGCTGTCGGGCTCATTCGTCACACCGATGATCTTCTGGCGCGGCCCGAGGACCTCGAGCAGTCTGGCGATCTCGATCGACTCTCCGGAACGGGAGACCACAATCACGAGGGCATCGCGATATGCCCCATGCAGATAATGCAACAGCTCACCTGCCTCGATGACAATGGCCTCGATGCCCCGCGTGCACAGAAAGTATTGGAGCGGAATAGCTGCGAACATGGATGCACCCATGCCCGTAAGGAGCACCTTCCGGCAGGAGCGGATGAGCGAAGCTGCCTCTGCAACGGAGGGGCACCCATCTCCGAACTGATGCTTCAATACGCGTGTGAGCGAGTCCGTCTGTGCGTAGATGTCCTTTTCGAGCCGCGACACGGTCAACGTAGACACTCCCATTCACCCCAGTTCTGGAGCCCGTTTCCGTAGCGTCGTCAATCCCACAGCGCTCCCGCGGAAACCATAACCTCGAAGGTCATCTCCGCACTTCGTCTGAGTGGCCTTCGTGCGGAACGAGCCCCGACATGAGGTCAAAAACCCGTCGCGACGCTCGGTAGAAAGCCATGGTGAACCGGTTTCTGAAACCGGTTGCATATATACATGGACTGATCTACACGTGTCAACGCCGTTTCTTCTTCAGCGGGCCGGTGAGCCCGCCCCGACCGAGGATCCGTCCCAAGGTCTGACCACCGGCCAGTTCACGTTCGGAGCCTTCGGCCGCTCCTCAGGTTGATTCTGAAACGTGGAGCGGCAACCAGTCCGCCAACTCGCATCCGGGCCGATGACGTGGAGGGCCTCAAAAGGCTGCTCCATGCGGCTGCGCTTAAGTCCCATCAAAATTTGCTTGCCTTTGGGGTGGACCAATGTGTTACAGTCAGTAACACTATGGACGGTAACACCAGGACGAATCACGATCCCGCCGAGCTGGGCGAACTGGAACGAAGCGTTCTGCTCGTTGTTTGGCACCTAGGCTCAGTCACCGCCGACAAAGTCCGCGAGGGACTGAACCGGCCGCTGAAGGACTCGACGGTTCGCACCGTCTTGCGACGCCTCGAAGAGAAAGGGTACATAACTCACAGCGCTGACGACCGCGCATTCATTTACCGTCCTGCTCAATCGCGGCAGCGTGTAGCCGGTCGCGCCGCACAACGAATCGTCGACTGGTTCTGCGATGGATCGGTCGAAGCATTACTCGTGGGCATGGTCGATTCTAAGTTGCTCGACCACTTCGAGCTCCAACGCCTCGCCAAGCTCATCGCCACCGCGCAGAAGAAGATTCCAACCGTCACGAAGGAGGATCAATGATCTCTATCCTGATCGAAGCAGCTTTGCGCTCGCTGTTAGTCGGCCTGATAGTCGCGCTTGGTCTGCGAGCCCTCGGAGTCCGTAATGTTTTCGCGCAAAAGGCGGCTTTGGGACTCGTGCTGGTGGGCGCACTGGCAATGCCCTTGCTGATGCCCATCGCCGAGCGGTTGGAACTTCTGCCCGCGAACGCGAGCATTGTGCTCCCTGCGCATCCCATGACCCTCCTCGAGGAATTGCAGGCAAGAATCCTAGCCAAGGGCGGCTCTGGGAGCGGCTCTGGGAAAGTATCGAGCCCAATCGCAGCGCCTACCCCACCTGGGAACCCATCGCGGACGGAAGACTCCTCCGGCGCTGCCCTCGATACAGCACCCAATCCTGGCGCTAAAGAGCGCGGTCCGAGGAGCACTCAGCGTACTCTTTTGCCACGAGAGCCGGTAACCGACATTGCCCGAGCAGGCGACGATAAGCAGCCGCTGCCCCGGCCTGATCACGTAGCTTTCTCGCTCTCGGGTCTGGCTTTCTCGATCTATCTTGCCGTTGCCGCGGCGCTCCTCCTGAGACTCGCGCTTGGAATGGCCATGACGCTACGCCTGTGGCTCACAGCCACGCCGCTTACCGCGCACGAAGTATCTGGAATTCCAGCCTGGCTTCGTCTGCGAGCCAGCACCAGAGTCTCCTCTCCCTTGGCCGTTGGTTCTGCCATTCTGCTCCCAGCTGATTTTGAGACATGGGACAATGAAAAGCTTCGCATTGTTCTTGCTCACGAGCGCTCCCATATTCGTCAAGGCGACTTTTACCTGCAACTGCTTGCCGGCCTTTACGCCGCCCTGGTCTGGTTCAGCCCGCTGGGCTGGTGGCTCAAGAGAGAACTCGCAGACTTGGCCGAGGCCATCAGCGATCATGCGGGAATCAAAGAAGCCCAAAGCCACACGTCTTACGCACAAATCCTTCTTGAATTCGCGGCCGCACCGCGCCCAACCGCGTTAGGAGTCGCAATGGCACGTTCAGGCAGTCTCGCCCGGCGCATCGAGCGCTTGCTCAATGACCACGCATTTCGCCAGTCTTTTGCCGACGGTCGCCGCGCGCTCCTCGCTGTAGCGCTTGTGCCCGTGGCGCTTTTCGTTGCCACTGAAGCCGTGCGCGTGCAGGCTGCCTCCGTCGGGACTCAACGCAGAATCGCTTTTCTGCCCAGCGCCGAGTCTTCACCGGCGGTCGCAACGCCCTTAGTCGCGAAATCTGAGGTTGTCGCCGCCCGCACGGCCGCGCCATCCCTCTCGGTAACTGCGATCGCTCCTGCCGTCGATACCCAGTCGGAGCCGGACGGCTCCACGTCCTTTGATCGCACACTCTCGGTCAGCGGTGAGACGCGATTGACGGTCACGACTGGCTCAGGCAATATCCATCTCACGCGTGGCTCCGGCTCCCAGATCCACATACACGGCCAGATCCATGTAGATCGCAATGGCAGCGAAGAACTAGCTCGTCAGATCGCGGCGAATCCTCCAATCGAACAGAGCGGCAATGAGATTCGCGTTGGACAGCAACACGAAGAGCACTGGCAAGGAATCAGCATTGACTACGAGGTCGAGGCGCCGGCGGGAACTTCTCTTGGGGCGACATCAGGCTCGGGCGATATCGTCGACGAAGGCGTTGGCCAGAATGCGAAGCTCGAGACAGGTTCAGGCGATATCCGCGCCAACGGCCTCGAAGGGCCCTTCGTTGTGAAAACCGGCTCCGGAGACATCACCGCAGAACTGACCGGTCAAGGAGATGTGAAGGCCGAAACCGGCTCGGGAAATATCGAGATCAAGGAAATCCACGGAAGTTTCCGGGCCCAGACAGGCTCGGGTGATATCAAGGCCACCGGCACGCCCTCTGCGCCTTGGACTCTCGAGACCGGCTCTGGGAACATCGAAATATGGTCTGGCAGCGCGCCACTCACGCTCGACGGATCTACCGGATCGGGTTCGGTCACCACCGACCACGAAATGCTGGTAAAAGGCTCGCTCGACCACCACCACATCACCGGGAATCTCAATGGCGGCGGGCCCTTGGTCCACGTGCAAACCGGCTCAGGTGATATTCATGTCCACTGATGAACAGCAGGGCCCGCCTGTTGCTCAAGTCCAGTATTCTTAGCAATTCCGGCTCGGGATAATCGCCATGAGTCTGGGCGCGAACGGGGAAATGGTATAAAGATTGATTCTATGGTGCCCGGAGGGGGACTTGAACCCCCACGGCCTTGCGGCCTGCGGATTTTAAGTCCGCTGCGTCTGCCAATTTCGCCATCCGGGCTCGATCACGCCGCTCCCTTTGTAATTACCCCCTTTTTCAATAGCTTACATGAATTATCATTCCGAGAATTTCCACGCGACCGGCGCGATTTCACGCGGTTCCGTGCGGGCCGTTGCTCGGCGTTTGGGCATGGCTTGTGCAGAGTAGACTACAGGCCAATCTCTCCGATCATGGGTCCTGAAAGGGGTGGATAGCGCACCCGCAATGTGCCGACAAACATCACCAATCTCGTACCCTCTCAGTGCTGTGGTGTTCCACGAACCGCACTGAAGGTAATTTTATGCGCCTCGTCCAATCTTTTCTTGAGCGGACCGAGCCAAGGCTCGTAGTTCCGCCACTGCAAGAGCGCGTCGCGGAAAATTGGCTGACGGACCTGCTCTGCGCTCGGCGTGCGGACAGTGCGTGCTGTCTTGTAGAACTCGACGCAGGCTGGTTCGAATTGAAGACCGCAAAACTCAAGGATGCTCTGCACGTTCCCCTCAAGGTCGTCCACCACGTCTTCGTAACAGACCCGCAACACGCGCCCGGGAAGCACTGCGTCCCAGTGTCGCATCAGTTCGAGGTAGCATTTGTAGTAGCGGGCCATCTCGTCGATACCGTAGCTGAACTCCTGCCCCCCCGCAAACAACTGCTTCAAGTTGCTGAAGCAACACGCCATGGGTTCGCGCCGCACATCGATGATCTTGGCCTTTGGGAGCATGAGGTGAATGAGGCCGATGTGGTGGAAGTTATTCGGCATCTTGTCGATGAAGAATGGCTTGCCGGTTCGATAGATGCGCGTTTCCATCATGTATCGCACGCCGAGGCTGCGGAAATCCTCAGACGCTAGCGCGGTTAGTACGCCCGGGTAACTGTCCTCTGCGTCCGGATGCAAGCTCGGATCTCCGGGGCCCGATAGCTCCCCTCCCATTTCCTGCACGATGCGCTGGATTTCAGGGAGTTCCTGGGTGCCCTCGACCTGGGAGTGGGAGGCAAGGATTTGCTCGATCAGCGTGGATCCCGAGCGCGGCAAACCAACAACGAAGATTGGGTCAGGGTCGGGCACGCCGAATCCCGCGCGCTCCGCGAAGAACTGCGCCGTGCTCACTGCGATCTGCCGGCGCGTGAACTCTTCGATAATTTCCGGACGATAGCGACTTTCAGCGCGTTTGAGCGCATTGCCTCGTTCGTAAAACAACCACGATTCCACGTACTGCTGGCGGTCCTCGAACGCCTTGCCGAGTGCAAAGCAAAGATGGTAGCGATCGACATGGTGAGCGTCAGCAACGGATTCCTCAGAGCGCATCTGCGCAATCTCGTTCTCCGAGAAGCGATAGGTCTTGAGATTGGCAAGGCTCCACCATGCGTCACCAAAGCCGGGTCTCAACTCGATCGCCTTTGAAAACGACTCGGCCGCTTCCCTTTGCCGACCTACGGTCTGAAGCGAGTGGCCGAACATCACGCGCAGATCGGCCGACGCGGGCGACTTGGCGATTATCTGCTGATAGAGCGTGATCGCCTTCTCGTGATCTCCGAGGCCGCCGCACGCAGCCGCACACAGCGAAAGATAGACACCGTTGCCAGGTTCGAGGTTCAGCAGGACTTCCGCCTCCTGGCGTGCGCGCAGGTACTTTCTCCGGGCAAGCAAGACACGGGTGTAGTCCAATCGTGCTGCGACATACTCCGGTTTGAGCCGGAGAGCGTTCTCAAAAAGCGATTCCGCTTCTTCGAGTTCGTTGCATTGAAGGTCGATTCTGGCCAGCATCCGCAGCGCTTCCACATCGTCGCGCGACCTGGGCAGGTATTCCCGGAGAATATTCTCCGCTACCGACAGCTCGCCGTCCGAAAACAAGCTCCCGGCACGAACCACCTCGGGCGCAAGCCGTTTCAGCGCCGAGACTTGCTCGGCCGCCGCCTGCGCATTTCTTTCATCCCCCTGCTGGCGATACAGGCGTTCGAGCATGCTCCAACTCACCGAAAGCGCCGGGTTGATCTCTACCGCTCGAAGGAAGGCATCGACCGCGCGCGGGCCGTCCCGAAGGCTCGTGTAGCAATAACCCCTCTCCTGATAGAGGAGGCTGAAACGGGGATGCTCTTGCTCCAGTCGGCGCGAGGTTTCCAGCGCCTCTTCTATCCGATTGAGGCAGCGTTGGTTAGTGGCGACAAGGTAAAGTGCATGGCGATTCTGGGGCTCCGCAGCCAGCAGCGCTTCTGCAGCGGCCAGTGCATCCAGGTGCTGCCCGTTCTTGCTGAGCTCACGGATGCGGCCCAGCTCATCTTCAATCGGCAGGGGCGGGGGAAGGGTTTGCATCGTTACCCGCTCATCATAGGGCGCGGAACTGGTGGTTTGATATGTAGCGCATTACTATTCATTGCCATTTCATGCAGGTGTCATCGATGTTCGACACTGGCTCTCCTAATCTCGCCGCTGATGGTAATTCCCAGTTCCGAACGATCACAGTATTCCCCAAGTTCCATCGGTGTCTAATCGTGCTTCGGCCACCGAAGGCCCGCGTCCGACTTATCTTCAAAACCCCACAATCCCCAGAATAGGAGGCAGTTCATGAGCCCTACGAACCGGCGTGAATTCATGCACCTGATAGGCATGACCGCCACGATGAGCGCATTGCAGACGAACATCGCCAAAGCGCTGGCGATCCCGGCAAACAACAGCACAGGAACGATTCGCGATGTGGAGCACGTCGTCATCCTGATGCAGGAGAACCGGCCGTTCGACCATCACTTCGGTACGCTTCGCGGTGTGCGCGGCTTCAACGATCCGCGTGCCGTCAGCGTCAATCTTCCGCTCGTAAGCGGCACCGGCACCACGCCCGTTCCGGTATTCCTGCAGCCGGCCGGCGCCGCCAATGTCGCTGCTGGCTACGGAGTACCGCCGAACTACGGCACGCTGGGTGGCCCGTCCGATGGCGCCGATGTGATTCCCCCGTTTCGCGTGAATCCAGCAGCCGCGGGTGCTTCGAACTTGGGCGGAAGCTATCTGCCGGGAACAGACCACGGCTGGTCCGGCAC
>Ga0307474_10004396_pt1 | contig 10160 bp, 4 predicted proteins | sample atmos_gasesECM1C_2_FD_203312 | JGI IMG/M metagenome (GOLD analysis project Ga0307474, IMG submission 203312) | Hardwood forest soil microbial communities from Morgan-Monroe State Forest, Indiana, United States - atmos_gasesECM1C_05 | ecosystem: Environmental > Terrestrial > Soil > Temperate...
CTCCCTTATCGGTGATGCCGGACCTGACAGTGCGCTGCAGGGCCTTGTTGTTTTCGATAAGGAAGACGAAGTCTGTGCTTCCGTTGTGCTGGATGGCTGAGGACGGAATCAAAACCTGGTTCTGAAGCGTATCCACCTGCATGCGGGTGTTCACGAACTGGTTGGGAAAGAGCACGCCGTCCTTGTTGGTAAACTCCGCGCGAAGCTTTATTGTCCCCGTGGTCGTGTCGATCTGGTTGTCAATCGAGGTGAGCTTGCCCTTGCCCAGAAGGCCCTGCTGAGTGCGATCGTAGGCCTCAACATTCAGCTTCGGCCAGGGTGTACACAACGGTGATGGGCTGCATCTGCGTGACGACCACGAGCGTGGTGGTTGAATTTGCGGTGACCAGGTTGCCCGGATCTACGAGCCGCAGGCCGACGCGGCCTGGAATCGGCGCGACGATGTGGCAGTAACCAAGCTGAACCTGGTCGTATTGCACGGTGCCTTCGTCATTCTTCACCGTCCCCTGATCCTGGAGCGCGATCTTCTCTTGGTCTTCGAGGGTCTGACGGGGAATAGCATTCTTCGACCAAGCGACTTTGTAGCGCTCGAGATCCATCGTCGCCTGAGCGAGAAGATTCTGATCGCGCTCGAGGATTCCCTGGGCTTGCTGCAAAGTGGCCTCAAACGGTCGCGGGTCGATATCGATCAGGGGGTCGCCCTTCTCTACCATTTGGCCCTCGCGATAGTGCACGGCCGTGACCACTCCGGTCACCTGGGAGGTGATGGCAGCGGTGTAGACCGGAGTCACGGTGCCGAGCGCATCGAAATAGACGTTGATGCTTCCCTTGCGTGCAGTAGCCGTGGTAACGGGAACGGCGCCGAACCCTCCGCGCCGGCCGCCGGCCATGGCTGCGGTCTGACTCTTCTGCTCGTGCTGGATGACCCAATAGAAGAGAAGACCGAAGAGAATCAGAACGACTGCCCATACCCAACGGTGGCGTCGTTTTTGAACCGGCGGTGGCGCATCTCCGGCGGACTGGCGCGCCGGAATTTCGTGCGATGCAGATGATCTCGGATCCATGTTTTCTCTTGTGATTTCCTGCAAAATTTCGTGGAGTTTTGGGAGTTGGCAAAAAGCATTTCGTTCGCGGGAAGAAGATTGCTCCGAATCGCCAAGTTTACCATCCAGCCCAACCCCGGCGTCTCCAACGGCTGGCTCCCGGCCGGGCCTGGAAGTCCGGATGGCCGAAGCCGCCATTTGCCGCCTGGATAGTGCAATTTGTGACGCATTTTGTCTGACGAAACGCATCTTGGGATAGTTGCAGTTTCGAGTGTGCTTCAGGATCGGCGATCGACCCGAATTCGGCCGAGGGGAGGAGCGATCCGCCGATCGATTTGCGGATGAGGTGAGGGAGACAGCGAGCTTCATAGCGACCACGGCCCGCTTCAATTTTCACAGTTGGATTCGGCGCCGATCAGTTGTACCGATCGCGCTGCCTGACCCAGGATGGAACTCGATCAGAAGACCGCAAGAAAGAACGGAAACAGAAAACTCTGCGCGTGGCAAATATGCGATCTTGATTAGAGACGGGCCGGTCAACGGCTCGAACCGACAGACCCTCCAACCTTCACAGATGCAGGCGGGTGCTCTCGAGCCAGCTTCCCAGATCAGCGACTCGTGACCGTGATCAATGCCTGGCAACTCAGCAAACACATCCACCGAAATGGAGCCGCACATGCTCTTCCCGAAGATGGATGCCGAAACCGGCCGGGCAGTGGTTCTGACGCAAGACGGCCTGTAACCTCAATGCCTCCATGGGCCAGCGGTCAACCAACGAATGTACCCAGGCATCTGATCGGGGGAGGAACGCCAATCGGTGCACGCGAATATCAAGCGATCGAAACTGCAACAACCCAATCACCTCAGTTGGGGAGTCCTTCTTCGGCTCACAGCCGTTTGCCTCCTCGCGGTTGCGCGATCAGTGGCTCAAAACGACCGCCAGGCCAAGGACATGCCGAAAACCCCGCCCCCGGCCGAGCAGATGCTTTCGTCTTATGAAGGGCAAACAGTTTCAACAATCGAGGTGGCAGGTCGGCCCGACGTGGATGAAACTGAGTTCTCGTCGCTGATTGCGCAAAAGGCAGGACAGCCCTTCGAAAGGGAAAAGGTGGATCAAACGGCGGCTGCTATCAGAGCCACAGGAAAATCCAAGGAAGTACGCATCCAGGTCGACCCTGAAGCAAAAGGGGTCCGCGTACTGTTCATTCTGGAACCGGCAGACTATTTCGGGGTTTTCGACTTTCCGGGTGCAAAGCAGTTCACTTATTCGCGGCTCCTTCAGGTTGCCAACTATCCCACCCAGACGCCATTCAGCGCGGGCGAGGTTGAGCAGGACCGGCAAAGCCTGCTGAACTTCTACCAGCAACAAGGGTACTTCCAGGCAGAAGTGAGTTCGAATGTGAGGGTCGACGCCGCGCACGCGATCACCAACATCGAGTTTCCGGCAAAGCTGGGCCGCCGCGCCAAATTCGGGGAGGTAGAAATCGCCGGGTTGCCGGACAATGAGCAGCGGCAACTGCAGCAGAGCCTGAGATCGCTCCGGGCCCGCGCTCGCACCGCAGCCATTCGTCCGGGCAAGACCTACCATCAATCCACGCTCACAAGGGCCACGCAGTACCTGCAAACAGAGCTGCAGAAACAGGGCTTGCTCGGAGCACAGGTCACGCTCGCAGGCGCGGAGTATCACGCAGACACGAACCGCGCCGACGTTCACTTCAAGGTGAAGCCGGGCCCAAAGATACGTGTGGATATTGCCGGGGCTCACGTCTGGGGTTGGACGCGCAAATCGCTTCTACCCATGTATCAAGGCATTCCGGCAGATCCTGAAACCGTGCAAGAGGGGCGCCAGGCGCTGGCCTCCCACTTTCAAGCCAAGGGTTACTTCGACGTGAAGGTGGACGCAAACTTCATGGCCACGCCCAAGGGCGACGTGATCGAATATCACATTGTCAAGGAGAAGAAGCACAAGGTCGACGACGTCACGCTGAGCGGAAACCGAACGCTGAAGACCGATGATTTGACTCCGCACATCGCCGTCAAGGAGAAGCATCTGCTGTCTTCCGGAACGTTCAGCGACCAGCTTGTCCGCTCGAGCGTGAGGAATCTCAAGGCGGTCTATGCATCCGAGGGCTTCAGCGAAGCGCAAGTTGTTCCCACGGTCAAGAATTCGGGCGGCAATATCGATGTTCTTTTCGCTGTAACAGAGGGGCCCCGAGACGTGGTGTCCTCGCTCAAGGTGGAGGGCGCGAACACATTTCCGCAATCCCAGTACGCGCCGGGCGGCCTCAAGACCCAGGTTGGTCAACCCTACTCGTCCGCCCATGTCTCCGCCGATCGAACCATGATTGTTGCCAACTATCTCAAGGCCGGGTACCTGACCTGCAATTTTCGCGAAACCGCGACCGAGGTCTCCAAGGACGATCCGCATCACATTGACGTTGTCTATCACATCTATGAAGGCCCGAGGGTGGTTACAGGCGACGTTGTGACCCTGGGCCGCGTGCACACCCAGCAGCGCCTCATCGACTCGGATACTAAGGACCTGAAGCCCGAGAGCCCCCTCACGGAAACGAACCTCCTTACTGGAGGATCCAAGCTCTACGAGCACAGCGGCGTCTTCGATTGGGCCGAAGTCGATCCCAGGCGTCAGGTCACGACTCAGACCACAGAGGATGTCCTGGTGAAGGTACACGAAGGTCAACGAAACAGCATTCAGTATGGGTTTGGGTTCGAAGTCTACAATCGCGGCGGGAACATTCCCAGCGGTACAGTGGCCCTGCCGAATCTGCCTCCTGTCGGGCTCCCGTCCAGCTTCACGACGAGTCAAAAGACGTTCTACGGCCCGCGTGGTACCTTTCAATACACGCGCAATAACATTCGCGGCAAAGACGAGACACTCAGCATCACCGGTTTTGCGGGTCGTCTCGATCAACGGTTCGCCTTTTTTTACATCGACCCAACGTTTCGCTGGTCACCGTGGAGAGCCACACCCTCCGTTTCCTACGAGAAGGACGAAAGGAATCCCATCTTTTCGTCGCAGCAAGAGCAGGCCACTTTCCAGATCCAGCGTTTTGTAGACCATGAACACAAGAACTCTGTTTTCTTCCGCTATGGATACAGCTACACCAACCTCACGCGTGTCTTGATCGATCAACTGATCTCACCGGCCGATCGGAATGTGCGGCTCTCGACGCTTTCTGCTAATTTTACGCGCGACACACGCGACAGCCCGCTCGACGAGCATCGGGGCGTTCTACACTCCCTTGAGGTTGATTTCAACACCAGCAAGCTGGGCTCGAGCGTGGACTTTGTCAAGGTCACCGGCCAGGCAGCTTTCTACAAGCAGAAGTTCCACAACATCATCTGGGCAGAAAGCATTCGTATCGGTCTCGCGCAGCCTTTCAACGGCAGCCGTGTTCCCATCAGCGAAGGCTTCTTCACCGGCGGCGGCAATTCCCTCCGCGGCTTTCCGCTGGATAGCGCCGGCCCCCAGCGCCAGGTGCAGGTGTGCAGTAGCGGTTCGAGTTCGGCATGTACCGAGATTCAGGTCCCGGCCGGCGGAAACGAGATGCTGATCATCAACTCCGAAGCCCGCATTCCGCTCCCCATCAAGCAAGGGTTGAGTATCGTTCCGTTCTATGATGGGGGTAACGTATTCCCGCGGGTCGGGTTCAGCCGCTTCACTTCTCTCTATTCCAACAACGTGGGACTCGGATTTCGCTATACCACACCCATCGGCCCCGTCCGCCTCGACTTTGGACAGAACCTCAATCCGGTTCAGGGCGTCAAGTCCTTTCAATATTTCATCGGCATCGGTCAGGCTTTCTGACGAGGACGCAGCTCATGAGCACCGCTCGGTCACTCTTCGATCCCGAACCACCGCCAGAACCCACGCCGCCATCGCAGCGCCGCACTCATCGCTGGGGACGCATTCTGAGCTGGACCGCGGCCGTGTGCACGCTCCTTCTCCTGTTGGCGGGCATCACCGTCGCCGTCGTGCTCAACAGCAAGAGCTTCCACGACTACGTGCTGGCCAAGGCACAAAGCGCCGCTGCCGAAAGTCTCGGCACGCGAGTTGAGTTGCAGAATTTCACCCTGCGCTTCTCGCCTCTGGGTCTCGATGTTTACGGCGTGACCGTCCATGGCGCCGCTCCCTATCCTGACCCGCCTCTGCTGCAGGTGCAACACGCCCAGGTTGGAGTTGGCATTATTTCCCTTCTTCAACAGAAATGGTATCTGTCCAGCATTCGCGTCGATCATCCGGTTATTCAGGTTTTCGTCGACAAGAATGGTGTGTCCAACATTCCCAGGCCCAAGAGCAGTTCCACCAGCAACAGCAGCACCAGCATCTTCGATCTGGGCATCCGCCACGCAATTCTGGAGAAGGGGGAGATCTACTACAACGCACAGAAGAGTGCGCTTTCCGCGGACCTCCACGATCTCAACTTTCAGGCCGCGTTCAATGTGCTCACAACGATGTACTCAGGGCATCTTGCCTACAGCCACGGCCATGTTCTCTTCGGCTCTTACCAGCCCTTCGAGCACAACTTCGACGCGCAGTTCGACCTGACGCCGTCAACCTTCCAGTTGCGTCACGCCACGCTTTCGAGTGGTGACACGCGGGTGAACCTGGTTGCGACCGCAACAAACTTCAACGCCCCGATTGTCGAAGGCCAGTATGACGTTGTGCTTGATGGCGCCCAATTTGCGCGGATGACAAAGAATCCCTCCATCCCCGCCGGACTCATTCGCGCCAAAGGATCCGCACATTACCAGGATCTTCCCAACCGACCGGCTCTGGCTTCCCTAAGCGTCGACGGCGATCTCACCAGCCGGCAACTGCTGGTCAAGACGGCTTCGCTTCGGGGCGCCATCGACAATATCGCCGCGCACTATTCGCTTGCCAACGGCAACGCAACGCTGCGCGATCTTCGGGCAGGCGTTCTGGGCGGCGTGATCACGGCCCAGGGAACGATGAAGGACCTGGCCGGCAACGCACACACAGAGATCGCAGCCAATCTCCGCGACATCTCGGTGGCCCAGGCGGCCAGTCTTGCCGGCCCCAACGCGACATCACAGCCGGTGAATCTGAGCGGCACGCTCGATGCCGACGCGAAGGCGTCCTGGGGCAAGACCTTCGACGACCTGATTGCACATGCAGACGCGACGATTCATGGCTCGGCCACCGGCAAAAATGCGCCTACGATCCAGGCTGTGAGCACTGGCAGCGCTTCCCCGCCATCAGGCCCGCTCTCCATCGACAGCGAAATTCACGCCACCTACACGGGAGCGAACAAGCAGGTGGCTCTCGCGCAAAGTTACGTCCATCTGCCGCAAACCAGCCTCACCATGAACGGCGTGGTCAGCAATCGTTCCAGCCTCGCAATCAACCTCCAGGCCAACGATCTGCGCGAAGTGGCCGCGATCGCTAATCTCTTCAGCGTACCCAAGCCCGGTCAGCCGCAGCAGCCGCTCGAGCTAGCCGGTCAGGCAACTTTCCAGGGAACCGTGCAAGGCTCCACCACAGCACCGCACCTTGCGGGTCAGCTTAATGCCTCGAACCTGCAGGTGAACGGCACTTCCTGGAAGGTCTTTCGCACAGCCGTTGACGCGAGCCCGTCGGGGGCGAGCCTGCGGAGCGCCGACCTTGAGCCCGAACCAAGGGGACGCATTACCTTCAACGCCAGCACCGGCCTGCGTCAATGGGCGTTCACCAACGACAGCCCAATCCAGGTGGACCTCAATGCATCGCAGATGAATGTCGCCGATCTCTCAAAGCTTGCGGGCCAGCACATTCCAGTCACGGGGACTCTCAACGCCCATCTAACCCTGCACGGCACTACGCTCAATCCCGTGGGCAACGGCACACTCTCGCTCGAAAAGGTCGTCGCCTACGAAGAGCCCATCACTTCCATCCAAGTCAAATTCAGCGGCACCGGGGACGAGGCGCACGCCGATCTGGACGTGCAACTACCTGCCGGAAGCCTGAAGAGTAACGTGAGCGTGCGGCCGAAGGACAAAACCTACACCGCGCAGCTAACTTCGAGCGGTATCGACCTGACGAAGCTGGAAGCGCTCAAAACGAGGAAGGTGGACGCAACAGGCGTCATCAGCATCAATGCGCACGGCCAGGGTAGTTTCGACAACCCGCAGGTAACGGCGGCGATTCAGATCCCGTCGCTGATGATCGAGAAACAGGTGGTGAAGAATCTGAACCTGAACGTGGACATGGCCAATCACATCGCCAACGCCACCCTCAACTCTTCGGCGGTGAACACGTCCATCCAGGCAAAGGCGCGCGTCAACCTGACCGGCGATTACGATACCGACGCTTCCATTGATACTCAGGGAATCCCGCTGCAGCCTCTTGTCGCCATTTATTCTCCAGCCCAGGCAGCCACGCTGTCAGGTCAGACGGAGTTGCACGCGACCGTGCACGGACCGCTTAGGAACAAGAATCTGCTTGAGGCGCATCTGACTATTCCTTATCTCAACCTTGATTACAACAACACCATCAAGCTGGCTTCGAACGGACCGATCAAGGCCGACTACAAAAACGGCGTGCTCGATCTGCAGCGCGGGGAGATAACCGGCACCGAGACCGAGTTGAATTTTCAGGGGTCGATTCCGGTTATCGATGGTAGCGCGCCGATGTCTCTGGTATTGCAGGGCAATGTGAACCTGCGGATCGCACAACTCTTTGATCCAACCATCCGCAGTTCGGGGAATCTCCGCTTCAATATTAATTCGCGCGGCATCACCGGCCGCGACATCGCGGGCGAGATTGATGTAGTAGATGCCAACTACGCCTCAGGGGATATGCCCGTCGGATTGCAGCACGGCAACGGGGTGCTGACCCTCACCACTGACCGTATCAATATCAAATCGTTTCAAGGAACCGTGGGGGGCGGCACCGTGATCGCGCAGGGAGGTGTGGCCTATCGACCTTCCCTTCAATTCAATCTCGGCCTCTCCGCGAAGGACGTTCGTATGCTCTATCCGCAGGGCGTCCGCGAGTCAGTAGATGCCGATATTCGTCTCACCGGCAGCACGGATAGCGCCGTCCTGGGCGGCACCGTGAACCTGGCTGACATCTCCTTCACTCCCGCCTTCGACCCGAACGATTTCATTGCACAGTTCTCGAACGGCGTGGCGGCACCGCCCTCGCAGGGATTCAGCCAGAATGTCAGCCTGAATCTCGCAGTGCGCTCCACCAACAACGTCAACCTCGTGAGCCGGACGCTCAGCATCAATGGCTCCGCCAATCTCCAGGTCCGCGGTACGGCCGCCGATCCGGTGATCCTCGGCCGGGTCAACCTCAACAACGGCGACATCATTCTGAATAACGATCGCTTCGTTCTGACTGGAGGAACGATTCAGTTCGTCAATCCGTCTCAGACGGAGCCGGTGTTGAACGTCGGCGTGACGACAACCATTCAGCAATACACCATCAACATGAGGTTCACCGGGCCCGCCACCCGGTTGCAGACTCAATACAACTCCGATCCTGCGCTCCCACAGGCAGACATTCTCAACCTGTTGGCGCTCGGGCAAACGTCGGGAGCAGCCGCGGGGCAGGTGTCGAGCAACGAACCCGCAACGCCGGTAACGCAACAGGCCGCGTCCCTGGTCGCATCTCAGGTATCCAGCCAGATCACGAGCCGCATCTCGAAGGTTGCCGGAATCTCGCAGCTTTCCATCAGCCCGGTGCTTGGCAACTCCAATAACCAGGGCGCCGGCGCCAACATCACCATCCAGCAGCGCGTGACCGGCAATCTCTTCGTCACCTTCTCCACCAACACCGCCACCACGCAGAGCGACGTAATCCAGGGCCAGTATCAAATCACGCCAAAGGTTGCCCTCAGCGCAACCCGCGATCCCAACGGCGGCTTCGCCGTGGACACGCTTATCAAGAAGACCTGGTAGTTTGCAAAACGAGAAAGCCGCCCCTGCAGGACGGGGCGGCCCGATTATGGAGAAAGATTGCGTCCTACTTGGGAATATCCCGGTGCAAAGCCTTTACGCGATAGCCGGCGGACTTGAGTCGCCTCGCCATCTCCACCGCCATCATCACACTGCGGTGTTGTCCGCCAGTGCAGCCGAAAGCGACGGTCAGATAGCTCTTGCCCTCGCCTACGTAGTGGGGCAGAAGGTACAGCATCAAGTCGGAGACTCGGTCGAGGAATTCAACTGTCTGCGGGAAGCTCCGCACATACTCTGCAACTTTGGGATCTTTCCCGGTCTTTTTGCGGAATTCGGGAACGAAGTGCGGGTTCGGCAGAAATCGGACATCGAAGACCAGGTCGGCATCGAGTGGCACCCCGTTTTTGAATCCGAAGCTCAGGCAGCTCACCAGCAGATGAATTGCGCGACCGCCTTTTCCGAACCGAGACTGAATATGTGCGCGGAGTTCGTGAACATTGAAGGTTGACGTGTCAATGAGGGTGTCGGCGACGTTTCGGATGGGATCCAGCAGCTGCCGTTCTTCCACAATCGATCGCGATACGGTCTCCTGTTTACCCAGCGGATGCGGCCTCCGCGTCTCGGAGTACCGCCGCACCAGCACGCTGTCCTGCGCATCGAGAAAAAGCACGCGCGTAGGCAGCACCGTTCTTACGTTCTTGAGAATGTCGGGCAGCCGGTCGAGAGTCTGCCCTTCCCTCACATCCACCACGATCGCAGCACTCTGGATCTCTGTGGATTTCTCCACCAGTCTGGCGAAATCGAGAAGCAGTTCCAGGGGGAGATTGTCGGCAGCGTGAAACCCCAGGTCTTCAAACGCCCTGAGCGCCGATGCCTTTCCCGCGCCCGAAATTCCGGTCACAATTACCAGTTCCTTGCAGGGCGGTCGTACGCTGCTGGCGGGACCTGGTGCGTGATCCCGCAAGGATTTCTTCGGTTGTGCCATGGGCTCATCCTACAACGAAGGGAGGCTTGAATTCAGATGGCTTTACGTCGTTTTACACCGCGGAGGTAATGGCTCGGAGGCTGCGCGTCGCAAGGCTGTGGGCTCGAGCCGGCTCGAGGGCATGTGCCAGCAGGTATCCCTGACCGAGTTCGCAACCCAACTCCTGCCACACTCGCAGCTGTTCGTGGGTTTCAATTCCCTGGGCCAGC
>Ga0307474_10004397_pt1 | contig 10155 bp, 11 predicted proteins | sample atmos_gasesECM1C_2_FD_203312 | JGI IMG/M metagenome (GOLD analysis project Ga0307474, IMG submission 203312) | Hardwood forest soil microbial communities from Morgan-Monroe State Forest, Indiana, United States - atmos_gasesECM1C_05 | ecosystem: Environmental > Terrestrial > Soil > Temperate...
GATCTCGATGAAGAAGAGGGGCGCCTAGGTCAGCAGAAGACGGCGCCGGATTCTACAGATGCCGACTTCGAGATCTTCTGGACGCAGTACCCAAGACGCGACGATAAACAGGACGCCCTGAAAGCCTACCGCGGCGTCCTCAAGCAAAAAATGGCCACCCCGGAACAGCTGTTGTCCGGCGCAATGCGATATGCAGCCGAACGCAGCGGCCAGGATTCGAAGTACACGAAGCTTGCAGCAACGTGGTTGCGCAAGGGCTCATGGGCGAATGAGCCGGCAAAGCCGGCCGGCACCACGATCGACGATGAGGGCAACCCGGTCAGACTACCTGATCGGCAGCAGACATCACCCTACGGCGAACAGTTCCAAGACGCGCTCGCAACTGCCCGCAGGCTCGCAGCCAAGCAGGGGGTGACGATATGAGCGGCGAGATCATTACCCCCGGCGCCGCCGACCAGGGCGATGCCTTCGCCATCTTCGCCACTGCCAGTCCGACCCTCGACACCGTGCGTCGACTTGGTCGACTGTTCGAATGGTGTGAGCAGCAGCGCGGTCTCAGGACCAAGCTCGACTCGAAAGACCCCAAGCACCACAAGATCGCCAAGGCCCGCTTCACCGGTATTCCTGATGACCATGTGCTTTACGGCGCAGAACGGCTATTCAGCGCTGCTGAGCTGGAGTCTGCTCCGGAATGGTGGCTGCATGCAGCGATCGGCTTGACCTTCGATTCCTTATCGAACGGCAAGAAGGTCTCGCCCAACGTCAGAGCCGGTATCGTGGACTCGATGCTTTTCGATCAGGCGGTGCATGCCGGCTACGATCCCGGCTTCTCCGCGCCTGTCATCGTCGAGATGGCGCGCGAAGTCCGGCGCACCACCAAGGAGTACCTGCCGATGCCGGCCAAGATCCTCGAGCTATGTGCTGAGAGCCGAGCCAGATTTGCGCGGCGTCGGGTTATCACCAGTCTCCTGATGGGGATCAGGCAGACCGCCGAGGATTTGCTGATCGAGACCGGCGAGGTGAAGGTGGGGGATGACGATGAGTATGAGTTCAAACCCGATGAGGCCCTCCAGCAATGGCTCAGTGGCCAACGGCCGGTCCCGCTTTTGAGCTCATCGACCGGCTGACGGACTGAGGCGCGCGCTGACGCGCGCCCGATTCGCGCAGCCCGACGCGGTAACGGTGCCTGACCTGTCAAGCGCGAAGTGCTCCACGCCCCCTGAAACATTTCGTTGCCACCAACCATTGGGGCACTTCGATGAAGCTATTCAATTTCCGGAACATCAGTCTCGATCGTGCGGCTAAGATTGCCGGGATTGTGTCGGCGATCGCCGCAGCGATCACGCTTCCCACATATTTCGGCTTTTTCGGCCACTCGAAACCAGAACATACAGCCCAAGCAAACTCTGTCATCGGACAGGACATCCAACACTCAGGTGCCGGTATCGGTCACGAAGTGATCAATAGCGGGCCAGGTGTTGGCGAATCCGTCGACGTCACGGCGCCGGCGGGCATGAACGTGACGGGAATGCGGGTGATCCAATCCGGCCTCGGGACGGGCCTAAAGGTCATTCAGAATGGCCCCGGCGTCGGACTTCGCACGACTGTTACGATCACGAAGTAGCGGCTGTAGGCACAGACGCGCCTGTCAAATTTTTTGCGGATCGGGTCGCTGGCGTTCTCGCCCGCGCGCCACGCCGGCGCCGTCGCGGCCGGTCGCTCGAAACACTGAGCATCCGCATGGAAAAAGCTGACAGAAACGCGCTGTTCGTCGCGGATTACCTGCGCGACCACGCCAAAGTGACGAAGGTCCATTACCTTGCCCACCTCGAAGAGGCCACCCCCGCTGGCCGAGTGTTCGCCAGCCAATGCAGCGGCGCAGGCTCCACGTTCGCGTTCGACATTGTCGGCGGCCAGGCCGCCGCTTTCAAATTCTTGAACGCGCTGCAAATCTTCAAGTTGGCGGTGAGCCTGGGCGGCACCGAGTCGCTTGCCAGCCTGCCCGCAAGCATGACCCATTCCGGCGTTCCGGCTGAAATCCGCCAGAAAATAGGCGTTCTCGACTCCACGATCCGGCTGTCGATCGGCATCGAACACCCGTCCGATCTGATCGCCGACATCGCGCAGGCTTTGAACGAGGCATAGCTGCACTCCTTGCGTGAGAGCCAGTGCGAGAACCGATAACAAGCTGAGGAAGCAGGATAAGGGCGAGCGCGACACTCTCATAGGGGCAATGATCGTGGCGCTGTTGCTCGCTGCGGTGCCCGCGAGCGCTGGCACCCGTGTTGCCCTTGTGATCGGCAATAGCGCTTACCAAAATGCTCCCTTCCTTCCAAACCCTGCGAACGATGCCGCAGACTTGTCTGCATCGCTAGGACGGCTCGGTTTCGATGTTAAACATTGACCAATGCCCGCTACGACGACATGCGGCGAGCGCTGATCGACTTTGATCAGAAGGCCAGAGGGGCGGAGCTCGCTCTTATTTTCTTCTCCGGACACGGCTTTCAGATCGGCGGAGAGAACTGGCTCATCCCAGTTGATGCGCAGCTGGCCATTGTCTCGACGTCGTCAATGAAACGATCGGCCTTCGCGCGTGAAGTTGATAGACTGGGAAATCGCGTCGGTCGATTTTCGGATTGAGGGTCTGCTGATGGCGCCGCCCTACGCGATACCGCGCCTGCTGCAACGCAACTCCCTGAACTATGCGGACATCCATCTATGGGAGATTCATGAAGCCTTCGCGGCTCAGGTTCTCGCTCATATCAAAGCGTTGAAAAGTCCTGAATTCATCCGCGACAAGGCCCGCGTGACAGCATCCTTCGGAGCCTTCCCGCGCGACCGCATGAACCCTAACGGCGGCAGCGTGGCGCTCGGCCATCCATTTGGCGCAACGGACGCGCGCATCTTGAGTCAGGCCGTGAAGCAGTTGTCGACCATGCCGTCCGGTGAGCGCGCCATCGTCAGTATTTGCGCCGACGGCGGACAAGGTACGGTCGCCCTGCTACAGGCGCCCTGATCGACATGACCGGCGCGCCCGTGGCAAGCACGAGATCTTGACATTGAAAACGGCGGTCTGTTCAGCTTGCGACCTTCCTATGTCGGAAGGCTCCGGCCAAGTGATCAATGAAGGCGCGCACAACCGGTGGCAGGCCGCGGCTCGTCGTGAAAACGAGGTGGACGATGCCGTCCTCCGTCCGCCATTGCGGGAAGACATGCACCAAGTTTCCGTTCGCCAGTTCACCTCGACAACAGTGATCTGGCAGGAGGGCCACGCCAAGGCCGGCCACGGCGGCATCGCGAAGCGCCAGGAAATCGACACAGGTCATTCGCGGCTCGTGGCGGATCGAGCGTGGTTCGCCTTCGGGCCCGATGAACTCCCAGACAATCTCGCCCATCTGGTCGGTGGTGGCGAGTGTCGGAAGATCAGAGAGTACCGCCACGTCGCCGCTGGCGCACGACGCAACGAAAGCCGGTGCGGCGACCAGAATTCGGCTGGAGCGCCCCAAGGTGCGCATGGTCAAGTCAGCATCGGTGACAAGCGCCGCGCGGACCCGGATCGCGACGTCGATCCGCTCGTCGATGAGGTCCACCGCGCGGTCCACGGCCATAACCTGCAACTTTGCCTTCGGGAAATTCTTCATGAAGCTGGAGAAGGTGGACGATAGCGCTTCGACCAAGCCCAGCGGACAACTGCAGCGGACAACACCGCGCGGCTCGCCCAGAGCCTCGGACACAACGGCATCGGCCTGCTGCACGTCCATCACAATCATCCGGCAACGCTCGTAAAACGCTTGCCCGACTTCGGTCACCCGGAAACGGCGTGTGGAGCGTTCGATCAGCCGCGCGCCGAGGCGCGTCTCCAAGGCCGCAACTCGGCGGCTCAGCGTCGACTTCGGCGACCTCAGCGCCCGCCCCGCCGCCGCGAAGCCGCCGTGGGTCACCACCGCGACGAAGAGGGCGTAATCATTGAGGTCTTGGGTCGCCAATCGTCTCACCAGTGGAACACTGAGGCTCAAGATTGCTGTCTACTCTGCCCAGCGTACCACATTCATCTTCTTTCACACACGGCGAGCAATTCGCCCCCAGATTAAGGAGACAGAAGATGACCGGCAAATTCGAGAATAAGGTGGTCGTGGTCACGGGCGGGACCAGCGGCATCGGCCTGGCCACCGCCAAGCGTTTCGCGGCCGAGGGCGCATCCGTGTTCATCACCGGCCGCAGCCGGGAAGGGCTGGACGCGGCGATCAAGACGATCGGTGCACGGGTGAGCGGCGTGCGTGCCGATATGTCGAAGCTGGCCGACATCGACCGCCTCTACGACGCGGTCCAGCAGAAACATTCTCAGATCGACGTCCTCTTCACCAACGCCGGCGGCGGCTCAATGCTGCCGCTCGGCGCCATCACCGAGGAGCATTATGAGGACACCTTCGGCCGCAATGTGAAGGGCGTGATCTTCACCGTGCAAAAGGCGCTACCGCTGCTCCGCGACGGCGCTTCGGTGATCCTGATGGGATCCACCGCTGGTGTGATGGGCACGGCCGCCTTCAGCGTCTATGGCGCCTCCAAGGCCGCGGTGCGCAATCTGGCGCGTAGCTGGACCCTCGACCTCAAGGAACGCGGCATCCGCGTCAACGTCGTCAGCCCAGGCCCCGTGAAGACCGCGGGCCTCGTCGGGCTGGCCGGTCCCGACGCCGCCCAACAGCAGGGACTCCTCGACTACATGGCAACTCAGGTGCCGATTGGCCGCGTCGCCGATCCGGATGAGATCGCCAAGGCGGTCGCCTTCCTGGCCTCGGACGACTCGAGCTTCGTCGCCGGCGCCGAACTCTTCGTTGACGGCGGCCAGGCCCAGGTCTGAACCATCACGCCGGGCTGGGAGCTGAAACATCATCGCTTGCTGCCCGACGCCTCCAACTCATTGAATAGGAACAGGACCATGTCGGACATCATCGCAACGCTGCTGCTACGCAATTTGCGAGAGGTCTTCGGCGAAGGCGATCCCACGCGCCGGCGCGCTGCCATCGAGGATCTCTATGCCGAGGATTGCGTCGTTCTCCTGCCCTTGGGTCGCTACGTCGGTCACCAAGCGCTGGACCAGATCGCCAGCGAGCTGCGCGCCGGCCACCCAAGCTTCGTCTACACGCCGCACAGTGCTCCGCAGGCAGTTCAGGACGGTGGCCGCATCGCCTGGGGCTCTGGGCCGGCCGGCGAACCGCCCCGCTACACCGGGCTTGATGTCATCATCGTCAGCGACGGGAAGATCGCCGCCCTCTACGTCTTCCTCGACTCACCGCCTTCGTGAGGTCGAACATGGCTGCCAATCGCCGTCGCGGCGGGATGTGGCCTCGGTAATGGCGGCCACGAGCGCGCGAACGTGCCTTTAAGGACCTTCGTTCCATAACCCATCATTACGCGAATGCGTCTAGCCCGGCTTAAACCTTCATATCGTTGTCACTGACGACCAAAATATTTTTGCCACCCGGGGCGGCCTTGCCCGAAAATTTCTTTCGCATCTGGTGGAGCAATCGGGCAGCGCTCGGATTCTTACTGAGCGCTAGATTTTGTACCATGCGTGCGACCGCCTCCCAGCGCGTCATGATCTCCTTGCCGCTCTTCGCTTCGACGACGACCGTCTCGTTCGCAATTTTGCGGAAGAGATAAGCCGTCGACACCGGCTGGGACGGCTCTTTTGGCCGTCCTTTGGGATTGCCCGACTGGCCTTTCTTGAACTGGCCGTTTTTGGGTGGCTTTCCGTAACCGCCGTTCATCGGCCACTCCTGTATGGCGCGTTCAACTCGTCAATCTTTTTAGGCCAATTGCTGCCGAAACGCCGCTTCGCTTCGGTCACGCCAATGAGTTCAGTTTTCCAGTCAGCGCTGGCCTCGGGGGCGAAGTATTCTTCCGCCATCTGCACTAGAAGTCGTGCGGTCTTAAGATCTCCATTGATTGCTTTCGTGAATTGCTGCCGAACATCGGTTTGCGCTTGCCATTGTCCACCACAATGATCTCTTCGTTTTCGATCCCCTCGAGGATAAGTCCGAGGTCGAGTGATTGAGCGGACTTCTTCGGGCGTCCGCTCGGGTTACCCGACCTTCCCTTTTGAAAGCGTGTTGCGACCGGCGGCTTTCTGTAACCGACTTCATAGTCTTCCTCGGAATTACCGCCCATCGTTTTGCTCCTTAACCGCCTCGATTTCACGGAAGAGCTTGCCATCCGAGGTGCGGGCCGCATCACGGCCGGTCAGGTTTTGCCAGCGCCGGATAGACGTTGTGGTGGTTTACAAGATCGACCGCCTCACCCGCTCGCTCGCCGACTTCGCCGAGCTGGTCGAGGCCTTCGACGCCAGATCGATCTCATTTGTCGCCGTCACCCAGCAATTCAACACGACTACGTCCATGGGGCGGCTCACCCTCAACATTCTCCTGTCGTTTGCCCAGTTCGAGCGGGAACTGTCGTCCGAGCGGGTGCGGGACAAGATCGCGGCCTCCCGCCGCAAGGGCAAATGGACCGGGGGAACTGTCCCGCTCGGCTATGACGCCAAGGACAAGAAGCTCGTCGTCGACAAGACCGAAGCCGAGGCCGTCCGCACCGTTTTCCGCCGTTACCTCGAACTGCAGTCCTTCGGCAAGCTGGTCGCTGATCTCGACCGCCGAGGCATAGTCACAAAACGTCGCAAAACCAAGGTCGCCAAATACAACGGTGGCATACCCTTTACCTACGGTCCCCTCGCCCATTTCCTGAAAAACCGCATCTATCTCGGCGAGGTTCACCATAGCGGCAAGTGGTTTCAGGGCGAGCATGAAGCCATCGTCGATCGCGCGACCTTCGACCGCGTTCAGCAACTCCTCGCCAACAAATCCATTGCTCGAAAAGCAAACCGATCGGAAAGTGGGGCTTTGCTGGCCGGCAAGCTCTACGACGACAAAGGCAATCGCATGAGTCCGAGCTTTTCCAGCAAGAATGGCGTGCGCTATCGCTTCTATGTTAGCTCAGCGTTGCTGCGTGGACGTAAAGCAGTTGCAGGGTCGATCAGGCGTGTTGCAGCCATAAAGATAGAGAGCGCAGTACTCTCCACTCTCGCAGCTCATCAACAACAAGGATTTGATGGTGCACCTTTGCACGTCCGGCAGATTCACCGCGTTGTCGTCGCTCGAGGCCAGCTGCTGATCCAGATTGCTGGCATCCCCGACCAGGACAGCCCGGCGCAAGAGATCAGAATTCCGTGGTCTAACAAGGCAACGGATACTGCAACTTTGATGCAACGCGAAAGTGCTTCGTATGAAGCGCGCAACGCGAGTCTGATCCAGTCGATCGTTCGGGCTCATGCCTGGATACGGCACCTCCACGAGGGTAGATACGTGTCCATCGAGGCGCTAGCCGAAGCCAACCGCTTTCATCCCAAGGTCGTCCGTCAGGCCCTTCGGCTGGCGTTTCTTTCTCCCGACGTTACATCAGCAATTATTGATGGCAGGCAACCGTCGGGCCTCTCGCTGGCTCAGATTCCAAAGCTGCTTCCTTTGCAGTGGACGGAGCATCGGCGATTGCTAGGCTGATTTTCGGGGGATCACCACGATCAAGATAAATTCCGCCGCGTAACCGCCCGACTCAGACTGGAAATTGTTGTGGAAAGCTGGTGGCACTTGCCGCTCAGACAACCGACGAAAAACCGGTAGCCGGAGCGAGAGTTGGGACCGACTTGGCGCAGGAGCCCCTGATTAGGGCTGATCGGCTTGTGGTTCACCTATGCGCGTCAGGAGAAGCCAAGCCAGTCTGCATTGCAGCCAATCGACCCAATCATTCCGGAGGTCTAAAAAATCATTTCGCTGGCCGAGACGAATATTGTCAGCCGGCATTGGGACGATCCCAACGCTTAACTCATCGGCCGCAAAATCCAAGCGACTGCCAACAATCGCAAATCCGCCGCAGGTTCCAGAGACAGCCAGGCCTCAAATCATTCTAGGCCAAGCGAGCAGACTAAGCGCTGTGATCGCACCGCCGCATTTAGTGGCCTGTTGAGATCATTGACCCTTGCTCCAGCCTGTGACTCTTAGTTTTCGCTATGAGTGATCCATCATACGGTCGAAGGAGCCGAGGCCACTTCTTCCCCTCCTGATCTGGTAAGGCGCACTGTGCCCAAGCATCAGGCGCGCGAGCGCATCGTCCGGTCACAAGTCGCGACCCCGTTTACCATCTTCGAACCGCGCGATATCAATTTTGCGATTGTGGTCTATTCTGAATGAGTGCATGTCGATCGTCGACTTGCATTGATTCAACTTTTGGGGCCACGGAGGGCAACATGGCTAAGAAAGCGAAGAAAGCAAAGAAGTCAAAGAAAACAGCTAAGAAGAAAAAGAAGTAATCGTTCGACGAAAATCTCACAAGACTCGGATGGTGCCTGAGGTCCGTTGCGCCCTTCGCAGCACAGACAGGCATCTTTCGTCGAAGGAATATCCGAACAAAAACATTCAGGCCGGACCCTTATGCAGATGGCTGCTGCATAACGGTCCGGTTTTTCGTTGGGACTTGACCAAGCAGTCGACGCTGATACCGAAGCTCAGCATTTAGCCACAGGGAAAGTTCGAGCCTATGGCAAGCCGCTCATCAAAGCCGGTTGCAGGTGGATCAACAGCGCGACGGTGACCGCAAACTGGGAAGGCCTCTGAATGTATTTCGTCGGTCCCTGACTCCGTCGCGTATCCGATGTTATGGAACGATGACGTCAGCTTTGCGCCTAACTCTCATTGCCTTCAGACCTAGAGAACGTCATTGACGAGCAATAGCGGCTACGGGGCCGCCGCCCGGCGGCCCTTGATGCTCGGCACCCCCGGAAACATAGACGGCACCGGTCCCAGCCAGCCCACTGATAAGTCCGCCGACCGCGGCCCGGGCGTGTCGGGTGGCGCCGATGTCAGAGTCATCCAACATGGTGTGACGAAATCCGCGCACGCTTCCGTCAGGAGATGCTTCTGCCTTCGCGAAGATATTGACCAGACGGCTTTGCCCGCTCGGATCGGATGTCTCTCCGAAGCCGAGCCCGACGCTCTTAAGCGTGTCGATCACTGCAGCAGAATCAATGGAGTCACGCATCACACCATGCCCTATGACAAAGGGGCTCGCCGACGTGTCCGAATTGCCGAGGACGATCACCACATTGTGCATAAGCTCGATGCCAGCCGAAGTGGAGGCCACCGACGAAAACAGCTCCCAGTTCCTTAGAATGTGCTCATCACGAACGTCGCGGTCGATTTCGCCGAGCGCCAACGCGACGCCTAGCGCCGATGCGCCGCGTGAGTAACCCATCGACCCGTACGCGCTGGTGGTGACAACCTTTTGGCCCCTGGCGTGGGCGGCCTCAATACGGTCGCTGGTCAGCAGTGGGCATTTGATCTGCACAAAATGCACGTCGTGCCGGTCTTCGATGCCGGCATCTGCCATCGCCACGTGGACGGCCCGTGCCGTCTCCTCGATTTGCTCGCAGCGGCCGAGTTCCTCCGGCATGAAGTCGCGGGTCTGGGCGATGCCGATGCTCAAGCGCTTGCCGACCATGCCGGTGTGAGGGCCGGATATCGCAGTGCGAGCGAAGACGGTGATATGAGGACTGAGCACGCCTTCCGTGCCGCCCGACATCACGAAGGCGATCTTTTGTTCAACATCATGCGGGGACACACCAACATAAGGCGCGAGCGCAAAGCTCAGCGCCGACACGGCATATTCTCGGGTGAAATCATTTACACCGCCATTGCCCTCTGTCTTCCCCAAGATTGCCAGGATCGATGTTGGCTCAAGCTTGCCAGCCTCTATGAAGTTCATCAGGCCAGAGACATCGCCGGGACCCTTGGTCGGAATCTGGATAACGTCGACGGTTGTGTTGCGCATGGTTATTCCATATTGCCGCTGTGCCAGAAGATGACGCGCTCCTCGGTCCATCCGATGACGTAGAACATTAAGATTCCCGCCAGTGCCGCCGCAGCAATCGCGGCGAACAGTGTTGCGGTTTCTAGGTGGGCCGACGAAACCATGATGAGATAGCCAAGTCCCTGCGTGGCGCCGACGAACTCGCCAACGATGGCACCCACGATGGCAAGCGAGGACGATATTTTCAGCGCCGAGAACAGATACGGAAGACAATAGGGGATCCGCAGTTTGCGGAATTCC
>Ga0307474_10004398_pt1 | contig 10154 bp, 8 predicted proteins | sample atmos_gasesECM1C_2_FD_203312 | JGI IMG/M metagenome (GOLD analysis project Ga0307474, IMG submission 203312) | Hardwood forest soil microbial communities from Morgan-Monroe State Forest, Indiana, United States - atmos_gasesECM1C_05 | ecosystem: Environmental > Terrestrial > Soil > Temperate...
GGCGCGGAGCCTCCGGATCGTCATCCCGAGCGAGGGCGAGGGATCCTGGTTTCTGGTCTAAAGCGTGGCCTAAAGCACGACAATCGTGATTCCCCGATTGTCTCGGCCGAGGTCGGAATCATTCTTAAGTTCGAAATGTGATTGAAGAAGCTTCCAGGCCGTCTCATCCGACTTCGACCAGTTCTCCCCGAAGATACAGCCGCGAATCTGGCCGTCCTGAACCAGTTGCTGTAAACGCTTTTGCACGGCGATGCGGATGTCGCCGCCCGCTCCCGTCGAGCCATAGCCGTGAATCAGCTTCAGCAGCCGCGCCTTCTCCCGACGCGCGACCGCCAGTTCGTGATCAAGCTGTTGGAGGGCTTCACGGACCCGCGGCATGTCGGATTTCAGGTTGACCGTTTTGATAGTGCAGTCTCCGTTCTCGCCCATCATACTCACAATCGGCGTCATTCTGAGAACAGCCGCTTTTCACGCGGAGCGCGGGATCTAGCGCGCACCTTGCGGGCTGAGGCAGCCCACGCGAGATCCTTCGCTGCGTGGTGGAAGTCGGGAATTCGAAACGACGCCCGTCGAGTGCTGCAGGATTTGCATCATTCTTTCGTTTGGAGTCACGGGACGGCAACTCTTTCGGTATTGGTGGGAATCTTAGAGAGGCGGTTCGAACTATTTTGGAGGAATCATGCAGAGCGTGGTGGGAGTATTTCAATCGGTATCGGCGGCGGAACAGGCGGTCGAGGATTTGATGAGCAGTGGGATGGGGGAGCAGTCCATTATTTTTCTGAGTAATGAGCCGCCGGTGAGTGGTGGGATGCGTGCATCGTCTGAAAAAGAACTCGACGAGGTTCCTACGACCGATGCTGAAAGCGACGGCATGGGAAAAACCATGGGAGCGGTGGTTGCCGGGGCAGTGGGAGCGAGCGCGGGACTTGCGGGGGGAGCGGCGGTGGCGAGTTTGATGGTTCCGGGAGTGGGAACTATTTTCGCCATCGGCCTGGGAGCCGCCGCGGCTTTGGGATTAGGAGGCGCGGCTGTCGGAGCGAAGGCAGGCGACGTAGCCGAACACGCCGCGGACGTTGGAATTCCAAAAGACGATGTGGCGTTTTATCACGAATTGCTGAGGCGGAGACATTCCGTGGTAATTGCGAATGTGGATAGCGAGGAACATGCGGCGCGGGCGAGAGAAGTGTTTAAGCAGTGTGGGAGTGAGGATGTGGAGAAGATTCGGAGGGAGTTCAAGAAGGCGGCTTAGGGGATTTGTCCGCCTTCTACGGCGCCTTAATCGAGCAGAACCTCGGGCTCACAATGCTATTTTTCTTTGACTTGCTGCGATAGCTCGCGAAAGTCTTTGGCTTGTTTGTGAAAGGCCTTAGTTTGCAAGTGGGCAAGCTGGCGCGAATTCTCAGTCGTCAGGTGAGGGAGCAAGGCTTCCAGTTCGGTGGCGGCTTCGCGTGCGCGATCGGCTTCTTTCAACATCAGATGTTCAAATTTGCGGACTGCCTCGTGATGGTCCATAGAGCCCTTCGTAAGTGACTGCGGACGTTTGTGACATGCGTCCACTAGGATTCCGAATCGGCGGGCGGACGAAGGCGTCCGCCGCTACGCGTTATTTCAGCGTGACCAACCTCTCCACTAACTCTGAATAGTCTTTCTTTTCGATTCCATGGGTCTGCTTGTTGTACTCGTCCACCTTGGATGAATAATTCATCGAGCAGAATTTGGGGCCGCACATGGAGCAGAAGGCAGCTTCTTTGTAGGACTCGTCGGGCAAGGTCTCGTCGTGCATTGAGCGGGCGGTCTCGGGATCCAAAGACAGCGCGAATTGTTTTTCCCAGTCAAATTTGTAGCGGGCGTAGCTGAGGGCGTCGTCGCGGTCGCGGGCGCCGGGGCGTCCGCGGGCGATGTCGGCGGCGTGGGCGGAAATTTTGTAGGCGATGATGCCGTCCTTCACATCTTTTTCGTTTGGCAGACCCAGGTGCTCTTTCGGGGTGACGTAGCAGAGCATGGCAGCCCCGTACCACCCGATCATGGCGGCGCCGATGGCGCTGGTAATGTGGTCATAGCCGGGAGCGATGTCGGTGACCAGCGGTCCCAGGGTGTAGAACGGGGCTTCGTAGCAGAGTTCGACTTCTTTTTCGACCTGCTCCTTGATCTTGTCCATGGAGACGTGGCCGGGGCCTTCGATCATGACTTGAACATCGTGCTGCCAGGCGATCTTCGTTAACTCGCCAAGGGTGCGCAGTTCGGCGAACTGGGCTTCATCGCTGGCGTCAGCGACGCAGCCTGGACGCAGGCCATCGCCGAGAGAAAAACTGACGTCATACTTCTTGAAAATCTTGACGATGTCTTCGAAGCGGTCATACAGGAAATTTTGTTGGTGGTTGTGGGCCATCCATTGGGCGAGGATTGCGCCGCCACGGCTGACGATTCCGGTGATGCGTTTCGAGATCAGCGGGAGATATTGGATGAGGACGCCGGCGTGAATGGTCATGTAGTCCACGCCTTGCGCGGCCTGTTCTTCGATTACTTCGAGCATGACCTCGGCGTTCAAATCTTCTACGCGTTTTACGCGCGCGATGGCTTCGTAGATGGGCACGGTGCCGATGGGCACCGGCGAGTGGCGCAGGATGGCTTCGCGAATTTCGTGAATGTTGCCGCCGGTCGAGAGATCCATTACGGTGTCTGCGCCGTAGTGCACGGCGGTGTGCAGCTTTTTCAGCTCTTCTTTTATTTCAGAAGTGACGGCCGAATTGCCGATGTTGGCGTTGATTTTGCAGAGCGAGGCCACGCCGATGGCCATGGGCTCAAGTTCGGAATGATTGATGTTGGCGGGAATGATCATGCGGCCGCGGGCGACTTCGTCGCGCACCAGTTCGGGCGTGAGCTTTTCGCGGTGGGCAACGTAGCCCATTTCTTCGGTGACCACACCGTTGCGGGCGTAATGCATTTGCGAGAAATTTCCGTCGGTGTTGGAGCGCTTGCGCTGCGCCAGCCAGTCAGCGCGGGGTTTGGGGACGTAAGAGCCGTTACTGCCATTACCGTTACTATTGCCGTTCGGGCCGTTGGGAGAAGTCATGACGGGATCGCCTCGTTGTGCTTATCCGCAAATTATACCCGCTCTGCGGGCGGCGCGGTTCCCTTGAAGAAGGCGTCAGGGCTACGTGGCGGAGGCGGTCGATTTGCCGGAGGCTTGTCGGACCCCGCCGACTGCCTTAGAATTTCAACCAGTTCGTCCAAAGGAGCGTTCTTATGCGACGGTTGCATTTCTTGCCGGTCTTGTTGATTTCTGTGGCTGTGGGCGGTTTCGCGCAAACATCGTCATCCAAGCCGGTTGCCGCATTCAGCGTCGATAACATCGACAAGAGCGTTGATCCTTGCGTGGATTTTTACCAATATGCGTGCGGCAACTGGCTGAAGAATTCTGAGATCCCCGCCGATCAGTCGCAGTGGGTCAGCTTTGTGGAGCTGGATGAACGCAATCTAGATATTGAACGCTCCATTCTGGAAAAGGCCGCCGCTGGAGGTGCGAGCCGCAATCCGGTCGATCAGAAGATCGGCGATTTGTATGGATCGTGCATAGACGAGAAAGCGGTCGATGCGAAGGGCATCGCGCCCTTGAAGCCGCAACTGGACCGCGTGGCGGCAGCGCAGGACAAGGGCTCGCTGATCGACGAACTCGCCAAGCTCGACCTGGCAGGCGAGGGCTCGCTGTTTAGTTTCTACTCTTCCTCTGACTTGCACAATGCCGATCAGGTTATCGCTTACATTGACCAGGGTGGCCTCTCGCTGCCTGACCGCGACTACTACATTAAAGACGACCAGAAGATGAAAGACATGCGGCAACATCTGTTGGAGTATGTCACGCAGGTGTTTACGCTGGCGGGACAGACGCCGCAGCAGGCGGGCGATTCGGCGCAGACAGTCCTGCGAATTGAAACCGCGCTGGCCGCGGCTTCCATGGATCGCACCGCGCGTCGCGATCCGAAGAATCGCGACCATAAGATGAGCCGCGACGAAGCGGTTGCGCTCGGCCCTGATTTCTATTTGAATCGTTACTTCGCGGGGGTGGGCGCGCCCAACTTTACGCAACTCAACGTGACCAATCCTGATTTCTTCAAGAAGGTGAATGCCACGCTGGAGGCCGAGTCGCTCGACTCACTCAAGACTTATGTCAGCTGGCACGTGCTGCATGCGGCCGCTCCGTGGCTCTCACAGCCTTTCGTCGACGCTAACTTTAAATTCCGGCAGAATCTCACGGGACAGAAGGTTATTCAGGCGCGATGGAAGCGCTGCGTCGGTCTAACCGATCGGTCATTGGGCGAAGCGCTGGGGCAGAGATACGTGGACGTGACTTTTGGTGCGGAAGGGAAGCAGCGCATGCTGAAGATGGTGGACGCGCTGGAAAAATCTCTTGCCGAAGACATCCAGAATCTTTCATGGATGAGCGACGAGACCAAAAAGCAGGCCAAGGTAAAGCTGGACGCGATTCGCAACAAGATCGGCTATCCCGATGTGTATCGCGATTACAGTTCGGTGGTGATCAAGTCTGACGATCTAATGGGCAACATCATGCGCGCGAATACCTTCGAATCGAAACGGGAGATTGCCAAGATCGACAAGCCTCTCGACCGCAAGGAGTGGGGCATGACTCCGCCGACGGTGAATGCGTATTACAGCGGGTCGTATAACGAGATTGTGTTTCCCGCGGGGATTCTGCAGCCGCCGTTTTTCGATAAGACCATGGACGATGCCGTCAACTTTGGCGGGATCGGCCTGGTAATTGGCCACGAACTTACGCACGGATTCGACGATCAGGGACGCAAGTTTGATCCGCAAGGCAATCTGCACGACTGGTGGACCGAGCAGGATGGCAAAGAGTTCGAAAAGCGCGCCAGTTGCGTCGCCGACGAGTACTCGAACTTTGTCGCAGTCGATGACCTGAAAATTAATGGCAGGCTCACGCTCGGCGAGAACACGGCCGACAATGGCGGAGCACGCATAGCGCTGATGGCGCTTGAGCACATGATCGCCGATGACAAAACTGGAAAAGAAGGGCAGAAGATTGACGGTTACACTCCGGAGCAGCGCTTCTTTCTGGGATTCGGGCGCGTGTGGTGCGAGAAGCGGCGGCCCGAGGTGTCGCGCATGAGAGTGCTTACCGATCCCCACTCGCCGGGCAAGTATAGAGTCGACGGCGTGGTGCAGAACATGCCGGAGTTCCAGAAGGCCTGGGGATGCAAGGCCGGGCAGCCGATGGTGGCGGAGAATGCCTGCCACGTTTGGTGAAGTCAAGGTTACATTTCGGATAGGCACGGCCGAAAATTATCCAGAATGCTTCATCCGGAAGTCTTCACGCGAATTCCCTATTCGAAAAACTTCCTACGAATCTCCTTGCGAAATCCATGTTTACAAAAACGTTTCGACTTATCTTTTGACAAATTGCAGACGACAAAATGACTGGCGCTTGACTTTGCGGTGACAACTCCTCTGTGAGCGTCGCTTATTCTCGACCCATCTCAAGCGAACCCCCTGCGAATTAAATAAAGCCCCTGCGAACTGAATAAGAAAATCCGGGCGCTGATGCAGCAATCCGGCTGAGGGAGAGCCTCGTTCGGAAATCAGTGGTCGGTGGCCAGTGGGCAGCAGCCAGTGGTCAGTGGGATGGGAAAAGCTTTTGAAAAATTGGAGGAAGAAATATGACGAAATTTATTGCTTACGCGGTGATTGTGATCGGCATGGGTGCGACAGCGATTCTCTCCCGGAGCGACAACAAAGTTTCGGCTGCGGCAAACGGGGAGATTCGACTGGCCGCGGACGGGGCGTATCGCGACGGCCTGTACCTGGGGAAACTCGCGGCCGAAAGCGGTCAACCTGCGCATGCCGCCATTGGCCGTTGGTCCGCGGAACAAGACCGCTCTATGTTCACGGTGGGATACGTCCGCGGATATGACGAAGGACGACAAGCTGTGGTCGGTGATTAGTGATCAGTCGTCAGTGAAAACGTGCAGCAAGAATTCTGAATTGAGGAGTACTTAAGATGAAAACAAAAAATCATATTTATATGCTCGCTCTTACTCTTACTGTTTGCTTTTCCGCTCGACGTGCCCTTCTTGCTGGCAGCCCTCCCCCGATTACGGGAGCCAGCCTAAAGGGTGTTGTGAGGTTCGAAGGCGCCCTGCCAAAGCCCAAGTTGATCAGCATGTCGGCTGATCCGAGCTGCGCGCGGCAACATCCTTCTCCACTATTTGCGCAGGAAGTGATGACAGATGCGAAGGGGGACCTGCAGGATGTAGTCGTGTTCGTTGCGGAGGGATTGGGCGACCGTACCTTCGAAACGCCGACGCAACCAGCAGTGGTTGAGCAAAAAGGCTGCATGTATTTGCCGCACGTGTTGGCGGTGCGGGCGAACCAACCGCTACACATGGTGAACGACGATCCCACGTCGCACAACATTCATCCCACGCCGGCGAACAATCGGGAATGGAATAAAGCGGAGCCGCCGGGATCGAGCGTGGACGAGGCGTTTGCGCGGGAAGAGATTGCGATTCCGGTGAAGTGCAATGTGCATCCGTGGATGCACGGTTACATTGCGGTGTTCAAACATCCTTATTTCGCGGTAACGGGGAAAGACGGAAGTTTTGATTTGAGTAGTTTGCCGCCGGGCACTTACACGATTAAGGCATGGCACGAGAAGTTGGGAGTGTCGACGCAGACGGTAACGATTGGGGCAAACGAGAGCAGGGAGATCAGTTTTGTGTTTAAGGGACTTTGAAATTCGGTCTTGGGTCTGAAGTCATTGCTTGAAGCGGGTCTTAGGTGTCAGGTCATAGGTCTTCCGCGTGAGGACCTAAGCTCGGGCCTGAGACCTAAGACCTGGGGCCAAAGACCAAGAAGCTGATCACAGGAAACGTAGAGGCTAGTGCTTCGGGGGATGGAAGCCCTTGCGGCGTTGTTCGCTATAGCGATGCAGCGCGTCAAGGACGATGGGATACGCCTTGGAGGCGGGCTGTATCTCATCGACCTCGACGGCCTTGCCTTCGAGCAATTTGTAGTCCTGAAAAAAACGGCGCAGCATGATCATGCGGTGCGGGGGCATCTCGGCGGCTTCGTGATAGGGGTTGAACTCCGGATCTTCGGTGGCGACGGCGATGATCTTATGATCGGGCTTGCCGGCGTCGATCATAGACATGAGGCCGATGGTGCGGGCGTGAATGATGGTGAGCGGGACGACAGTTTCCTGGCAGAGGACGAGGACGTCGAGCGGGTCGTCGTCTTCGGCGAGGGTTTGCGGGATGAAGCCGTAATTGGCGGGGTAGTACACAGCGGAGTAGAGAACGCGATCGAGGCGGATGAGTCCGCTGGGTTTATCGAGTTCATATTTCACGCTGGAGCCGAAGGGAATCTCGATCACGCAATCGAATTCTTTTGGAAGCTTGTCGCCGGGAGTGACGTCGTGCCAGGGATGGATCATAGGGCTTTCTAAGACGTTCTCATTCTATATGGACATTGGGCTGTAAATAATTAAGCGGGAGATTCCTTCGGCTTCGCTCAGGGCAGGCTCCTCATCTTTGCCCGAAGAACGGCTCCACTCGGGATGACGCCGGTCAAAATGTGTATTGTCGGAACGCGCTGCTACCCCATGGCAGAACTCGTTGACTCGTCTCCACTCCATACTTAAGATACAGAATCTTGCCGAGAACGTCTTCGGGACCAGGCAAACATGGTCATGCAAATATGATCGAGCAAGTCATTTCGCACTATCGCATCGTCGAAAAGCTAGGCGGCGGCGGGATGGGGATTGTGTACAAGGCTCAAGATACCAAGCTCGATCGCTTCGTCGCGTTGAAATTCCTGCCGGACGAAGTGGCGAAAGACGCTCAAGCCCTGAATCGGTTTCGGCGCGAGGCCAAGGCCGCTTCGGCGCTGAACCATCCTAATATTTGCACCATTCACGAAATTGATGAGGCGGATGGGCAGACTTTTATTGTGATGGAGTTTCTGGACGGGGTCACGCTGAAGCATCGCATCGCGGGGCGGCCGATGGAAACCGAGGAGATTCTGTCGATTGCAATTGAGGCGGCGGACGCGCTGGATGCGGCGCATGCAGGTGGAATAGTTCATCGCGACATTAAGCCGGCGAACATTTTTATTACCAAGCGCGGGCACGCGAAGATTCTTGACTTCGGCCTGGCGAAAGTGGCGGTAGCGACGAAGACGGCGCTGGGCGAGGCGACGGCGGCGACGATTGCCGACAGTCAGGAATTTTTGACGAGCCCGGGTTCGGCGGTGGGAACAATTGCCTATATGTCTCCGGAGCAAGCGAAGGGTAAAGAACTGGATGCGCGAACGGATTTATTTTCCTTTGGCACGGTTCTTTATGAGATGGCGACGGTAAAGCTGCCGTTTCCCGGGGACACTTCGGCGACGATTTTCGATGGGATCCTGAATCGAGCTCCGATCGCGCCGGTGCGGCTGAATCCGGCAATTCCGCCGAAGCTGGAAGACATCATCAGCAAATTGATGGAGAAGGATCGCGACCTGCGGTACCAGTCGGCCGCGGAACTGCGAAGTGATTTGAAGCGGCTGAAGCGAGATACGGAATCGGGGAGATTGCCGGTTCAGGAATCGGCCGCTGGCGGAGGTTCGAGCGCAAGAGTGCCTGTAGCTGTGCCAGAGAGCGGGAGCGGCAGTTCGCAGGTGGTAGCAGTAGCGCGGCAGCATAAAAAAGGATTGGGAGTGATTGCTGCGGTGGTGCTGGTGCTATTGGCAGCTGCGGGGTTCGGGCTTTACAGTCTGATTTCTTCCGGGCGCAGCCAGGCTTTTCAGAGCATCAAGATCACCAAGGTAAGCGGAACTCATAATGCGCGGATCGGGGCGATGTCGCCGGATGGGAACTATCTGGCGTATGTGATCAACAGCGAGGGCAATGAATCGCTGTGGCTGCGGCACCTGGCAAGCGAGAGCAACGTACAGATTCTTGCGCCCGAGCATTCGCAGTACCACGCGCTGCGATTCTCCCCCGATGGCAGCCACATTTATTATTCGCGCACGCAGCTGGCGAGCGGACCGGCATCGCGGGAATATGACTTGTACCGGATTCCGGTGCTGGGCGGAACTTCGCAACTGCTGGTGAAGGATGTGGACTCGACGCCGAGTTTTTCTCCCGACGGTCAGCGGTTTGTTTTTGTAAGGGCGAACGATCCTGAGCCGGGTAAGGATTATCTGCTGATGGCGAATGCCGACGGCAGCGGGGAGAAAAGCATTCTCTCGGTGTCCATGACTAATGCTCTGGTGGATTCGGCGTGGTCGCCAGATGGAAAGGCGATCATCTGTTCGATGATTAATCAGACTGGCGACCTGTTGAGTGCGGTGATTTCAATCGATCCGGAGACGGGTAACCAGAAGACGATCTCGAAACCGCCTCTCACTTTTGTGGGCGCCTTGTCATGGCTGCCGAACGGGAAAAACCTGGCAGTCATTTTTTCCTCGGCGGAAAGTAATTTCACCCGGCAGCAAGTGGGACTGATCAGCTATCCGGAAGGGAAGTTTCATCCGATTACAGCTGACACGAATGACTATGCGAACTTGAGTGTCTCGGCCGACGGCGCGACCATTGCGACGGTCATGAGACAGTCGGTGCGTGACCTTTATGTGAGTTCGGGACAGAAGAGCGATTATTCGGACGCGAAGCAGGTGAGTTCCGGCGACCCGGTGGCGGCGGTGTCTTGGACGAAAGACGGAAATCTGCTGACGGAGCAGGAACCGTCCATACGCGTGCTTGATTCCAACGGTGGACAAAAGAGCGAGATTGCTTCTGAAAAGGCCTCGAACCCGTTGCAGCCTAGCGGCTGCAGCGACGGCCACGTCGTTTTCGCACGGGGGACGTTGAAGCCTCCCTCGGTCAGTATCTGGCGCAGCGAAGCAGATGGCACCGGATTGCGCCGGCTTACTGAGGGCAAGAGGGACCTGCTTCCCAGATGCTCTTCTGACGGGAAAAACGTTTTTTATATGGATTCAGCAGCCAACACCTATATGAAGGTTCCCATCGACGGAGGCCAGCCGGAACGATTCGGAAAGGAGTATGCAGAATCCAGCGCAGCCTTTGACATTGCCCGTGACGGAAAGACAGCCGTGCTGGGGACCTATGATTTTAAGGC
>Ga0307474_10004399_pt1 | contig 10151 bp, 8 predicted proteins | sample atmos_gasesECM1C_2_FD_203312 | JGI IMG/M metagenome (GOLD analysis project Ga0307474, IMG submission 203312) | Hardwood forest soil microbial communities from Morgan-Monroe State Forest, Indiana, United States - atmos_gasesECM1C_05 | ecosystem: Environmental > Terrestrial > Soil > Temperate...
ATAAGATCCTTCTCGCCTTGTTCCTCTAAGCGAACGTCTGAGTAGATATGGGGTTTCGAATTCTCTTTCGCTGACGCGGTGACAGCCAGCAGAACCAGCAGCAGCGGGCACACACGAAGTAGGAAGGTATTCATGTTGAAAGTATTCATACGGATCTCTTTTTCATGCCGGGTTTGTTTCGTGTTCTTTCCAGCAACACCACGACGTGGGCGATCGCGGCATTTTCAAGATTGAGGCCTTCGGGAGTCTTGGCCTTCAGGCCGACGCTATCGGTTTGCACTCCCAATAATTCGGCGACGCGCCGGCGAATTGCGGCAGCGTGCGGGCCGATCTTGGGCGCGGCCAGAATGAGGCTGGCGTCGATGTTTCCCACAGCATATCCAGCATCGTGAATGCGTTTCAGGGCTTCGCGCAAGAAAATGACCGAGTCGGCATCTTTCCACTTCGGGTCAGACGGCGGGAAAAGAGCGCCGATATCGGGCGCGGCGACGGCTCCGAGAAGAGCGTCGGTGATGGCGTGAAGGAGAACGTCGCCATCGGAGTGGCCGCCGAGACCTTTATCGTGTGGCAGCGCGACGCCGCCGATCTTGAGCGGAATCCCTGGACGGAATTCGTGGGAATCGAAGCCGTAACCGATGCGAGTCGTTGGCCGTTGGTCGTTAGTCGCAGGCATTCCGAGTTAGTGGCGATCCGTACTCTTTAAGTAGAACTCGGCCAGTTCCATATCGGCTGGCGTTGTGATTTTGATGTTTCGCGGCGAGCCCATCACGACGGCCACTTCGTGCCCCGAGCGCTCGACCAGGGAGGCTTCGTCGGTGCCGAGAAATCCGTCGGCGGAAGCCTCGTCGAAGGCCTTCTTGATTACGCTGTAGCGAGAGCCCTGCGGCGTTTGCGCCATCACGATGCTGGCGCGGGGAATGGTGGCTTTGACCAGAGCGCCATCGGCCGTGCGCTCTACCTGCTTCACAGTGTCGACGGCGGGCAGGCCGGCGATGGCGGCTCCGTATTTCGCGGCCGCGTCGATGACCTCCTGAATAATTTCGCTGGTCACGAAGGGCCGCACCGCGTCATGGACAAGAACAATATCATCCGCCGCAGCGGAAAGCGCGTTCAGAGCGTGCGCGACGGACTGCTGGCGGTGCTCGCCTCCAATGACAAGTTCTACCTTTTTCTTTAGCACGTCTTTCGCTTCGCTTTCGAGACGCGCACGAAAGGCGGCAATCTCGTTTTCACGCAGGGCGATCCAGATTTCGCTCACGGCATCGACCGCGGCAAACTTGCGCAGGGTGTGGATGAGAATGGGCGTTCCACCAAGCTCGGTGAACTGCTTGGTGGGTGGAGACTTCTTCTGTTTACCTTTGGCGCCGACGGGCACGGGAGCCATGCGGGTTCCAAGACCCGCAGCGGGAATGATGACGACTACCTTCATCGCGGGGTGTAAGTATACGGGCGGGAGCCGGGGAGTTCAAATGGTGCGGGGGTTCTACCGCCGAGCACGTTGAGGTTGCAAAGAAAAAGCCTTCGAGCTTCGCTCGAATGGACAGCCGGGGCGGCTGTCCCCACTTGGTCGTTGCCTGGCTCGAGAGGAACGCTCTAGCTCGGGCCGGGCTTGGTTTCTACGAGAGTGCTTGGAACCACGGCCGGCGGCACCGATGTGCCGCTGACAACGGGCACGGCGGGGGAAACTGGCACGCTGCTGGTGCGGGAGAAGGCACGTTCATCCCACTTGCCGAAGATCATTTTCCCCGCGGTAGTCTGCAGAACCGACGTGACTGAGACATCGATGGTTTTGCCGATCATCTTCCTGGCATTATCGACGACGACCATGGTGCCATCATCGAGATAGGCGACACCCTGGTTGTATTCCTTGCCTTCCTTGAGGATGAAGACTTTCATGATCTCGCCCGGCAGCACGATGGGCTTCAGCGAGTTCGCCAGCTCGTTGATATTGAGCACTTCTACGCCCTGCAGTTGCGCTACTTTGTTCAGGTTGAAATCGTTGGTGATGATCTTGCCTTCGTAAACCTTGGCGAGTTCGATGAGCTTGAGGTCGACTTCGCGGACGGCGGGAAAATCGTCTTCGACGATCTGGATTTGCAGGGTGGCCATTTTCTGCAGCCGCTGGAGAACGTCGAGACCGCGGCGGCCGCGGTTGCGCTTGAGCGAGTCGGCGGAATCGGCTACGAGTTGCAGCTCGCGCAAGACGAACTGCGGGGTAACGATGATGCCGTCGAGGAAGCCGGTTTCGGCAATGTCGGCGATGCGGCCGTCGATGATGACGCTGGTGTCGAGTATTTTGTAGCTCCTCTTCCCTTGCTTCTCGCCGCCGAAGATTCCGCCCAGAGCGGCCAGGTTCAGCAGGTCTCCTTTACTCGCGCCGACGATCAGGCCCACGTAGGCCATGAGCAGCATGACCAGGATTTGCAGAAAGCTCTGGGTATTGCCGGAGGGGACACTGCTGCGAATAACCAGCGCAAACAGGTAGGCGCCGCAGATGCCGAGGATGCTGCCGATGGCAGCGCCGATCAGGCGCTTCAGGCTCACAGAGCGCAGCTTCCATTCGAACAGAACGATACCAGCGCCGACAACGGCACCGACTCCGGCGTCCAGTTGGCGAGGCAATCCGAAGGGAGCGATAACGTAACTGGTGACTGAAACTACTAAGATAAAAAGAAGACGTACCAGAATCAGATCCACATTAAACCTCCCCCCGGCGCGACCTTGCCAAACTTTGGCGCGGGCACCGGTGCCTATTCCTTGCCGCCCCGAGCAGGAATCGGCAAATCAGCATGCGGGGCGCGCAGGAATTAGGGGATGAATCTGCGCCCCGTCCGGCCATTAGAGGCGTGGCCGGAAGACCTCAAAATCTACGCCCAAAGTATATAACGGAAGATAAATATCCGGCGAAGAAACTAGGACAATGGGTGAAAAGATCCCGGTGCCAATTCTGCTCCGAGCCGGCGCGCGTTCTTACCCCGGGAATAGGCTTTGGGAAGTCTAAAATATCCGGACCCTACATCGCTTACGGCCTTCCTCTACAGGGTTATCCGGGTGCGTGGGCTAGCGGGCTAAGGCATCTCAAACCAGTACTGCGTCGAGCTGCTGAACGAACATGCAGATCTCGACCCGTTGTAGCCATGATGGATGGCTGGAGGATGCTCATGCGAGCTTTCAGATTTTTGAATTTAGCGATTCTTTCGGTACTGGTCGGCAGCGCGGCACTTGTTTATGCGCAAGAGGAGAAGCCTCAGGAAGACAAACCGGCACGACAGGAAGAAGCCAAACCTCAACCCAAACAGGAAGAAGGCAAACCTGCCCGGCAGGAAGAGGCGAAGCCTTCAAAACAAGATCAGCAGATGCAGAGACAGGATGAAAAGCGCGGACAGGAGCAAGCAACGCCGGACCGGCAAGAACATCCCGGGGCGAAAGAAGAGCACGCTCCGCAGGGGCAGGGACGTCCGGAAATGCAAGGCGAGCGTGCGCCGCAGGGGCAGGAGCATCCTCAAATGGAAGGCGACCACGCTGGTCAGGGGCAGGGACGTCCGGAGCAGCGGGCAGGAAATGGACAGCCGGCTGGCCGTGGCGGGCATATTCCTGACGACCGGTTCCGGGCTCACTTTGGCCGGGAGCATCACTTCAACGCGAGAACTGTAATCGTTTCGGGCCAGCCGCAGTTTCAATACGGCGGTTACACGTTTGAGCTGGTCGATGCCTGGCCGGCGGAGTGGGCGTACACGGACGATTGCTACATCGACTTCATCGACGGGGAATATTTCCTGATCGATCTGATGCACCCCGGAGTTCGGCTCGCTGTTTTTGTGGTGATGTAGGGCGCTGACCCGGTCGACGATTTTTTGTCCGGAAGGCGGCCCCTCTGAGTTGGGATTCAGTTCTGCTGGATTCAGGCTCAGGACGGGTCGCCTTCTTTTTTGGAGCGGGGAACATGCTGCTAAACTCGTGGCATGAAAGCTCTGGTTATCACAAGCCTGTCAGGCCCGGAAGCGCTCAAAATACAAGACGTAGCGGAACCGGCTCTGAAGCCGGGGCAGACGCTGGTTCGAGCGATGGCCGGAGGGCTAAATTTTGCCGACCTGATGACTACTCAAGGAGGTTATCCGGGGACGCCGTCTCCGCCGCTGGTTGCTGGGCGAGAATTCTCGGGCATCGAAGAGAGTAGTAAGCGGCGCGTCATGGGCTACGTCCAGTGGGGCGCATTCGCGGAGCAGGTTGCAGCTTACGAGAATATGGTTTTTCCCGTTCCCGATCACTGGAGCGACGAGCAGGCCGCGGCTTTTCCGGTGAATTACTTTACGGCTTATCTGGGCTACTGGCAGGCAGGGATGACTCAGCCGCCAGCTGCGGGCCGCAGCCATCGCGTTTTGGTTCACGCCGTCGCCGGAGGGGTGGGCACCGCAGCCGTGCAAATCGGACGTATTCTCGGCGTTGAAATGTACGGGACTTCATCCTCGGACGAAAAGCTGGCGCGAGTGAAAGAACTTGGGTTGCAGCACGGGATCAACTACAAGCAACAGGATTACGAAGAAGCGGTGAAAAATCTTACTCGCGGCGAGGGCGTGGACGCAGTCTTCGAGATGCTGGGCGGCGAGCAGACCGCGAAGAGTCTGCGATGCCTGCGCGATTTCGGGCGTGTCATTCAATACGGCACGGCGACCGGCAAGGCCCCGCAGCTCGATCTTCGGGCGATGTATGCGAAGTCCGCAATGGTTCAGGGGCTGTGGCTGACTTATCTGTCGCAGAGGCGCGAGATCATGGAGCCGGCATGGAAACAGCTCTCGGAATGGATCGCGCAGCGGAAGCTGACGCCCGTGATTGGACAGGTATTGCCGTTTGATCGGGCGGTGGAAGGGTACAAGCTGCTGCAAGAGGGGAAGAATTATGGGAAGGTTGTCCTGAAGATAGTCCGGTAGATTCCTGAAAACAGTTCTAGTGGAAGCATCACCAGGCATCATTGCCGCCCCAGGTAGCGAATTCTGCCGGTGAAGCCACGACCTACGTCGTCGATGTAAGTGGGGACGGGATGTGCGGAGTCGATTACGCCGTTTGCCAGGATGGCGTTGGCATGGTTGGTCAGGTTGTCGAAGCCGCCGCGCAACGCCCAATAGCGTCCAAAAAGGTGGAAGCGTTTTTCGAACTGCAGATTGATGGTGTAGTAGGTCGGAAGGCGAAAGGTTCCGGGAGGATCGCCCGGGGCAATCTCTCCCTGATCGGTGGTTGCGAGGAAAGGCAGGCCGGTTCGGACTTCGCCGGAGTAGACGAGATCGGTTTTGTGAATGATAGGCAGATTGAAAAACGGCAAGATGCCCCATCCCACGAAGCGGTTGGGCGTGTCCCAGGGATAGGGGCCGGGCAATTGCTGGCTCAGGAGCGGAATATCCAAACTAAAGTCGAACACCTGGTTGGTGTGGGCTCGGGAGCGGGTATAAGCGCCGAAGATTTCGTAGCGGTCGCGAAAGCGGTGACGCAAACTTACCTGGAATGCGTCGTAGCGGTCATCGCGTCGATTCTCTAAAAAGTAGTTGCCAGTGACGGCGCCGTTCAAAGTGTTATAGGCGAAGCCACGCGAGCCGCGCTTCTCGAGAAACTCAAGTTTCAGAAAAATTGCGGCCGGAAGTTTTTTCTCGAGGCCGACGCTCCAGTTCAGGTAGCGCGGTGCGGAGAGAGTGTTTCGATCGACCGAGAAAGTGGTGGGGACGGGCACCGGCTGAGTGGCCGGATTGCCGCTCGCGTCCGTTGGATTTCCCTTGGGGTCAAAGAAGTAATCAACCCGCTGTCCCTCGAAGGGTTGATTGATGAGCCCCAAAGTCGTGTTGTCATAGATAATGCCAATTCCCGCCGAGAGTTTGGTATTGCCTTCGTCGTCGAAGATGTAGGTGCCGGCAAGTCGGGGCGAGAACAAAGGGGTCCGCACAATTTCATCCCAGTCGAAGCGTACACCGGGCTCGATGAGCAGGCGATTGGTGATCAACCAGCGGTCCTCGGCGTAGGCGCTGGCCTCGACGTTGTAGAAGGTGGAGTAGGCGCCTCCGGTGAAAACCGAATAGCGGGAGCAAGTGGGCGACGGGGCTATAGGAACGCCATTGGCATCCGTGGGACACGGCTGCGGAACCTGATTGGGCGGTGGTTGATTGGGCTGGAGAAAAGAAATCGGGCGCCGCACGAACTGCGCGTTGTAGTTGAGGCGGTCGAGATCGGTGCCAACTTTTATGTCGTGGCGTCCATGCCACTGTTTTGGCGGAAGGTTGAGATTCGACAGGGCCTGTACTCTGCGGGCCACGGTGTTTTGCTGCTCGTAATAATTTCCCGCAGCTCCCTGGGTCATCAGAATATACGGACTGTTTCCATGCGGGGTGAAAGCGACACTGTACTGGTCGACGCCGAATCCGGTTTCGAGCAGTGCGCCGCCGCGAAAGTAGTATTGGTCCTTCAGCGAGCCAATGTAGGCAGTTTCGTCATCATTGGCGGTGCTCGGCTGAGGCTGAATAAGAGACAAACCGTCGTAGGGATCGTGATAGTAGTTCGAAAGAAAGCTGGCAGTCACGATGTTGCGGGTGGTGAGGTTGGATTGCAGCTTGGCCAGGTTATCCAGGCGCCAGACGTGGTCGCTATCGGCACCGGACGGCAGTTGCTTAACAATATTGTTGTCGTATTCGCCGTCAAGGGAATCGATGAACCACGTCTTCCCCTTGCGAATCGGACCGGACACCGTAAGGATCGGAGTCCATTGGCCGATGGAAATCCCCTTGGTGGTCTGAACTCCGGGAATGAAGTCCGTGGAAGTTGCGTGGAATTGATCAGCGCCCATACGAGTGTTTAATGCGAGGACCCCGCCGGAACCTTTGCCATACTCGGCGGGCTCGCGGCTGGGGGACACCTCGATGGAGCGGAACGACTCGACGCTGCTTCGCACGAGCAGTTGGCCGTTCGTCGGCTGGGTAACGTTGAAGCCGTCGAGCAGAACAAGAGTTTGATAGGTCTCGGCACCGGCCACATGGGCCTGGCCGAAGCCATCGGGAGTGACTCCGGGAATGAAGAAAAGAGCATTGCGGTAGTCGTGCGAGCTGGGATAGGGGATGTCGACAATCTCGGCGCTGGTGAGTTCCTCTTTGGTGGAGACCTGCGCCGGATCAATGGCCGGCGTGGATGCCGTGACATTGATCGCTTCGTGCGCTTCCTGCTGATGAGAGAGAACCACGTCCACATTCCCGGGGAGACCTGTTCGCAGATCGACAGTAATATTGGGCTGGGAGATGGCGTAGTAACCGATCTTCTGCACCCGCAGGTCATAGGTTCCCGAGGGCAGTGCAGTAAATTCGCAGTGGCCGGCGAAGTCGGTTTCGCAACGCAATCCGATGGCAGGCGTGGGTGTTTGCAACAGCACGCGCGCAGACCTGACCGCTACGCCGTTTTCGTCGGTCACTGTGACCGTAAACTTGGGGTTTGAGGGGCGCTCGGAGCTGTGCTGTGCGGGGGGAGAGGATGCTTGGGAAAAAGACTTCCAGGAAGGCTGGCAGCACTAATAACAGTATCCCTATGACGGTTGCGCCACGCGGCCGCATGCTTAGGAGTATGAAATCATTCGATCTGCACGGCAAGCTTCTCCGCACATTTTTAGTCTCCTGCCCGGAAGACCCACTGCTCGCTGATCAGGAAGTTCGCAAGGGAGCACATTGCAATGGCGACGCCATTGACCAGCAGATAGTTCATGTGGCCGAGTCCGACAAAGAGCTTCATCAGGGCCAGATTGCCGAGAATGGAAACGCCGCCGTTGGTTAGATTGAAGTACAACAGCCGGGGAAGTGATTGTTGCCACGACGGGTGCACGCGATCGGCCCAGGTATACCGCTCGTGCCAGAGGAAATTGTGTACGACAGCCGCTTCGACCGCCAGCGCGGTCGCCAGCAGGTAGTTGAAACGAAAGACGCTCTTGAGGACGAATAACGCGGCCAACTGAACGGCAATTCCTACAGCTCCGACGACGTTGAACTTCAACCAGCGGACGACGGTTGTTCCTTGGCCAGGTCTCAATTGGAAATCCTCTCTTCGCGATAGAGCCGGACGGTGTTCTGCGCGGTGAAGGAAACTAACATCAACGTCATTCCGGCGAGACCGATGACGCCCCCTGCGTCGAACAGCTTGTAATAACCTCCTAGAAGGTGCACTCGCGGCTTCCAGAGCAAGGTCAGGTTGCCCGCTGCCAACAGAAGGCGGAGCTCGGTCGGACCGAAGCGCCAGAACGATAGACGAAATTCGCCCAGGGTGTGCGTCGCCAGATAGGACTGGATCGAAAGCATCAGGAAGGCAATGAGAAGGCCGATTGCGATCCAAGGGTGCATGTATCCCGAGCAGGCCAGCCCGCCCATCAGGGCGAGAGCGCCGAAGCTATCGACCATGTGGTCAACATAGAATCCGTAGCGGGGACGAAGATGTTGACGGACTCGGGCGAGGGTACCGTCGAGCGAGTCGCCCAGCCAGTTCAGAGCCAGGCAGAGAATCACGCCGAGCAGCGCGTGCTTGTTCCATCGGGCCAGCGCGAAGCATGCGCCGGCTCCGAGCTGAGCCACCATGCCCAGCATTGTCAGATGGTCAGAGCCAATGCATGACGGCGCGCGCGGCGCAAGCCACAGCAGAGCATGTTTTTCCAGAGCTGCCAACCAGCTCTCCTGGATACGCCGCACGGCAGGTAGGGGAAGAGACCTGGAATCGAGAAGCACCCGGGGCTTCAGCGCCTGAGAAAATTCCGCCGTTCCGCTCGTCATGACCGCCTCCTGAGTGCGTTGCATCAGCGCACGCGGTTCACTCTGCAGGAAAAGGCATTTCGCGGCAATGCACTGGCGCTCATCCGTTTCTCAAGCGGACATCAAGAGCCAAGCGGCTCAAAAAGTTACTGGTTACGACCGAGTATCCTCCGGCGGGAAGGTTCTTCTTGTTCTGGGCAGGTTAGCGTATTTTGGATTTTGAAGGCTGTGTCGGGCCGAATCGCCCCGGCTTTCCAACTTGGACATAGAAAAGAGAATGCGTGGGCTGGTACTTTACTTTCTTTTTCATCTCGGGATTCTGCAGCGTCCTCTATGAACTGGTGTGGCTGCGCTTGTCGATGGCGCAATTTGGCGTCACCACCGCCATGGTCTCGATTGTGCTGTCCGTTTTCATGGCGGGACTCGGACTGGGTTCGTGGGCGAGTGGGGCATGGATCCGAGGGCGCGAAGAGAAGATAACATTCCCTCCCCTGCGCCTTTATGCTGCCATTGAGCTGTTGATTGGGACGTCGGGAATCCTGGTCCCGTACGAGCTTCGGTTGGGACGGAGCCTTCTGGAGCGGCTGGGGTCGACCTCCTCGGCGGAGTACTACTTCGTGTCAGGTGTCTGGGTCGCCCTCGCATTGATTCCGTGGTGCGCGCTGATGGGCGCAACCATTCCCGTAGCCATGCTGGCGATCAAACGCATGTTCCCTCCTGAATCGTCCCGCTCGTTCAGCTATTTGTATATGGCAAATGTGGCAGGGGCGGTGGTGGGAACGGGTCTGCCGCTATTGTTGATCGAACTGCTGGGATTTCATGGGACGCTGAAGATAGGGGCGGCCTGTAATGGTTTGATTTGCGTCCTCGCGTTGGTGATCTCAAAGAGCGCACCGTTGCATAAGGCGAGAGAAGAGGAACAAAGCGCGCCCGCGCCGGCCACCGGCGGAGGCGGCCTTCTCGCGTTGCTGTTCGCTACCGGCCTGACCAGCATGGGGATGGAAGTTGTATGGGTCCGTCAATTCACACCCTATGTGGGAACAGTGGTGTATGCGTTCGCATCGATTCTGGCGGTCTACCTGGCGGGCACGTTTGCCGGTTCGCGCATCTACCGCAGTTGGAGCGTGCGTCCCGAGAAGGAAGGCGTGATGTGGACGGTGCTGGCACTCTTCTCGCTATTCCCTCTGATCGCAGCCAGCCCAAACATGGCTCTATACTCCGCGGCGCGATTGATGCTTGGGATCGCACCTTTCACGCTCCTGCTTGGGTTTCTGACGCCGATGCTGGTCGACCGCTGGGCAGGAGGAAATCCGGCGAAGGCCGGAGGGGCCTATGCAGTCAACGTTCTGGGCTGCATTCTAGGGCCGCTGGTGGCGGGATTTCTTCTGCTGCCGT
>Ga0307474_10004400_pt1 | contig 10150 bp, 9 predicted proteins | sample atmos_gasesECM1C_2_FD_203312 | JGI IMG/M metagenome (GOLD analysis project Ga0307474, IMG submission 203312) | Hardwood forest soil microbial communities from Morgan-Monroe State Forest, Indiana, United States - atmos_gasesECM1C_05 | ecosystem: Environmental > Terrestrial > Soil > Temperate...
AGGCTCGGCGCAAAGTTGAATCGTTGAATGGGTAGGGATAACAGGCCCCGAACGAGAGGGCTAGGGCCAAAGCCATGGAAGCCTCCACCGTTGTGAACAACGGCGGGGCCAGGGCCATAGCCATGGAAACCTCCACCGCCAAATCCGCCGCCGTGGAAGCCTCCACCAGCAAAGCCACCACCGCCAAAACCGCCGCCATGGCCACCGCCGCCACCACCGCGCGCCAGTGCCATGGTCGGCGCGGCCAGGCCAACGGCTGCAACAGCCAACAATGCGAACATTTTCCTTCGTAACATTGCCATTCTCGGTCTGAGATCGATCCTGCACTCAGCTCTAATGTTGCGATTGTCCTGGAGAATTCCTTGTCGTCGATTGCTCAACTCGGCGCGACTCTAGTTAAGAAACGTCTCACGCTTGCGTGTAACACAAGTTAGGTCAGAGCGAAGCTCGGACCGAACGTCCGAAACACTGGGCGAAGCGCTACCCCACCGCAGCCGAAGACCTGATACTCTCTGGGATTCCGGCCATTACGCCAGCCCACCTGAGGCTACGCATGGCAAGCGCGTGCGAGCGCTGCTGATGGTGGCCGACCCAAGAGAGGTAAAGCGGGCAGTCCGCTGGTCAAGCTGCGAAAACCTGCTTAGCGCCGTTTCCTCGCGCCGCCCTCAAGCGCCATCTCGACCAACCGCTAATCGCTTCGGGGCGGCTGAGGCGCTCCTCCTCCTAGCGGCAATCCAGGCGTCGATCGCCGCTCGCTCGGCGCGACCAGCAGCCAGCGAGCTCCAACAAACTGCACCGCGTAGAGATCCGGTTTCATGTCCGAGACGTAGGAGGGCCGGCGCGCTCTGCAAACCAGGCACGCCTAAGCAAGGTTCAGTTGGTTGGCCAACGGACGCTCCAGATCGTGGTGTCGGCTTTCACCAACAGCGGAAGTGCCGTTGCAGACGTCCGGGGCAGCTATGGGCCTAGGCTGTGTAAAAGCCGAAGACGCTCGACTGTGACCGCTTTAGGTGCCCACATCGCAAGCCCAATTTGCTTTTGACATCGAACCTAAGAACATCATTCTTGTCGGGCTTTGATTTTTTGTGTTTTCACTCAGGCTGGGCCAGAAGCCGACATCACGAAGGGGCAGGCATTCGGCCAGTCTTGAGCGGTGAGGAATAGCTCGCCCTCTTAGCAAATTCACTTACGTTTACCCAGCGTGATCAGATATTGACGAGGCACGCTGATGCCGAGCTCTGTTTTGTAACCGTCGTTAAAGGCGATTAATGCGTCCTTCAGTTCAGCCCGGCGGCTGTTATCGAGGCTTTGCGCCAAGGCCTTGGTCGGTCCATAGCCAGTCACGAAGGCATCCCAGGCTGCGGCGCCGTCGCGAGTAAAATAGGTGGCAACGCCCTGCTCGAACCGTAAATCGAAATCACCAGCCAAGAGTGCGCGCACGCGATCCGTGCTTCCCCACTCGAAGGGCGATGGCGGAGTGGGAATGGGCGGAGGTGCCATGAACGGACGCATAACCTGAAACATCTTGAACACGGTACTGTCTGGCAACCAGGTCGCAAGAGCGATGCGCCCACCACGCTTGCATACGCGTGCGAGCTCCCTGCAGCGGCTTCTGGGCGCGATGCGAACATGACTTCGAATGTTGATACGACGCCGTCAAATGTCCCATTAGCGAACAGCAACTTCTCAGCGTCACCAATCTGGTATTCGATCTTAAGCCCTTCTTTCCTCGCGCGCTCTGTTGCCGCAGCGAGCAGTTCGTTTGCTATGTCCGCGCCAATGACATCGGCACCGCGTCGTGCGACGAGGCGCGACGTCCAACCGGTTCCAGTAGCAAGATCAAGAATCCTCTCTCCGGGTCTTGGGTCGAGCCGAGCAACGCAGTGCGCCAAAGCAGGCGCAATCTGTCTGCTTATTTCATCGTAAGCGTCGCCACCGGAACTCCACACCGCCGCGGGTCGTTCATTGTGCAGCAAGTGACCGGCGTCGGTGGTTCGTCGAAAGTACTTAGCGCGCCGACAGTCCTCGTCTGAGATGCAGAAGGGTGGTTATCTGAGAAGGGCGCCGGTACGGCCCCATCTGTTCGCTTAGGTTGCGGGCCGGTTTGCCGACTTATGAGGTCCCTTTGGTGCGAGCCAGATAATCGACAATTGCCTTGGCGTCTTCAGGGCTCACAGGAGCCCGGTAGGCCGTGATCATCTTGTTCACCACTTCCAGCCAGGCCTCTCTAGAAAGCGAGGGCTGGTTCAACACGTGATCGGCGGAGTGGCAGGCGAGACAATTGTTGTTCATGGCATCCGATCCCGGACCTGGCGGAAACATGGCGTCGCTGATCGGGACATCCAGCTTCAGCGACTTCAACGCGGTGATGCTTGCCGCCTCGACTGGATAGAGCGACAGGGCAAGGCCCAAGGCGGCGATCATCGGCAGAATTGCACGCAACATCGTTGCCCTCTTCAGGTCGCAACCACGTGAGTGGTTTCGATGGTGTTGAACATGTATCCGGCCGGATTCCAAATCCAGAAGGCGGGCTGCACCTCATTGCTGGTGTTGGTACAGCGAACCTTCAGCGTGTGCAGACCACGCGCCGGCAAGGTGAACTGCGCCTGCCATTGCCGAAAGCCGTACTTGCCCTGATCGGCACCAAGCTGGGTCGGCTGCCAGCTGCTGCCGTCGTCGATCGACAGATCGACGCGGGCGACACCGCAATCGCCGCCGAAGGCGATGCCACGCACTGATGCCGGCGACCCCGCCGGCAAACTGTCGCCGTCGCGGATGTTGGTAATGAATGATCGTGGAGCATTGCGGGTCACCGGCACCAATTTGAAGCCGGCCTCGCCGGGCTTGACCGTATTGTGCGGCGTATCGGGCACACGGTAGCCAGTCGCAGTCCAGTAGTTGGTGTCAGGCTGATCCAGCACCTCGATGTCGGCCAGCATCTTGACCCAGTAGACCGCGCACCAACCCGGCACAACGAGGCGCAGCGGGAAGCCGTTCAACAATGGAAGCTGCTCGCCGTTCATGCCGAACGCGATCATGACCTCGTCATCGCGAGCGTGATCGATGGGGAGCGATTTCAGAAATTTCGGCGCCTCAGGTATCACCGGCTCGTCCACCCCGCCGAAACGGACCTGAATGGCGCCGGCTCTTACGCCGGCACGATCAAGCACGTCCCTGAGCCGCACGCCGGTCCAAAGTGCGTTGCACATCCCACCATTTGCCCATTGAGCCCCCGCAACGCGTGGCTGGGCATAAATTCTTGAATTTCCTGCGCATTGATTGACCGCAGCGATCTCCACTCTCGGAAATCCCTGCAAAGTATCTGTAAGCGACAGCGATAGGTTCTGATTGACATGGCCCCGTACGGACAAGCGATAGCTATCCACGTTGACGTCGCCGGGAAAAGTCGCCCAGTGCCAGCTGACATAGTGTTGATCGTTTGGCGTGAAGACGCCCTTGTCGAAAACCTCAAACGGGGTCTCAAGCCATGGCGGGCTCGAGCGCTGCAGAATCATTCGGCCCTTTTGCGGATAGGATGTGGTGATCACAGGTGAACTCGGTCCGCCCGGCACATGCAGATCGACAGTTTGTTGCGCAAATGCCGGCGAGGACATCAGCGAGAGACCGGCGACACCCAACCTGCCGAGCGCCGCTCGCCGCGTCAGGCGCGGCGGTGGCACATCTTGATCCTGCATAGACACTCCTGTCCGTTACATACAACGTATGCGTCCGCTCGGCGATAACGATGGCTCTGTTGCGATAGTTGTGTCGTTTTGCTTCAAACTTGCGCGACCAATCGAGGGCCTGGGCGCAAACGCAAGGTTCGAATGATAATCCGGCACCGCCGCGCCGGTCGTACTTGACCGGCGATTGGTGTGGACTCCGGCCTATCTTGGCCGCCTCGGCGTCACCTAATTTCCGACCGGAGGAATTTGAATTTCGCTCAGGTCATCCGGGCGCTGCTAATTTAGGCTCCGGACGCTTGCGAATGATGCCGCCTGCGTGGTGGCCGCGCGTTTCGCAAATTCGCGATTTGGCCCCGTGACCGCGCATCTGCTTCTCGTAGACCGCAAGCTTGCCCATTTCCTCCTTCAGTTTCGTCAGCTTCTCCTTGAGCCTTGTCGCCTTCGCGGCCAACGCTTCTGACGGCTCCTGTCGGTCCGCCGTGTCAAGCTGGCTCAGATAGCGGGCGACGCTCTCCTCCAGCTGAGCACGCCACCGTTGCACTTTCGCCTTTGTGAAGTTCTTGTCTCGATTGTTCACGGCTTTGAACTTGCTTCCATCGATGGCAACGCTCGCCGTCGCGAAGGCTCACCACGGCAGAGTTCAATAAAGCGCGCACAGACCTTGCGAAGCGCCAGGCCGTTGTCCTTCCGGAAATCCGCGATCGTCTTGTGATCGGGAGCGAGACGGCCCAGCAGCCACATGACCTCGACATTGCGTCCGGCAACTCTGACAAAGCTGTTGCGGGGCTTGAATTGGACGCCTTCATGCCACTCATGGCGTTTCCCTTCCGATAAATCGTCAACCAGCTTCGACGGCGCCTTTGCCGGCGAGTGGCGTCCATTTCTCTGTTCGATTCCGGCTAATTAGCCGAGCGGCGCCATTTCCTCTGACCTTGAAGCATGAGCCTCGAATGGGACTCATTCGGCGGGCGTCTGGGCGGTCCCGCCCCGTTGGCCCGCCGCCATCCCCTCACGGGAGAGAAGGCGGACGAGGCCCGTGTGCAGAATGGCAGCGACGATGGCGCCAACGATCGGGGCTGTCAGGTACAGCCAGGCATCACTGAAATTGCCGGTCGCGACCATCGGGCCAAGCGCCCGCGCCGGATTGAAGGGCGCGCCCGTGAGGGGGCCGCCCATGAGGATGTTGAAGGTCAAGGTCATTCCGATCGCCAGCGGTGCAACGCTGCCGGCGCGGCCTGCAACCGCAGTGCTGAGTACGACTGTAACGAGGAAAAAGCCGAGTACGGCCTCGATCATGAAGCCGGCAGCGGGCGTGATCGTGAGGGTCGCGGCGCCCAGAGCGAGGTTTTGCGCGAGTGCAGGCGTGCCAAGGCCAGTATCCGCGCCGCCCAGCACCGCCGACAAAAAGAGCGCGCCGACGATACCGCCGATGAACTGACTGACGATATAGCCGATCGCCTCGCCGACGCCCATCGCGCCGGCGGCGAGCACACCGACAGTGACCGCGGGGTTAAAATGCCCGCCCGACACGGAGCCGTAGGCGAAGGCGAAGGCCATGATGGCCAGGCCGTGCGCGAACGCAATCGCGACGATACCGGGCATGCCGACACCTTCGCCGACCACGGCCGCCGCGCCGGCGCCGATGAACACGAACGCGAAGGTGCCGATGAATTCCGCAAGGAGCTTGGGTGCGATCCGATGAGACATCGCTCTCTCCAGAGATGAAATTGACGCTCGGCGCGATCAGGCTCGCGCCAGGCAACAATATGTTGGTTTGCGGGCGGCCGACGGCACGGGAAGCGCCGCCGGCCGGCGAAGCGAACGGGCCTACTCCGCGGCGATCGTGCGGGGCCTAAAATCGATGCCCAGCGCCTTCGCGACGCCAGCGCCGTAGGCTGGATCCGCCTTGGCGCAGTTGGCGATGTGCCGCTGCTTGATGTGCAGCTTGGCGTCGCCCATTGCCCGCGCCGTGTTCTCGAACAGCACCTGCTGCTGTTGAGGCGTCATCTTCCGGAACAGGTTGCCGGGCTGCTCCCAATGGTCATCGTCGACGCGGTGGTCCCAATGCGCCGCGTCCCCTTCGATTGCGAGCGGCGGCTCGGCAAAATCCGGCTGGTTGTCCCAGAGCCCCGCGCTGTTGGGATTGTAAGTGAGTGTTCCGCCCAGATTGCCGTCGGTCCGCATCTTGCCGTCGCGATGATAGCTCTGGAACGGGCACACTGGTGCGTTGACCGGAATGTGGTTGAAGTTGATGCCGAGCCGGTAGCGTTGCGTGTCGCCATAAGAGAACAGCCGCCCCTGGAGCATCTTGTCAGGAGAAAAGCCGATGCCAGGCACGATGTTGGCGGGCGAGAAGGCGGCCTGCTCCACTTCCGCGAAATAGTTGTCCGGGTAGCGGTTGAGCTCCATCACGCCGACCTCGATCAGCGGATACTCCGCCTGTGACCAGACCTTGGTCACGTCGAAGGGATTGTGCTTGTGAATTTTCGCCTGAGCCTCGGTCATCACCTGAATGAAAAGCGTCCAGCGCGGAAAGTCGCCCGCCTCGATCGCGTTGAGCAGGTCGCGGCCGTTGCTTTCGCGATCCTTGGCAACGAGGGCCTCGGCCTCGGCGTCGGTGAGGTTCGCAATCCCCTGCTCGGTGCGGAAGTGGAATTTGACCCAGACCCGCTCGTTTGCGGAATTGAGCATCGAGAAGCTGTGGCTGCCGTAGAGGTGCATGTGACGGAAGCTCTTCGGAATGCCGCGCTCAGACATGGTGATGGTGACCTGGTGCAGCGCTTCGGGCAGCAGCGTCCAGAAATCCCAATTGTTGTCCGCGCTGCGCAGCCCGGTGCGCGGGTCGCGCTTGATGGCATGGTTGAGGTCCGAGAACCGCAGCGGGTCGCGGAAGAAGAACACCGGCGTATTGTTGCCGACGATGTCCCAGTTTCCGTCCTCGGTGTAGAACTTGAGGGCGGTGCCGCGGATGTCGCGTTCCGCATCGGCCGCGCCTCTTTCGCCGGCGACGGTCGAGAACCGCACGAACATCGGCGTCTGGCTGCCGATTTTCGAGAAAATCTTGGCTTTGGTGTAGCGGGTGATGTCGTGCGTCACTGTGAAGGTGCCGTGGGCTCCCCAGCCCTTGGCGTGCATGCGCCTCTCTGGGATCACCTCGCGGTCGAAATGCGCCATCTTCTCGATCAGCCAGATGTCCTGCAGCAGCGCCGGGCCGCGCCGACCGGCGGTCATGATGTTGGTGTTGTCAGCTACCGGCGCGCCGGTGGCATTGGTAAATCGCTTCGTTTTGGACATGGTGGGCTCCAGAGTTTTGGACATGGTGGTCTCTTGAATATGCGAAACTTCCCGCGTCGCCGCCGGCCGGTGCCGTATGACGATGCTTCTGAAAGCCTCAGCGCTTGAATTTTCGATTGGAGAACGCGAGAAGTTTACCCTCGCCACGCGCAGGCGCGGATCACGCTGCAGAAATTGACGCGGGTGAAGTGCGGGTCCTTATCCGCGAGCACGTCGGCGTTGACGTTGCCGAAGGTTGTCTCCGGCTTGTGCTTGTTGCCGTCGTAGAAGGCCTGGATGATGTCTTCTTTGAAACGCGGAGTACGCGGATGTGCATGCACCACCGCCTCGCGCTCCGCGTCACTGTACTCGGCATAGCTTAACCCCATCACATCCATTTCGACGCCGGCCGTCACTAGAGCTACGACCGGGTGCATGTGCTGCGGGATGCCGGGCGTCGTGTGCAACGCAATCGCCGTCCAGACCGTTTCGGCGATTGATATTGAGAGAAAATCGCCAATGCGAAAGCGACTTTTACCGAGGTGTTCGACATGAGGAAGTTCCACTATGTTCACGAGAACGCCGAATGCTTGAAGCTTAGGTAGGTTCGCAGTCCGCCAGTTCGCCATTCACTTTTTCTTTAGAAAGCACTTCGGTGCGGGCGAAAAATCAAAAGCTCGAAACGTGGCGAGAATGATGTTCTCAGATTCGATTGAGAATTTGACGGGGCTTGCGGTGTGGCAACCCAAAACGACCCCGAACGAATAACTTGTTCTATCGCGACTGAGCATCTTCGCCTTTTCACACAGCCTGGGCCAACAGCCGACATCGGTTCGGCCACCAGCTCAAGGATTAAAGAGCTGCATCCGCTGTGGGCACCTTCTCAATGAGCGCTTGAAGTCGAATGACGATTTCGGCTGCTCGCTTACCGTCGCTAGCGATAAAATTGAGCATCTGCCGAACTTCTTCCAGATCTGGCGGCTCAGCGCGCAGCCAGTTTAACCCAGCCTGTGCACTAGTGACCGCCGCCGTGATCGCGTCGACGATCTCGTGGGCTTGGGCATTATAGGTGCGCGCGAATTCCGCCGAGGTCTGCAATGGCACTTGGATGTCTTTGAGGAAGGGGTAGTCGGTGTATCCGACCTCGCTTCCGCCGTAGAAGGATGGTCTGTGATGGCGGTTCGTCGGCGCATTAACGCGCAGCCGCTTCGCCAGGTCGGGATTGGCGATGAACAGCCGGCCGAAGGCGACTGCGTCGGCTTTCCCGCTAAGGATTGCTGCGCGCGCCGTCTCGCCGACATAGCCGCCGGCCGAGATCAGCGGGCCGCCGAAAACGTCCTTGAGCTCGGCGGCGGCATCGGGCGCATCGGGATGGATTGCATTGACGTCGCTGCTCTTGTCGGCCCGCGGCTCGACCAGATGCAGATAGGCGAGACCTCGCTCGCCGAGTTCGCGCGCGGCGTGGCGCCAGAGTGCGAACCCGTCGCTGTCGATCATGTCGCCATCACGACCGAAGGGCGACAGGCGTACGCCGACGCGATCTCGACCCCACACCGGGATCACCGCGTCGACCGCCTCGAGCAGAAATCGCGCGCGGTTCTCGATCGGGCCCCCATAACGGTCGGTGCGCCGGTTGCTGCCATTGCGCAGGAATTGATCGATCAGATATCCGTTCGCGCCGTGGATCTCTACGCCATCGAAGCCGGCCGCCTTCGAATTGGCGGCAGCCCGCGCGAAATCCCGGACGATGCCGGCGATCTGGTCCTCGGTCAGAACGCGCGGCGTTTCATAAGGTACGAGTTCGCCCTGACGGGTCTTATGCTTGCCCTTGATGGCGATCGCCGAGGGTGCGAACGGAGGCTTGCCGTTGGGCTGTAGCGATGAATGCGAGAAGCGGCCGGTATGCCAGATCTGATTGACGATCAGACCGCCCTTGGCATGGACGATATCGGTCACCAGGCGCCAGCCGGCAACCTGTTCGGCGGTGTGGATGCCGGGCGCTCCGGCGTAGCCGGCCGCGGACGGCGAGATATCGGTGGCTTCCGTGATGATCAGCCCGCCGTCGCTGGCGCGCTGTCCGTAATACTCGGCGTTCAGCTTGTGCGGAATGTCGCCCGGCTGCAGCGAACGCATGCGCGTGAGCGGTGCCATGACGACGCGATGCTTGAGCGAAAGCGCGCCGAGCCGGGCGGGGGTGAATAACGGGTCCATTTGGATGCTCCCTTGTTACATCCCGAAAGTAGTCTGCAACGAAAAACGGGATAAGCCGGCAAACTCGAGATGTCCGAATAACGAAATTCGTGATAATGACGGGAGGCATGGACACCGATGCGCTCAAGACCTTTATCCAGACCCATGCGGCCGGCAGCCTCGCGGGCGCCGCCAGGCGCCTGAAGATCACGTCAATGGCTGCCACACGGCGGCTTGCCGCACTCGAGGCGGAGCTTGGCGTGCGGCTTATGCATCGCTCTACGCGATCCGTGTCACTCACGCCGGAGGGCGAAACTTTCCTCCCTTACGCCACGAGCATCGTGGAAGCCGCCGAAGCTGGACGCGCCGTACTGGTCCCCAGCGAGCAGGGCGCCACCGGGCTGCTGCGTGCGACGGTCTCCGCCGCATTCGGCCGCAAGGTAGTGATGCCCATCATTCCGGCTCTCCTTGCTGAAAATCCAGGCCTCTCGATCGATCTCGAACTGAGCGACGGTGTGACCGATCTCATCTCGCGCGGCATGGATGTCGCGATCCGGATCGCGCCACTGCGTGACTCCGGCCTGATCGCGCGCAAGCTTGCGGAAAATCGGCGCGTCTTGTGTGCCGCACCAGCTTATCTCGACCGACGGGGCCGTCCCTGGCGGGTCGAGGAGCTCACCCACCACGACTGCATCACACTGTCTGGCGCTCCTTACTGGCCCTTCGTTGTTGCAGGCAGGAATCGGCTCGTCCGGGTTGTGGGACGCTTCTCCTCGAACAGCGTCGAGGGCACACATGAAGCCTGCGTTGGAGGTGTTGGCCTTGCACTCCTATCGACCTGGGACGTGGCCACCGAACTGTCGGATGGGAGGCTGGTCTCCATAGATCTCAACGAGCCTGTCGCACAGGAGCGAGCGATCTGGGCCGTCTATCCCAAGGCCCGTCATACCTTGCCTAAGCTGCACGTCTTTCTTTTGCGCCTGCAAGAGCGGCTTCGCATT
>Ga0307474_10004401_pt1 | contig 10150 bp, 7 predicted proteins | sample atmos_gasesECM1C_2_FD_203312 | JGI IMG/M metagenome (GOLD analysis project Ga0307474, IMG submission 203312) | Hardwood forest soil microbial communities from Morgan-Monroe State Forest, Indiana, United States - atmos_gasesECM1C_05 | ecosystem: Environmental > Terrestrial > Soil > Temperate...
GACGCGGCCGCTGCAACTCCGTCCGACACTCAACTGCCCGGTGAAAACAGCGCGATCATTCTCTCTTCCAAGGGAGCGGAAAAACGGCTGGCCCACAGCGTTCCGGCGAAATACCCGGTCGGAACCCGCTCGGGTGCGGCCCAAGGAACGGTTGTCCTCAAAGCAGTGGTTGATGAGAACGGTAAGGTTGAGGGTCTGCGACTGGTCGAAGGAAACGCTACGCTGGCAACCGCCGCCATCCAAGCTGTGAAGCAGTGGCGCTATCGGCCTTACGTCCGTGATGGAAAGGCTCAGACTTTCCAGACGGTCGTGATCGTCGACTTTCAGCGGCCTTAGTCAGAACGTCGTTAGTCGCTAGTCGATAGGTCGCTCGCCCGGGTAATCCGTCAAGCTGCGAACGACCAACGACAAACGACCAGCGACCCCCATTTCAATTACCCCCGTAACTTGCTGGTTACCCACTAGATTACCTAGGATGACCTCATCATGGGTTACCAAGCTTTACTCTTCTGCCCCGACGAAAAACTGGCTCGCGTCGTCAGTCAGGTGTTCAGCGAACTGGACTTCACCGTAGAGCCGGTTCATGAACCGTTTGCCGCGGTCAAGAAGTTGATGTCGCAGCGTTATGACGCCATCGTCGTGGACTGCGAGAACGAGCAGAACGCCTCTCTGCTCTTCAAGAGCGCCAGGAATTCCAGCTCCAATCAGAACTCGCTAGCAATCGCTTTGGTCTTAGGACAAGCGGGCGTGGCCAAGGCCTACCGCATCGGCGCCAACCTTGTGCTCACCAAGCCGATCAACATCGAGCAGGCAAAGGGAACGCTTCGGGTTGCGCGAGGACTTCTGCGAAAAAACTCCGATGCCGCCAGCGCGGCAGCTCCCGCAATGCCCGCGAAAACAGCTCCTGCGCCCGCCGGCAGTTCATTTCAATCGCCGAGCCGCACCACGGCAGCGAGTACTCCGCCGCCAAGCCGTCAAGAGCTCCCTGAATTTGAGGACACGCTTGAGGAGATGATTCCGGAGACGCGTCCAGCGGAGACTCTCGCAATTTTAGCGTCGGCAAAAGTTGAGGATAAACCAGCGGTTGTTCCCGCGTCCGCGTCGCAAAACACGATGAAGCCAACGACTGCGGTCGAGCTCGCCGTGGGAGCGTCGCAGCCCGCTTCCTTTTGGGCAGTTAGTAACGACACAGCAAAGAATGCCGCAGGCAAGAACGAAGCAAAAATCGGCGCCGCGACCGTACCAGCCCAAAATCCGAGTTCCGCTTTCGCGTCGGCCGCGGGATCAGGCGCGGCAACAGCTCCGGCAAAACAAGTAACGGCTCCGCCAGCGCCGCCGAAAGAGAACAAGACGGTTGAATCGGAGCCGGCCAGTCCATCTCACGCCAGTCCGTCTTATGCCAGTCCGTCGCACGACGCCGATCCCGTTCCAAGGTTCAGTATGGTGAGCGCTATCGATGCCCCATCTTTTGCCGCATTAGGCGAAGAAGAACCCAGCGGATCGGGCGGCAATAAGAAAATCCTGATCGCGGCTGTGGCTGTCCTGGCTCTAGCCGCGCTCGGCTACTTTGGTTATGGGAAGCTCAGCAAGTCCAGCACGCAGCCCGTAAGCGCGCCCCAGGACTCGGGGCAGCCCGCTCCTGCTGTGGCGCCGATGTCCTCCCCGCTAACGGCGCCTTCGACGAGCACGCCCGGCCGGGCAAGTTCAGCAACGCAATCCTTAGTTCCCAAGATCGCTCCAGCGGCGACACCCGGCAAGCCGTCGGCCGGCGTTGGTGATGCACCGGTGACACGGATCGCCGCAATCATCGCCGCGGATTCTGAGCCGGGACCGAAGCAACCCGATTCAGCGCCCATACACGTGAAGTCGACCACGCGAGCCAAAACGCACGCCCCAGCCGAGGAGTCCGCTCCTCCGCTTCCCAGCCCGCTCGCCGTTGCATCCGCAAACGACAGCAACTTGAGTGGCCTGATGTCTTCGACATCTTCCAGTGTTCCCAAGCCTTCGCTGGCAACAATAAGAATTTCCCAGGGTGTGTCCCAGGGACTGCTGATCAAGCGGGTACAACCAAAATATCCGCCAGCCGCACTTGCAGTTCGTGCCCAGGGAGCGGTGCAAATCGAAGCAACCATCAACAAAGAGGGCAACGTCACCAATCTGAAAGTGCTCAGTGGAGATCCCGTTCTCTCTCGCGCCGCGCTGGAAGCTGTCCGCCAATGGAGATACAAGCCGTACTACCTCGATGGCGAACCCGTCGAAATCCAGACGCAGATTACAGTCAACTTCAAAGCGAACTAGGAAACGCAGGTGTCAGGTCTCAGGTGCCAGGTCTCAGGTCTGAGTGCACTTGGATTTCCTAATACCTGAAACCTCAGACCTGACACCTGATTTAATTCAACTGCTCGTCCAGAGGCCGGTGCCGCGGACGCCCCGGATGAGCACTGATGCTGCGGAATTTGTGGTAGAGTGCATGCAAGTCTTCGCTCAAGAGGCGCACCACCTCCATGCAGAAATCGCCGTGATCACGGAGAAACTCCAGAAACACCTCGCGCGGAACGAATGCTGCCGTCGTTTGCTCGCCCGCTTCAGCCGTAATCCGGTACCTTTCTCCGCTCATGCTCTCGCTCAGACCGAGCATCGTTCCAGGCCCGACGACCTCCAGAAGCTGCTCTTGGCTGTGACCGGTAGGCAGCAGGACGCGAACCTCGCCAAGTTCCACCAGGTAAACGCCCGTTGCCGCGGACCCCTGCTGAAACAGCACGGCACCTTTGGGGAACCTCCGGACGGATTTGATCCCGCGAAGAGCCTGCAACAGATCGGGACTCAACTTGCCTGGCGTTGGCCGCGACGACACAGGTCACTCCCTCTTCCCTTAGCCCATCCTGGAGACATGCGGGGCCGCGGGCGGTGTTTTGGATCACGGCTCCAAGTGACAAGGGCGAGTGCGAGCCGCTGCCCCCAGATTACACCCAATGAGGGCCGTCTGGCGGATCATTCCTGATGAAAGCTCTTCGATTTATCAGTTATGTAGCCCTTGCACTTTGAGTTTTTCGCGAGGGAAGCCGAAGGAATTGTCCGAGCCTCTGAAGCTCGACGAATCGACGCTTATTCCCGCTCAAGAATTTCGTCGATTGCGGCCTTGCTGCCTCTGTCGACGCTGATGACTTTGTGGACCGGCTTGAAACCGGTGAGCGTGATATCCACGATGTAGTTCCCAGGGCCCAGCATTATATTGACGGGCGAAATCTTATCAAGGACGCGCTGGTTGATCGCGACCTGTGCGCCTTTTGGCTGGGTGTGAATGCTGATGGCACCCATGCCCGCCGTGCTGTCTCCGCCGTGTTGTCCAAACAGCTTGTTGAACTTGCCGACAGTCCGCATGTCTTCAGCATTGCCCAGAGCTCTGAGCACTGGCGAGTATTGGAAATTCTGTGCGGGACCGAGATCGGCGGTGACGGTCTCCTCCAAGTATCCCTGTTTGCGCAATAGAAGTGTATGGCTTCCTTTTGCCACTGCGAACTGCGCTGGAGTCACCAGTTTGGTGGGCTTACCATCCAACAGAACCTCAGCACCGGGCGGCGTGCTGTTCACCACCATCAAAGCATTGACCGGCGTCAGATGAAGCGTGAGAGATGTCTTGCTGCCCGCCGCAACATCGACCGACCGTATCTCCGACGAATAGCCGGACTTATTCGCGGATATGATGTGCTTGCCAGGACCGAGGGCCGTCACATTGAAGGGCGTAACCCATGACGGATCGCTTCTTCCATCGACCTGAAACTGTGCGCCTTGCGGGCTGGAGTCGATCAGCGCCTGGCCCGGGGTGACGACCGGTATCGGGGCCGGAGCATGCGTCCGTCGACTGCCCTTTGAGCTGCGGGTTTCGACCTGGCGTACCGTCAGGCTCGGTTGAGCGTCCGCAATCGGCGGAACTGGGTTATCGATTGGCGGCGCCACTGGAGCCGCCGCTACTGGCTGGGTGGGGGACGTGCCTGACTTCGCCGCCTTCGTCGGTCGCGGCGCCGCCGTGGAACCATCGTCTTCCGAGCGGACGTGAAAGAAAATCGCGATTGCAACCACAAGGATCAGTCCAACAGCGCCCAGGATCGAATAGAGCATAAGGCGCGGCGGAACCGTGGCCATTTCGTGGATTGCCTTTTGTGCGACTTCCCGCGGCTGAATTTTTGGTTTCTCGTCCTTCCGCGGGTAGATCTGAGCTACCGCGCGCGATGGTTCGACGGGCTCGGGAACTGGCGGCACGAAAACGGGTTCTTTAAGTGGAGGCATCTCGGCCAGGTCAGAGAAACTCGTGCCGGATGAACCCGCGACCGGCTCGGACATCATTGGATCAACGGCCACGCGGGGGGAATGCTGTTCCGATTCTTGCTCCACGACAGCCGCCGATAAAACCGGGCCGCGCGTCCCCGCGGATTCGAAAGAACTCACTTCAAATTCTCCTGCAGCCTCGTCGATGAGTCGCGCGCCAGAGTTCAAATAAGAGTTCGAATTGGATACGCGCGCAGCAATCCCTCCGCTCACTGCGCCCGCAGCGGCCGCGGCGGCTTTGGTTCCCGCTGCCGGTGGAGCGGTCTGCGAACGCACCGGCGCGTCCGGTTTGGCCGCGCTTGAGCCTGCCGAGACAAACTTGCTGGCCGCCGCCGCTCGCGCTGCGGAATTTACGGCAACATTTGGCGCCTGGGTCGTTCTTTTGGAATCAGTAGAGGCTTTCTTACCGTTTTCCTTGCACTTCTCCAGATCATTCACCAGTTCGCGCGTGCTCTGATAACGACCCGCCGGGTCCTTCGCAAGCGCTTTCATAATCAGCGCGCTCACCGCCGGTTGAATCTTAGGATTCACCGCAGACGGATTATGGGGCATCGCATTCTCAATCTGGCTTACAAGCGTAACCGGATCCGCGGCGTCGAAAGCCTTGCGGCCAACCACCATCTCGTAGAGAATCGCCCCTAAGGTAAAGACATTCGAACGCAGATCGATGGCTTCTCCCCGGATCTGTTCTGGAGAACAATAGGGCATCAGCCGTCCCAAACCTTTTCCCGATTCCGCTTCAATCAGGCTCATGTTGGAGATGCCATAGCCAAGGATTTTGACCATCCCGTCCCACTGCACCATGATCTTGGCCGGTTCCAATGAATGGTGAGCCACACCCTTCGTGCCAGCGTGCTCCAGGGCGGCGCAAACCTGGCGCGTAATGTCGAGTAGATCCCAGATGGAGAAGCCTTCTTTGCGCGCCAACATGGTGGCAACGCTGTTGCCCTGGATGTATTCCATCGCCGCGCAGAACTGGCCGTCGATTTCGCCCGCGCCGTAGAGAAGGACAATATTCTGGCTGACGAGATCGCGCGTGCTCTCGCCTTCGGCGATCAGCGCGTCCACAAACGCGTCCGTGCGGTCGCCAAGCGGCTCCAGACTCTGCGTCTTGAGCGCCACGACCTGGTTAGTTTCCACATCGGTAGCCTTATAAATCAAGGCAGTATCTGACTGGGAAAGTTCACTCTGAATGTCAAACCGGCCAAACATCATCGCCATTACAATCGCCCTCGCGGTCACAAGCCGCACTACACCCTGAACACGGATTTGCCTGATAAACAGGGGGAGAATCGAAACTAGAATACCGCCTTCAACTGCACAACTGAGAGTTACGAAAGTACTGAAAATAGGGCGCGAAAGGCGTTTGCCGGGTCAAGAGAAAGGTTGGACTGGCTGGCAAATTCTCCTAAATCTTCATGTTTCCCGTTCGGCAGGGTGCACTGCACTCCGCTCCTTAGTAGGCAATTGCTAGCCGAGGCGTTATGGGTAAGATCTGACTAGTGGGGTTGTTGCCTGGTGGATAGCTCAAGAGAATATTTTGCGCAGGTGCGGGAACTGACGGTTACGTACTCTCCCGAAGAAGGCGTCCCAATTCGTGCCCTGGATGGCGTGAGCATCGAGGTTCGTTCGGGGGAGATCGTCGGGATCCTGGGAGAATCCGGTTGCGGAAAGAGCACACTAGCGAGCGCACTGCTACGGTTGCTGGCGCCGCACGCGAAATGCGACGGCGGGATGATTCTGCTCCGCGGCGGCGATTTGCTGAATCTGTCCGAGAGGGAATTGCGCGCGATCCGCGGCCGGGAAATATCGCTGATCCCGCAGGACCCCGCTCTTTCGCTCAATCCCGTGATGACGGCTGGTTCGCAAGTCGGCGAAGTGCTGCGCGCGCACCTGCCGCTCGACGCACCGCAACGCCGGGAGCGAGTCATGGAGTTGCTTCGCGAGGTCGGCTTCGATCACCCCGAGGAAATCTACTCCGCGTATCCTCATCAACTTAGCGGAGGACAGCGTCAGCGGATCGCGATTGCGCAGGCGGTAGCGTGCCGGCCGGCTCTCCTGATCGCCGATGAACCTACCAGCAAACTCGACGCGACCCTGCAGACAGAGATTATCGCGCTGCTGTCCGAGATTCGGCGGCAACACGGAACAGCGATTCTGGTGATCAGCCACGATCCGACGCTGTTTGCGGGATTTGCCGATCGCATCGCGGTGATGTATGCCGGTCGCATTGTGGAAGTCGGGAAGACCGCCGAGATCTTCGGGCGCCCGCTACATCCTTATACTCAGGCGCTGGTGCGGATTGCGGCATCCTCGGTGGTTACAGGATCAAGTATGCGGCTCAGGATTCCCGCGATCGAGGGCGAATCTCCCGATCCGGCCTGCATCCCGGTTGGCTGCCGGTTTGAACCGCGCTGTCCCGAACGGATGGAAGTCTGCTCAAGCCGATATCCGCGCGAGTTCACGCCGGAACCCTCGCGACCAGTGAACTGCTTCAAGTATGAGGAGTAGCTTGTCGACTAACTCATCGACTCACGGAGCAACAGCCCAGAGTTTGCTTAGCGTCAAGGGGCTTTGCAAACGATACGTCCGGGGCAGTCTGTGGCGTAAACGCGTACCCGTGGCCGCTGTAAGGTGCGTCGATTTCGAGATCCCACGCGGGCAAACCTTGGCGCTGGTCGGAGAATCGGGATCGGGGAAGTCCACCGTGGCGCGATGCGTAACACGTCTGGAACGGCCGGACTCGGGACAAATTCTGATCCTGGGGACTGACATTGCGCAGCTGGATTCGCGCGAGATGGTTCCCTTTCGATCCGGTATCCAGATGGTTTTTCAAGATGCAGTCACTTCAATGAATCCGCGCTTCTCAGCGCTGGAAGTCATCGATGAGCCTCTTCTGATCAGTGCCGAAGGGGCCCAAGGCGGCCAAAGAGGGCAGACCGGCCGCAATCGACAGAGTCGTCGCGATCTCGCTCGCGACTTGATGGTGGAAGTTGGGCTTTCTCCTGATTGGATGAACCGATCGATCCTTCACTTCAGCGGCGGGCAGCGCCAGCGGCTCGCGCTGGCCCGCGCACTCGCTTTGCGCCCGCAGTTGCTCGTTCTGGACGAAGCGCTTTCCGGACTCGACTTATCCACTCAGGCACAAATCGCCAACTTGCTGCTCGATCTGCAAGCAGCACATTCGCTGACTTATCTTCTTGTATCCCACGATCTGGCGTTAGTGACGCGGTTGGCGGATGTGATCGGAGTTATGTCCGAAGGGAAGGTCGTGGAGGTCGGCCTAACCCAGCAGATCATTTCCAGTCCCACCCATGCCGCAACGAAAAAACTACTGGCCGCGGCGAAAGCGGCGGCGTCCAATCTCGCGGCGATCACGGGGGCGTCGGCGTGAATTATCTCGCCCGCAGGCTGGTGCGCGCGGTTCTGTTACTGATCGGAGTGTCGGCGCTCTGCTTCCTGTTCACGGAAATGGCGCCGGGAAGTTTTTTTGACGAAATGCGGCTTAATCCACAGATATCGCCGGAGACAATCGCTGCCCTGCGCTCGCATTACGGATTAGACCAGCCGCTTCTGGTGCGATACGGGCGTTGGATGAAATCTGCCCTGCACGCCGATCTTGGATATTCCATCGCGTACAACACACCCGTAGCGCCATTGTTGTGGAGCCGGGCGAAAAATACGCTACTGCTCACAACTACGGCACTGCTTTTGACCTGGATGATCTCCGTTCCGCTGGGCGTGTGGGCGGCCAACCGTCGTGGCGGGTTACTGGACAAGACAGTCAATCTTGCGAGCTCGTTCCTGGTTTCTGTTCCAGAACTTGTGATTGCCGTGGCGCTGCTCGCGATCGCGGTTCGATGGCGAGTCCTGCGCGTCGGCGGGATGATGTCGGCTGATTACGAGAGTCTCTCCGCCTGGGCGAAATTGCAGGACATTATCCTCCACCTCGCGCTACCGGCATTCATCCTGGTGCTTGCCGAAACCGCGGTAATTGTCAGGCATGTTCGCGCCAGCGTCCTTGAAGTGCTGGGCGCTCCCTACGTGCAAGCCGCGCGCGGATTTGGGATCAGCCGGGCCAGACTTCTATTTCGGCACGTCCTGCCGGTTGCCGCAAATCCCGCCATATCTCTTCTGGGATTCTCTCTGGCTGGCCTGCTTAGTGGGTCGCTCTTGGTTGAGGTTGTGTGCGGATGGCCGGGCTTGGGGCCGCTGATTCTAGAGGCGACGCTATCTCGTGACTTATATCTCGTTATCGGCGGAATTATGTTCTCGGCGCTATTTATGGTCGGCGGGAATCTCGTTGCGGACGTGATGCTGCTGGCATTCGACCCGCGCATTCGAACTGAGGTAATGGATGCGCACTAGGACCGCCATCTTGGTGGCGCTGCTCGCGGGATTGCATCTTGTCCTGCTGTTTGCTGGCTTCTTTGCGCCTTACGATCCAACCACTCAGAACCGCGACCTGCCGTACGCTCCGCCCACGCGGTTGCATTTCATGGATAGCTCGGGATTCCACTTACATCCGTTTGTCTATGCATGGAAGAGTGTAGTGGATGACAATCAGTCAGACAGTTATAGAGAAGACCGCACTCACGAGTATCCTATCCGCGTCTTTGTAAGTGGATCGAGTTACAAGCTGCTGGGTATATGCGAAACAAGCGCACATTTATTCGGAGTCGCAGAGCCGGGTAAAGTCGTGGTCTTTGGAACTGATGCTTACGGGCGGGACGAATTTTCCCGTATTCTATTCGGCGGCCAGATTTCGGTCGCCGCCGGAATCACGGCAACTCTGATCGCGCTTCTAGCCGGGAGCATTCTCGGAGTCATCGCGGGCTACTACGGCCGGTGGGTTGACGAGTCGCTGATGGGAGTGACTGAGCTGTTTCTCTCGTTGCCCTGGCTCTATTTCCTGCTTGGCGTGCGAGCGTTCTTGCCGCTACATCTGAGTACGATCCGCACCTTTTTCCTTTTGACCGGCGTCATCGGATTGATTGGCTGGGCCCGGCCCGCTCGCCTGGTTCGAGGACTGGTCCTCAGCGCCCGAAACCGGAACTACGTTCTGGCGGCTCGCGGATTTGGCGGATCTGATGTCTACCTTTTGCGACGACATATTCTTCCTGAAGCCTTTGGCTTGTTGCTGACCCAGGCCGCGCTCCTGGTTCCGCGGTATATTGCCGCCGAAGTAACACTCTCCTTCTTCGGTCTTGGAGTCAATGAGCCGGTGCCCAGTTGGGGTAACATGCTGAGTACGCTGCAACAATATAGCGTCCTGGTCTCTTATGGATGGCTTCTGGCTCCCGCGTGCGCTCTGGTAGTTACTTCCGTAATCTATAGCTCCCTCGCTGATGTATTCCATTCCCGGTTAAAATCTTACTCAACCTAGAAAATTGAGTTCTGTGGGGTAAGGGGTGTTTATGAAAGTGATCGCTCGCCTAACCCTACACGTGTGTCTGCTCGTCGGTGCATGCTTTGCCGCGGCACCCAGTCCAGAAGCGGCCAATCCCGGCGAGGAACTTGCGCGCATGGCTGGCGTATCTGGCCACTACGGCGGGCACCTGACCATCGGGCAACGCTCCGAACCCAAGACGCTCAACCCGGTTACCGCCACGGACGCCGTTTCACGCGAGGTGATCGGGCGCCTCATGGCGGATCTGATCGACATCAACCGATCTTCGCAGCAGACCGAGCCTGCACTGGCGAAATCGTGGAAGACATCTCCCGACGGCCGCACCTTTACCCTGCAACTCCGCAAGGGAATTCGATTCTCCGACGGGCACCCCTTTGATGCCGACGATGTAGTTTTTTCGTTCAACGTTTACAT
>Ga0307474_10004402_pt1 | contig 10148 bp, 7 predicted proteins | sample atmos_gasesECM1C_2_FD_203312 | JGI IMG/M metagenome (GOLD analysis project Ga0307474, IMG submission 203312) | Hardwood forest soil microbial communities from Morgan-Monroe State Forest, Indiana, United States - atmos_gasesECM1C_05 | ecosystem: Environmental > Terrestrial > Soil > Temperate...
GTGGCTTTTATTTCGGCGACGCTCGTGCTTCCGTCTGTGCTGGCCGCTGCGCCATCGCTCGTCGAAGCGGTGATTCTGGTTAAACCGCAGTTCGAGGCCGGCCGTGAACATGTCGGTAAAGGCGGCATTGTCCGCGATCCGGAAGCGCATCAACTGGCTGTTGAAAGAGTCGCCGAGTGCGTTCGCGCACTCGGCTGGGTAGTCGTTGAAACCATTCCATCGCCGATCACCGGCGCCGAAGGCAATCGGGAGTTCCTGTTGTATGCGCGGCGGGCGTGAAAGCTAGAGCACCTCACATGTCTCAAACATGCGTTCCGCATTGAGTGCAGAATGGGGCCCCATCCGGTAGCTTCGCGCCGCAGCTCTTGCAGAAGCCAGGGTTGACTTCGCCCGTGAATGGTTGCGGCGGCACAACAATGTTCGCCGGCACGAAGCCCGCGTTTCCGGCATACATCATCGCTCCCTGCTCGGGAAACTTCGGATTGGGTCCGTACTGGTTTACGCCCGGCTGGCTGTCCTGGCACAAGAGAACGATCTGAATGATTGCACAGATGAATCCCACGACGGGGATAATTCCGAGCACGCAAAGAAGCAAGAGCATCCAGCCGCTCTTTCCGATGTCGTGGAAGCGGCGCGTGGCAGCGGAAATACTGGGAATAAAGGCCGCCAATCCGTAGATGACCATCGGTATAAACAGAAAGGGCCCGGTGTCCCGCGAAAGAATCATTCCCGCCACTGCGAGCCCCGACAGCAACATGATCGCGATCAAATTGACCAATGTAAACATCCAATACTCTTGGCGCCGCGAGCGTCCATCGAACTCGGCGTACTTCTTCCAAACCATCAAGTACCACTCCATTGCTCTCTTCCTTTCTTCACTGATTCTTGAGCCAAGTCGTTCAGGCGCGGCGGAGGCAGCAGCATTCCGCAGTCACAGCGAGCGAACGTGGTCCATATTTTGGCGTTGAGACAATATACCGACCGCAGCCCCGTAAAGTCAGCAAGATTTCCGAGCGAGCGTTTTGGCGCGGATTGCACTTTTGGCCCCCGTGCAGGCGGTCCATTAGACTTGTAACTCATGACAACAGTCGCCATCGTTTGCAAGCCGAACAGGGAAGAGCTGAAGCGGCTATTGCCGGACCTAGTTGAATGGCTGCGCAAACACGACTACGACGTGGTGCTGGACCGCGAAGGCGCCACTTATACCGATGCTGCGCCGAATCTGAATCGCGCGGAGCTGCCGTCACGCTCGCCGGAGCTGGTGATTGTGCTGGGCGGCGATGGCACTTTGCTTCACGCCGCGCGTATCTTCGCCACTGTCGGCACGCCCCTTCTCAGCGTCAATCTCGGGTTCCTCGGCTTTCTGACAGAAGTGCGCCTCGCCGACCTTTATGCCACTCTGGAGAACTGGTGCAGCGGCTGTCACAGCCTCGATGAGCGAGCCATGCTGCATGCCGTGCTGTGGCGCAAGGGCTCTGAGCACTCGAGCTTTGAGGCGTTGAATGAAATTGTGGTTTCCAAAGGCGACATCGCTCGCATGGGCGAGTTTGCCGTGGAGCTAGACGGCAGAAGCGTGGCCCGGTTCCGCGCCGATGGCGTCATTGTGTCCACTCCGACGGGTTCAACGGCTTATACGCTGGCCGCCAACGGCCCCATTCTTACGCCCGATGTTGACGCCATGGTGGTCACCCCCATTTGTCCCCACCTGCTCACGCTCAGGCCCATTGTTGTGCCGGGCAGCGCGTCGCTCACCGTTCGCGTCGAGGGCGTTCCCAATGTCGCCCTTCTCACGATCGACGGGCAGCAGGGCGTCGAGCTGCTTCGTGGCGATGAAGTGCGATGCTGCCGCTCCACACACACCGTCAAGCTCGTCCGCCTCGGCGATGGCGGCTTCTTTGATGTGTTGCGCAGCAAGCTGAGTTGGGGTGAGTTGTAGAAACTTCCTGGCAGCGAGGCCTATTCACATTTGGTCTGGCTTATTGCGTCAGCGCGGCCAGCAGCACTTGAGCTTTGGCGGCCAGGTTATGCGCGCCATCCACGTCGCCTGATGCGAGTGCCGTCCGGGCCTGTTTCAGAAACTCCCGAATCTGGTCGGCGGTCTTCTGGTCAGAGTCATTCAGGGGATGGTTGATGCCGGTGAGCCCGCGCTCAATTGATGCGATGTTGGCTTCTGTCTGCTGTCGATAAGTTCCCGGATCGCCTGAAGAAAGCGGGCCGACAAGGGCGCTGACCTCGGGGGTCTGGTTTCCGGTTACCTCTGGAGCGATTTCGATCTCTGGATTCGCAGGCCGCCGGTGCCTCACCAGCGGTTTGTCCATCTCGTCGTGCACCCTCAGGTTATAAAGAGGCTTGCCGGGGATCAATCTCAATGCCGGCGGCAACTCGACAGATGCCAATTCCATCGGCTGGTTATGGGGGATCGGCGGCGCCATGATCAGCTGAGGCGGCTGGCTTTTGTGAAAGGGGGTGTGTATGCAGCCGGTCAGCAAGAACGGCAGCAGCCACGCAGCGCACCTGGCAGGTGACTTCATTTCCCCATCCCCTTTGTGTCTCCAACAACCGCCGGCTGTAGATTCCGGCGTCCCCTGTCGGCGGCAGCGAGTGGAATTCGCAGCCGGAATTCCGTGCCGCGCCTTTGCCTCGATTGTACTTCGACGCTGCCATGATGCAATTGCAGAATCCGATAGGTCATGGCCAGCCCGATTCCGCTGCCTCCGATCTTGGTCGTAAAGTACAGATCGAAGATCTTGTCGAGGATTTCGTCGGGAATTCCTATGCCTTGATCTGCAATTCGCAACAAAGCTGAATATGCCGGCAAGTGCAAACCTGCGCTGCCCGCTCCGTTCGCCTTTGCCGCCTGCGCGTGGCTCTCGGGCTGATTCGTGTCAAGCTCGAGAGTCACCTCGAGCATTCCGCCATTCGGCATAGCCTGCGCGCCGTTCTGGATCACGTTCAAGACTGCTTGTTTCAACAGGTCGGCGTCCACATTGGCAATCAGCGGCTCGGCCGGTATGCGGCTGATCAGGGTCACCCGGCGCATCGTCAGCTCGTCTGACGCCAACGCCAGCACGTCTCCAATTATCGGGCGAAGATCCTGCTCTCGCAGTTGCACTTCCACTGGGCGCGCAAAGTCCACCAGCGTCTGCACTACACGGTCCAGGCGCCGTATTTCAACGTCGATCACTTCCAGGTGTCTTGCTGCGGGCCCGTCCGATGCGCCCAGCTTCGATTTCAGAAGCTCCAGATGCACTACGATCGCATTGATGGGGTTTTTGACCTCATGGCCTACGCCCGAGGTAAGCCGTCCGATAGCCGCCATGCGGCGCGAGAGCTCCAGCTCCGACTCAATCTCCGCGGCCGACTCCAGATCGTGCAGCATCACCAGTGCTCCGAGGCCCTGGTGCGTTTCCGCGTCGTTGATAAACTCCACCGAAGCCTGGATGCGCCTGCCGCCTTCGGTGCGAATCTCCACCTTATCCATATTGCTGCGGCCATCGATCGCCTTGCGCAAAGCCCGGCTCAGTAATTTCGAGTCGTCGAGGAATTCATCGGCGTGGAGCCCCAGAATGTTCTCGCGATCGATCTGCAGGAATCGCCGCGCAGCCTCTGAAACCAGCACCGCCCTCGTGTCCTCGGTAAAGAGCATGATTCCGTCCTGCAGATTGCCCAGAATCTGGTCGAGATTCTCGCGCAACGCGGAATAAACCTCCTCCACATTGCGCATGCGCTGCCCGATCCTCTCGATCTTGGTGGAGACCTGCGCTGCGACATCTTGTCTGCCGGCACGATCCTCTTCAACAGGCGCTCCGCCGGCCGCGGTCAGCCGGTCAAGTTGGCGGCTGATCTCTGTCATAGGCCGCAGCGCGAGATTGCTCAAGGAAAAAGCCGCCAGCAGCGCCGCGATCAGCGCGAAGCTCATCAGCCAGAACGCCTTGCGCAACAACGGCTCATAGACTGCGCGCAGCAGCGAAGTGTGGACTCCTACGTGAACCGAAGCGAAGAGTTTGCCGTTATTCTGGATCGGCGCAACGACATCCAGCACTCTCGGCTTGCCGAAGACCTGCATCATCGTCAATAGCGGCCCGGCCTTGCGCAGCTCGTCGTAGTTGGGGCGCACCGGCAGCGGCTTGCCTTGATTGTCAGGATCGGTGCTCAACAGCACCGTGCCCTGGCTGTCGCCGATATTTACGTCGTATACCGTCGGCGAATAACGAATCACGGAGACCATTGTTGCCTGCAAGGCCGGGTCGCTTTGTACGGCCTCGGCCACCAGCGCACGCAGTTCGCCGGGATTGGTCGGATCCACCGTGCGATCCTTCAGACCGGTCTCCAGCGCATTCTGAAGCGCGAACCGTACCTGTTGGGCGATCATCTGGCTGGTTTCGTAAGTCTCGAGCACCGCTGCTTTTACCAACTGGTGAACATAAACCAGCGAAACCACTCCGGCGATCAGGAACACCAGAGCCGTAATGGCCAGTACGAGTTTGGTTTTCAAGCGCATTGGTTAAAGCATTTCGCAGCAGATCGGCTTTGAGCACCTTCGCATGCAGTTTAGACGCGGTCTGCTGTGATTACTTAATTCGACGCGGCTTGGCGCTCGATTGGACCAAAATTTGCAATCGCTGCATTGAATTCCCAATCTTTTCAGCTCTTTACTTCCTGCTGTTCCCGCCCGTATTCCTTCAGCTTGTTGTGCAGAGTCTTCAGGCTTACGCCCAGGATCTCCGCCGCGCGCGTCTTGTTTTGTCCTGTTGCTTCCAGTGTGCGCAGGATCAGCAGCCGCTCCGCCTCGTTCACGGTCGCTCCTACGCGCACGGTGACCGCACTGGGGTCTGAGGGGATCGCGGCGGCTGCGTGATCCTTGCCAAAACCCTGCGGCAGGTGTCCCGCGTCTAGCGGCGAGCCGTCAGGGCAAAGAATCACGGCGCGCTCGATGGTGTTGCGCAGTTCGCGGGCGTTTCCCGGCCAACTGTAGGCCATTAGCCGATCCAGCATGGACGGCGCGATGCCCGACACTTTGCGGCCGTGCTTCTGGTTCATTTCGCTCACCATGGTCTCCACCATGGGCGGCAGATCCTCAAGATGTTCGCGCAGTGGCGGCATAACTATGTTGAATACGTTGAGCCGGTAGTAGAGGTCGGCGCGCAAGTGACCCTCGGCCACGGCTCGCTGCGGGTTCCGATTCATCGCTGCCAGCACGCGTACGTCAGTATCCATCTCATTGCGCGCGCCCAGCCGCCGGAACTTTCGCTCCTCCAGAACGCGCAGAAGCTTGGCCTGTGTCCCGGAGGGCATCTCGCTGATCTCGTCCAGCAGCAGCGTTCCGCCTGCGGCAAGCTCAAAGCAGCCGGCCCGGCGCTCAATCGCGCCCGTGAAGGAGCCTTTCTCGTGCCCGAAGATTTCGCTTTCGATCAAGGTCTCAGGAATCGCCGCGCAGTTTACCGCGACAAAAGGCCGCGCCTTGCGCCGGCTCAGGTCGTGCAGTGTGCGCGCCACCAGTTCCTTTCCCGTACCGCTCTCGCCGGTGATCAGGATTGGCACGTTCGACGGAGCAACCTGCTCGATCAGCGTGAAAATCTCACGCATGGCCCGTGAGCTGCCCACCAATTGGCCCAGTACGCCGGACTCCCGTAGCCGCCGCCGCGCCACCTCGAGTTCGATCGTCGTCTCTCGCTGCTTCGTTGCATTGCCTAGGATCGTCTTCAGCCGCGTCGCGTCTACAGGCTTGGGCAAGAAATCGTACGCGCCCAGTTTCATGGCGTCCACGGCCAGTTGAATCGAGCCCATGGCCGTGAGTACCACGACCGCCATGTTGGGGCTAAGGCCTTCAGCGCCTTCGGCCAGCTTGGCCAACAGACCCATGCCATCCAGCCGCGGCATCTTCAGATCCGTGACCACAATGGCTGGGTCCCATGCCAGCGTCTTCTCCCACGCTTCCACGCCGTCGCGCGCCGTCTCGGTGCGATATCCCCATCCGGAGATCAGCTCCGCCAGCCCCGCCAGCGCGTTCGGCTCATCCTCGGCGATCAAAACCTTTACAGTGCTTTCCATAGGGGTACCCGTATTAGCTTACCTTTCGGAGGTCCCACTCGGCCATGAGCTGCCCGTGCGGATTACTTTCGAGGCCGGCGGGGCTTTTTTCGGAGGCATTCGCGCCGGCTCACTGGATCCAGACCGAGTTTAGGCAAGACGAAGGCGATCGAGGCTTAGGGCCGATCCCGCTTGCCATCGAACCCTATTTGGTCGGAGCGAAATACTGATGAAGCGAGTGAATCTGCAGGTTCTTATCCGGGAGGCGGAGCTCGATCTTATGCGCGTTGCCGTCGCGTGCCGGATCGGCTGCGGTAAATTGCACGACCATCTGGTTGCGAATGGCATCCGTCAGGCGTGTTATGGCTGGCATGAATTCATTCTGTTTGGGAGTGAGCGCAAGGCCTCCGGCCGCCCTCGCAAGGCCCTCCCTGGCAGCGCGATCGTGCCCCGTCCCGACGCCCGAGACTTCCGTGTCGGGAAGAACGAAAGAGTAAAACGCCGGCGCGCCCGGCCATTGCAGGCTGTGGGTTGCGTCCGATAATTTCGACCGCGAAGAGTTGTCTTCCCCGTCGCTCAACAAAACCACGGCTCGCCGAGCACAGCGCGCATTAGCGGAGAAATACTTCTCAGTTACGACGATTGCATCATAGAGCGCAGTGACGCCCCGATTGTCGAGCTGGCCAAGGAACGATAGGTCGGCCTGGGTGGCAGGAGCAAACTCCAGATCCAGATGAGCGCTCTGGTTAAATGAAACGGCCATCACTTCACTGCCCCTCGGCAGATCCTTTACGATCGCATTTACCACTGCCGCAATCGACCCCGTGCGACCGTACATTGAGCCGGAAGAATCGATTATCAAGGCAAGCGACACCGGCGAACCCGGCGAGCCGCGGAATTGCAGCGGCCTTTCCCTGCCGTCTTCGAAAAGATGAAACTCTTGTTCGTCGACCGTTTGCGGAGCTCCGAGTTTGTCGAGCACGACAACATTGAGATTGACGTCGGGCCATGATTCGTCGATCACGACGAGGTTGAGAATGCCGTTGGGCCATGACTTGTCAATCGCGGGAACGGGAGTTTCGCGGCTGCTCTGGGCCGGTGAGATTTTCGCGCTGGTCGCGATCGCGAATGACGCGATCAGCACCACGTTTAGCGATGCTGCCCACTTTCTGGTATGCACCTCGCCCTCCACTTTCGCAGGATGGTTGTGCCCGCCATTTTACCGCCAGAGGGCAGGGCCCGTGGATGATGCGGAGAAGGTGCCCAAGCTGACGCCTACCGGCGCCCAAGCCGAAAGCAATATGTGATCTGAAATAACCCGTTGTCGATGCCCGGGTTATATTCCGCTGTGCCGTGGTTAGAGATGTGGTGATAGCGGTATTCGGCGCGAACGGAGCGGGTCTTGGATCGGTAAACCTCAAACCCTGCGCCAAGATCCAACGTAAAGTTGAAGGAACCGGCCTGCGCAATGGGAATTTGCTGGGTGGAATACATGTAACCGCCGTGGCCTTCAATGAAAGCCTGGGTCTTGTGCCGGGGAAAGAAATTCCATTGCATGCCGACCGGAGAGATAGCTTCCCCGATAGTCCAGCGGCGCCCGGAGCATGTGAAGGTAGCCGCACCCGAGAAGGTCGTCCCCTCCTCGGTGAAGTTGTAGTTGTTCACGAATGGAGCGCACGTGACCATTGGAGCCTCCCCAGTCGTAATGAAGGTCCCGGCAACGGGCGAAGTCGCGACGTTGACTTGGCGGGTGAGCGGATCGCTCTCGAGCGCAACCGGCAGAATTTCACCGCTATACTGCCAATTCACAATCTTGTCGACGTGCAGGCGGCGGTTGTAGGAGACGCCGAAATTGAGGAGCATGCGGTGCTGGGCATCGCCCAGAAGCATGTGGCTGGAATCGGCGGAATACGCGCCGAAGATTCCCAGCGTATTTGCTCGAGCATAGTAAGGAGTTTCAGTTTCGGTCTGGGCGGACGCGTGAGGGGCCCACAGCGCCGGGGCGAGCAATCCGAACGGGCAAATGACCCGAAAGAATTTGCGAGCCCGAAAGAATTTGCGCGAGAGCACACTCCCGTACCTGGGCAACAAGGTTTCCTCTCATCGAGTCGAGCGAAGCAGACTGCGTGAAGCTCTATGCTTTTGATTTGACTGCGGAATCCATTTTAGGCGAGTGATCTCACGTCTCGACTTGGGTCGCCATTCCGGATGGGCGATGGCGGCAATGAAGAGCGTTCGCAGCACTCTACAAACGGGCCGCTGATCGTATTCATTCACATTGACGGCACAGGCGCGGTCCGATAGCATCAATCGACAAACGATGACTCCAGACCCACTTATTGGCCAGTCGCTCCTCCACTACACCATTCTTCGCCAACTGGGATCGGGCGGGATGGGCGTGGTGTACGAGGCCCAGGATGCGCAGCTGGATCGCCATGTGGCCCTCAAGTTTCTTCCGCCGGAGACGGCCAGGGACAGCCAGCTGCTGGAGCGTTTTCAGCGCGAGGCGCGCGCCGCCTCATCACTGAATCACCCGAATATCTGCACCATCCACGCCATTGAGCGTCACGAGCTGCAGTATTTCATAGTGATGGAGTTGCTGGAAGGGCAGACCCTTGCGGCGAAGATGACGGGGCGGCCGATGGACTCGGAAACGATGCTCCCGCTGGCAATCCAGATGGCCGATGCGCTGGAGTCGGCGCACGCCAAAGGCATCGTGCATCGGGACATCAAGCCGGCGAATCTGTTTCTGACGGAGCGCGGGCAGCTGAAGATTCTGGACTTCGGACTGGCCAAGTTCGCGCAGAGCCATGCGGCGCAGAATGCAGACACGCAGACCGCGGGGCAGGAGCTAACCTCGCCAGGCTCGGCGGTGGGGACCATCTCCTATATGTCTCCGGAGCAAGCTCGGGGGCAACTGGTGGATACGCGCACCGACCTGTTTTCGACCGGCACAGTCCTGTACCAGATGGCGACCGGCAGTCTTCCGTTCCAGGGAGATACGACGGCGGTAATCTTCGATGCAATTTTGAATCGCGATCCCCGGCCGGCGGCCGAAGTGAACCCAGCATTGCCGGTGGAGTTTGTGCGCATCCTGGATAAGTGCCTGGAAAAGGACCGGGCGATGCGCTGCCAGACTGCGTCGGAGCTGAAAACGGACCTGAACCGGATGAAACGCGACCTGGAGTCGAGCAAGAGTCGCGCGAAGGCGAAGACGGATTCAGATCCCAGCGCACAGAAGCAGGGAAAATCGGTCGCAGTCCTCTTCTTCGAAAATCTGAGCGGCGCCAAGGAAGACGAATACCTGCGCGACGGCATCACCGAAGACGTAATTACGGAGCTGTCCAAGATTCGCGGATTGAATATTTTTTCGCGCCCCACAGTGCTCGCATTCCGGGACCAGTCCGTGACGCCGCAGCAGGTAGGTCAGAAACTGGGCGCCGCATACGTGCTGACGGGCACTCTGCGCCGTTCCGGCGCGCGGCTGCGCATCAATGCGCAGCTGGTGGATGCGCGGACGGATTTTCCATTGTGGTCGGAGCGCTTCGACCGCGAGATGAAGGACGTTTTCGAAGTGCAGGACGAGATGGCGCGCAAGATCGCCGAAGCGCTTCGCGTGACGCTTTCGCCGGAAGAGCTTGAAGCGCTGGCAGTGAAGCCGACGGAGAATCTGCAGGCTTACGACCTCTATCTGCGCGGCAAGCGTTACGCGAGGCGGCAGACGCGGCAGGACCTGGAATTTGCGCTGCAGATGTTCGAAAACGGAGTGGCGATTGACCCCAATTTTGCGCTGGCATACGCCGCCTGCGCCAACGCCTGCGCGATGTTTTACTGCAACTACAGCCGCGATCAGGTATGGGTGGAGCGTGCGCGCGAAGCTTCCGGTAAGGCTGTAGCGCTGCGCTGGGATCTGCCCGAAGTGCAGGTGAGCCAGGCGTGGGTGCTCTATGCAGCGGAGCTTCACGACGAAGCCGTTCGTATGGTGAAGAAGGCCATTGAACGCAAGCGCGACTGCGAGGGAGCTTACTACCTGCTGTGCCGCGCGCTGTTCGCGGCGGGGCGCTACCAGGAAGTGCTGGACGTGGCGGAAACGGCCATCGAGGGCAGCGGCGAGGACT
>Ga0307474_10004403_pt1 | contig 10147 bp, 7 predicted proteins | sample atmos_gasesECM1C_2_FD_203312 | JGI IMG/M metagenome (GOLD analysis project Ga0307474, IMG submission 203312) | Hardwood forest soil microbial communities from Morgan-Monroe State Forest, Indiana, United States - atmos_gasesECM1C_05 | ecosystem: Environmental > Terrestrial > Soil > Temperate...
AAATAAGCCGTGCCAGCAGCCATGGCGGTTTCGGTGGCGGTTTCCTGGGCCGCGGCGAATGCGTCCCATACGCCCGTTACGGCGAGACCCCGGAGGCGACCCTTGCTGGCATTCTAGCCATGCAGGGTGCGGTAGCGGGCGGGCTCGACCGGAGAGCGCTTCAGGCCGCCATGCCGCCCGGCGCGGCCCGCAACGCGCTGGATTGCGCTCTGGTCGACCTGGAGGCCAAGCGCCAGGCACGTCGCGCCTGGGAGGTGCTTAGCAGTCGCGAGCCCAAACCCTGCACCACTGCCTACACCATCTCGCTGGGGTCGCCGGAGGCCATGGCGGAGGCGACGGCTAAGGCCGCGCACCGGCCTCTGCTCAAGATCAAGCTCGGCGGCGAAGGCGACCCGGAGCGCATTGCAGCCGTCAGGAAAGCCGCGCCCGACGCCCAATTGATCGTCGATGCCAACGAGGCCTGGACGCCGTCCAACCTCGCGCCAAATCTCGCAGCCTGCGCCGCGGCCGGTGTCATCCTTGTCGAGCAGCCCCTGCCCGCGGGAAGCGACACGATGCTGGCGCAAATCCGCAGGCCGATCAAAGTTTGCGCCGACGAAAGCGTGCATGACTTGGCATCGCTCGCCGCGCTGCGCGACCGCTACGACGCCGTCAACATCAAGCTCGACAAGACCGGCGGGCTGACGGAGGCGCTCGCGCTTGCGGACGCCGCGGAGGCGCTCGGCTTCGACATCATGGTCGGCTGCATGGTCGCCACCTCTCTGTCGATGGCGCCCGCCATGCTGCTGACCCCACAGGCTCGCTTTATCGATCTCGACGGACCGCTGCTGCTCGCGCGCGATCGCGACCATGGCCTGCGTTATGACGAGGCCCATGTCTATCCTCCCAATGCTGCGCTGTGGGGCTGATGCGGAAGGGGCTGGTGCGCAAGTCGATGCCTCGCCAGCCACATCAGGAGTGCGCCGGAGCCGGCCATCACGGCCATCAGGTAATACACGCCCGGCCCGTAACGGGCATAAATCGCACCGCTCAGAACAGAGGCGCATGAGCCGATGATGCCGCTGCATGCGGTGTAGTAGCCCTGGCCTCGCGCCATCATATGCGCCGGCACATGCCGCACCAGGAGCTCCATGGTGCCGACCTGGGTCAGGCCGAAGCTCAGGCCGTGGCCGAGTTGGACCACAGCGAGCAGCGCGACCGGCGGATCCTGGGCCGTGACGCACCAGCGCGCCACGGCACTCAGCGCGCCGATCACGACCAGGGTCGAAGGCGGAAGCGTGTAGCGCGGCGAGGCCGCGAACACGATGATCTCCGCAACCACGCCGAGCGCCCACAGGCCGGCGATCGTGAGACCACCGAGCCCATGGGCCTGCCAATTGATGGCGGAGAAGATGTAGTAGGCGGCATGGCTGCCCTGAATGAGTGCGGAAGCCGTAATGATGAGGAGAAAGGGAGCGTTGCGCAGCAGCCGATCGTCGCGGTGAGCAGTCACCGGACTCGCCGCGAGTATTTCCAGAGGCTTCAGCGCAAAGCTCGCAACCGCGCCGATCGCCGCCATGGCAACGATGATCCAGATCAAATCGCTGGGATCGATGACATCGATCAGGAGCCCGCAAGCCAGCGCGCCCAGAACGAAAGCGGCCGATCCCCACAGCCTCACCGGGCCGTAGTTGATGCCGTAGCGAAGGACGCCGCGCAGCGCATAGGCATCAGTGAGCGGCACCGTTGGCGTCCACACGCACGCGGTTGCGACGAAGGCTGCGAACACCGCGATCGCCTCGTGCTGCAGGCCTACCAGCGCAAAACCGAGGGCGCTCAGGGCGGTCGTCACGATCAGCGCGCCGCGCAGGGCCTGACGGCGTTCCGCAAGGCCGGTGACGAACGGCAAAGTGGTGAAGCGTGTCACCGCCGGAACGGCGCTGATGATGCCGATCCATGACGGGTCGATGCCGATGGCGCGCAGCCATACCGGGAAAAACGGCAGCTGCGTACCGGACAATCCGAACAGCATGCCATAGAAAAATGCCAACCGCGCGGCGAATCGCCGGGCTGTGGGCTTCGAAGCGATGGGGATTTGTGATTCGCTCGGCATCAATTCAATTGCGATTCAGTCGATATCATGGTCATCGTTAGCGCAACGCGCACTGATTTGCGCGCATGAGTTTGCCATGGCCGACGAAGTATTCGCCCTCTCGCCGATTTCCGCCCGCGCGGCCCTGCCGAGCGAGCAGGATTACGATGCGATCCGTGAAGCCTTCATGGAAACCTCGCGCGGCCGCTGGTTTCTGGGCGAGTATGCCAAGCGCAACCGCAATGCCGACACCAGCATGGTGCTCGATGCGGTGGCGCGTATCGAGGAGGCGATGGCCGCCCAGAAGCAGGAGCCGGCCGGCAATGACGAGTTGGTCGAGGCCCTTGTCGCGATCCGGGGCGCGGTCGAGGAAGCCGCCGGGAAGGCTTCCGCCGCTTTCACGGGCCTTGAACTCGACCAGAAGCTGGCGCCGATCCACAAGGGCGCGCGCATCATCAAGGAGATCTCCTGGCGTTGGCGCGAGATCGGTGCTGACGGCCGCATCTGCGATCTGATCGATTCTCAACTCGCCGCAATCGAGGCGAGCTGCACGCAGATTGCCGAGAGCGACGGCAGCGCTGCGCTGAGCGCGGCCTTCGATCTGCTCCGGCACAAGCTCGACGAACTTGCTGACGGCGAGGAGGATGCGGCCAAGACGCGTGGCCAGGCGAACGGAAAGGCGTTCGAAACCGCGCCCATGCCGGAGCATGCCGAGGCGCCGCGGCGGGAAGCGGAGGCCATAACCGTCAACGAGACGACTGCCGAGGCTCCGTTGGCCAAGCCGGAGCGGCCCGCCGAGACGGCGGCGCCGGAAGCCGCGATTGTCCAGCCTGAGGCAGACCCCGTCACAGACACGGCCGCGATCGAGCTTGAGCCCGAGGCGATGAGCGCGGAAGCGGCCGGCGCAAAGGACTTTGAACAGATCGAGCAAGACATCGCTGGGGCCACCGCCGAAGACCTTGCGCATGACGAGGCCGTGCTGGAAATGGTCGCCGTCGAGATGGCCTCGCCGGATGATTCGATCGATGATTTCCTGCCCGGGGAGCTCCCCGAGGTTCGCGCCACGCTGCCGCCGGTTGTCGAACCAATCGCCGCCAGCGCGCCCGAGCCGGCGCCAACGCCGCGGCTCGAGGTCGCACCACCGCCGCCCCGGCGGCAGGAGGTCGCTCCCCCGCTTCCACAGCCGCAATTCCTGCCGGAGCGGGCGCCCCCGGTTGCGCCCGAGCCCTCGCTCGGCTCGACCCTCCTCGCCAGCGGCATCCTGCCGCGGCCAAAGCCTTCGTCCGATCCGCTGGCCCCCATCCGCCGCATGAGCCAGGCCGAGAAGATCGCGTTCTTCTCCTAGGCCTCGGCTGCGTTCACGCACCGTCATCCCGCTCCGACGCGCGTCGGTTCCATCGTGAGGAAAATCACGGCGGCGGTGTGAACCCGCTTTAGCGTGGGCCTCACAAATCTCGCATCGAGATTCGTCGAGGAGGACGCCATGTCCCAAGTCAGTATGTCGCGGATCAATTCGTTGCTCGCGCGCGCCACGCTGCTCACCGCTCTCATGAGCTTCGCGCACGGCGCGGCGTTTGCGGAAGGCCTCAATCCCGAGATCGCCAATATCGTTCAGCCGCCTCCGCCACGGGCGCTGATCGAGACGCAACAGCCGGCCCCATCCGCCGCCGCGCCGAGCGCGTTCGGCGGCCCCGAGCAGCGGGTGGCGCTGGTTATCGGCAATTCGAATTACCGCAATGCGCCGCAGCTCGCCAATCCCGACAATGACGCGCAGTCGATGGCGCAGTTTCTCAATTCCGCGGGCTTTGAGGTCGTCGAGGCAACCGATCTCACGCAGAACGACATGATCAAGGTGGTGCAGGACTTTTCCGCGCGCGTCCAGGCCCACGGCCCCAACACGGTGGCCATGGTCTATTACGCCGGTCATGGCGTGCAGCTTGCGGGCGAGAATTATCTCGTGCCCGTCGATGCCAAGGTTTCGACCGCGGGTGATCTCGTCGACGACTCCGTGCGCCTCGTCGACGTGATGGCGACGCTGGACGCGGTCCCGAGCCGGATGCGCATCGTGGTGCTCGACGCATGCCGCAACAACCCCTTCCCGACCATCAATGATGCCGGCCGCGGGCTTGCGATCGTCGATGCACCGAACGGCTCGATCGTCGGCTACTCTACCGCGCCGGGCACCGAAGCGCTCGACGGCGAAGGCGGCCACAGCCCTTACACCTCCGCCTTCCTGCAGCTCGCGCGCGAGCCGAACGTGCCGATCGAGCAGCTGTTCAAGCGCATCCGGCTCGAGGTCGCGCATTCCACCGACGGCGTCCAGACTCCGTGGGAGAGCTCCTCTCTCACCAGCGACTTCTATTTCTTCGGCGACACCGCGGTTGCCGCCACGCGCCCGCCTGTCCATGGCCCGGTGGTGCAAATGGCCTCCAACCTGCCGACGCGCTCGGTGCGGCAGGCCTATGACTTCGTGGTCTCGGAAGACTCTCCGGAATACTATCAGGAGTTCATCCAGCTGTTCCCCGATGATCCGCTCTGCGTGCGCATCCGCTGGCTGCTCGCGAACCTCCTTGAAGCGGCAGCCTGGCACAAGGCGGTGACGTTGAACTCGCCGCTCGCCTACAAGGCCTTCTATGACAGCCACATCAACAGCCCCTATGCGCTGGCCGCGCTCCATCTGCAGAGCCAGCCCAAGATCCTGCCGCTGACTCAAGCCTCGCACCTGATACTGCCCCAGCATCCGGTCTCGCCGGTCATGCCGCTCAGCAACAAGATCGAGGGCGGGATGCATCTGCAGAAAGGCAAGCCGCTCACGTTGCCCACGCCGACCAACGGCACATCTCCCGCCAACGGCACGGCCAGCGGCAAGATCGTCACGCTGCCGGTACACACGGTCGACAAGGTCACCAACCACGAGCTACCGAAGGACAACGTCGACGTGATCAAGCACAACGGCACCACGAACCATATCGTCGAACTGCCGCCGGCGAAGCCTGAGCTCCACACCGTGCGGCGTGAGGAGCCGATCGTGAAATTCAAGCCCGAGCCCGTCACCGCCAACCGCTTCCACGGCAACGCGCTGGCTACCAGGCCCATCGGCGGCAACGCCCCGCATTTCGCCGCGATGGGCGGCGGAGGCCTTATGGGCGGTCACCACGGCTTCATGCGCTGAGCGTCCATCACCCAAGCATCAGGGGCAGAGCCACGGCTCTGCCCCTTTTTCTTTGGCGCTATGTCTTTACGCGACGAGCTTGGCGAACATGTCCGCGTCGACATTGCCGCCGGAGAGCACAACGACAATATTCTTGTCCTTGGTGTCGATGCGACCCGCGAGCAGCGCGGCAAGGCCCACCGCACCGCCCGGCTCGACCACCAGCTTCAATTCATTGAATGCGAACGCCACCGCAGCACCAACCTCGGCGTCGGAGGCAACCACGCCGCGCGAGAGCAGCTGACTGTTGATCGCAAAGGTCATCTCACCCGGGATCGCCGCCATCAGAGCGTCGCAGATAGTACGCCCCGAGCCGTGATGCCGCTCGCGCTTGCCCGCACGCAGCGACAGCGAATGATCGTCGAAGGCCTCCGGCTCGGCGACGATCACCTCAGTGGAAGGGAAGCGGGCCTTCACCGCAGTCGCAACGCCCGCAATAAGACCACCGCCGGACGCCGGCGCCACCACGATGTCGGGCGTGAGCCCAAGTGCCGCCATGTCCTCGGCAATCTCGCGCCCCGCAGTACCCTGGCCTGCAATCACGAAGGGATCGTCATAGGGTTTGACCAGCGTCGCGCCGCGCTTCTCCGCGATCTCGCGCGCGATCGCCTCACGATCCTCGCGGTCGCGGTCGTACAGCACGACCTCGGCGCCGTAAGATTTGGTGCGCTCGCGCTTCAAGAGCGGCGCATCGGACGGCATCACGATCGTCGCCTGCATGTGCAGGATTTTCGCCGACGCCGCGACACCTTGCGCATGGTTGCCTGAGGAGAAGGCGACTACGCCGCCGCTGCGCTTGTCCTGCGGGATCGACGACAGCTTGTTGAAGGCGCCGCGGAACTTGAAGGAGCCGGTCCGCTGCAGCATCTCCGGCTTCAGAAAGATTCTTGTTCCGATCCGCTCGTTGAGTACGGGAGCGGACAGGAGGGGCGTACGCACCGCAAAAGGCGCAACCACGGCGGCAGCCGCATCGACATCGGCGGCGCTGACCGGAAGGGCGGATAGCATGTGGGTCATCCACACATTTTACCGCTTTCGGCGCGCTGCTCGCAAGCCGCCACCTCACGTCACGAAACGAGGATGGTCGGTTACCAAATCGATCGCCTCGTCAGGCACGTCGGCATGCCGAATTGGGGCCATATTGTCGAGGAAGGCGCGGCCCGAGGCCTCCCAGGTATGTTTTGCGGCGAATTCGACGCAGATTCCTCGCGGAATGTTGAGCGCGGCCAGGCACGCCGCGCGCAAATCCTCGTCCAACACACCGACCGGGGCGTCGCCGATCACGTCCAAGGGACCGCTGACTGGAAAAGCGGCAATCGGCAGCCCGCTGGCGAGTGCCTCCAAAAGCACCAGCCCGAACGTGTCGGTCCGGGACGGAAACACGAACACGTCGGCCGAAGCGTAGACCTCCGCCAGCCGCTCGCCCTGCAGCGCGCCCAAAAACATAGCGTCAGAATATTTCTGCTGCAGCGAGAGCAGCGCCGGACCGTCACCGACGATGACCTTTGTGCCGGGCAGATCGAGCTCCAGAAACGCCTCGAGATTCTTCTCCACGGCAACACGCCCAACGCAGAGAAACACAGGTTGCGGCTGGCAGAGATCGACATCGCGGGGATGAAACAGTTTTGTGTCCACCCCGCGCGGCCACAGCACCACATTGCGAAAGCCGCGCTCACGCAATTCCGCGGCAAGTGCCGGCGTCGCCGCCATCACCGCCTGGCTCGGACCATGGAACCAGCGCAGCGTGCTCCAGATCCAGGATTCCGGCACCGGCGCTCGCGCCGACACATAGTCGGGAAAGCGGGTGTGGAAGCTGGTCGTGAACGGCAGCTGATGCTTGCGGCAATAGCGCCGCACCAGAAGCCCGATCGGCCCTTCGGTTGCGATATGGATGGTGTCGGGCGCCTGGGCCGCGATCAGCTGGGCGATCCGCGCCGGGCGCGGCAAGGCCACGCGAAGGTCGCGGTAGCTCGGCAGGCCCACGGTACGGAAAGATTCGGGCGTGAGGAACGAAACCTCCGCGCCCAGCGCCTCGACCGCTTGCGCCATCATGGTCAGCGTCCGCACGACCCCGTTGACTTGCGGGTGCCATGCGTCGGTGGCGACCAGGATGCGCATCGCTCTCCTTATCGCCCGGGCGGCAACATCTAGGCCGCTCTTGCGGCGATGCGCGGCACCGGTTCGGCGTAACGGGCCGGATCGGTCCAGGTGATGATCTCGAACCTGCCGTCCTCATGCTCGACAAGCGCGGTGCAGCTCTCCACCCAGTCACCGCAATTCATGTAGCGGATGCCCTGCTCGTCACGAATGACGGCGTAGTGGATGTGTCCGCAGATCACGCCCTCGGCGTCGTGGCGGCGCGCTTCGGCAACCAGCGCGGTCTCGAACGCGCCGATATAGTTCACCGCCTTCTTGACTTTCTGCTTCGCCCATTGCGACAGCGACCAATAGGGCACGCCGAACATGCGGCGGAAGAAGTTCACCAGGCGGTTCATCTGGATGGCGAAGTCGTAGGCCTTGTCGCCGAGATGCGCGAGCCAGCGCGCATTCTGCACCACGAGGTCGAAGATGTCGCCGTGGATCACGAGATAGCGTCTTCCGTCGACGCCGGTGTGGACGGCATTCTCGACCACATCGATGCCGCCGAAATGGGTGCCGTAATATTTGCGAAGGAACTCGTCGTGATTGCCGGGGATGTAGATGACCTTGGCGCCCTTGCGCGCCTTGCGCAGCATCTTCTGGACGAAGTCATTATGCGACTGCGGCCAGTGCCAGCTCGACTTCAGCGCCCACCCATCAACGATATCGCCCACCAGGTAGATGGTGTCGGCGTCATGGCTGCGGAGAAAGTCGAGCAGCATGTCGGCCTGCGAGCCGCGGGCTCCGAGATGAACATCGGAGATGAATAAAGTGCGAAAGCGCCGCTCTGGGCCCTCCTCACTTGCGGTATCACTTCCCATGCACGCGCCCCTAACAAATTCCCGTGACAATGCGATGACGGGCAGCATCTGCCCCGTCCTCCCAACCCCGCAGCCTCTTTCGCCGCATTTTACGAATCGGGCGTCCCACGCCGTTAAGCCGCGATAGCAGGGCCATGCGACAATCAGGCGACAAGAGGCAGCGTTCCCGTGGAATTGCGGAATGTAAGGTTGCAAGGGCGCAGGGAAGACCGGGTGGCGGCTCCCGCGCAAAGAAAATTTGCGAGAAATGGAAACCATGCGTTTCGACCCGCGGCCTTACGAGCCGGCGCGCAACCATTAAGTCACGGTGATTGACTGCCGCGACAGCGGGCGCCTCAAGGGCGAGACCTCCGGTGCAACTGAGACCTAAGGAAATGACTGCACTCGAATTCGGCTTGGATACTTTCGGCGATGTTACGCGGGGCGCGGACGGCGCGCCGCTGTCGCACGCCCAAACAATCCGCAACGTGATTGAGGAGGCAGTGATCGCCGACGAGCTCGGTATCGACTTCATTGGCCTTGGCGAGCACCACCGCGCCGACTTCGCGATCTCGGCGCCCGAGGTCGTTCTCGCCGCCATCGCCGCGCGCACCAAACGGATCGGGCTCGGCTCCGCGGTCACCGTGTTGAGCTCGGACGATCCCATCCGCGTGTTCCAGCGTTTCTCCACCCTGGATGCCGCTTCGAATGGCCGCGCGGAGGTGATCCTCGGGCGCGGGTCGTTCACCGAATCCTTTCCGCTGTTTGGCTTCGACCTCAGGCAATATCAGGAGCTGTTCGAGGAGAAGCTCGATTTGTTCGCGGCGCTCCTCAAGCAGGAGCCGGTGAGCTGGCAGGGCAATTTACGCCCGCCGCTCAAGAACCAGTCGGTTTATCCGCCGGTCGAGCGCCCTCCATTGAAGGCCTGGATCGGCGTCGGCGGAAGCCCCGAATCCGTGGTGCGTGCCGCGCATTACGACTTGCCGTTGATGCTCGCGATCATTGGCGGCGATCCGAAACGGTTCGCGCCCTATGTCGAGCTCTACCACCGCGCCTTCCGCGAGTTCGGTCGCTCCGCAAAGCCGATCGGCGTGCATTCGCCAGGTTATGTGGCCGACAGCGACGAGCAGGCGCGCGAGGAGCTGTGGCCCGAGTACAAGGAGATGCGCGACCGCATCGGTCGGGAGCGCGGCTGGCCGCCGATGGGACGCGAGGAGTTTTTGCGCGAAGCCGAGCATGGCTCGCTCTATGTCGGTTCGCCGGAGACAGTGGCGCGCAAGATCGCCGCAACCGTCAAGGCGCTCGGCATTTCCCGCTTCCAGCTGAAATATTCGACGGGTCACCTTCCGCATGAGAAGCTGATGCGCAACATCGAGCTCTACGCGACGAAGGTTGCACCGTTGGTGCGGGACATGCTGGCATAAGGGGTCGCGCGAAGCGGGCGACGCACGATGAGCCGCTACGCGCTCACTTCGCTCGAAAACGCTCTAGTAGTAGCGGTGGAAATGATGCACCGGGCCGTGGCCATGGCCGACTGCAAAACGGTCGGCGGCGGCAATCGCATCGCCGATGAAGCTCTTGGCGTTACGGACCGCCGTTTCCATGTCCTCGCCCTTGGCGAGGCCCGCCGCGATCGCCGAGGACAGCGAGCAGCCGGTGCCGTGGGTGTTGCGGGTGGTGAGGCGGGGGGCTGCGAGCGGTACGGTGCTGGTCGCGCTGATGAGATAATCGATGCTTTCACTGCCGTGGCCGTGGCCGCCCTTGATCAGCACTGAGCCGCATCCGAGCGAGAGCAGCCGCCTTCCCTGGCTTTCGATTGCGGCATCGCTTGTGGCGAGCGGCTCGCTCAACAGCACGGCCGCCTCGGGCAGGTTCGGCGTGATGATGGCGGCGAGCGGAATGAGCTTTGTGCGCAGTGCGTCGACC
>Ga0307474_10004404_pt1 | contig 10147 bp, 7 predicted proteins | sample atmos_gasesECM1C_2_FD_203312 | JGI IMG/M metagenome (GOLD analysis project Ga0307474, IMG submission 203312) | Hardwood forest soil microbial communities from Morgan-Monroe State Forest, Indiana, United States - atmos_gasesECM1C_05 | ecosystem: Environmental > Terrestrial > Soil > Temperate...
GCTCTCGGCTTCGGCCAGCGAAGATCGCTGCTTCAGCAGGTCACTGAGCAAGATCGATTGCTGGGAATACGCTTCCTTTTGGTTGCGCATCTTCTCGGTTTCAGCATCTCGGAGCGCTTCTGCAACCGCAAGGTGCGCACGCGCTTCCCGCAGTCGCCTGAAGTTCGAATCCACGTCCAGAAGAATTTGTTCGCGGGTATCTTCGACGGAAAGCCCCGCCTGCTTCTCGGTAAGGGCGGCTTCTCGCACCTTGTGGCGCTTCTCTCCCCAATCCCACGGCTGCCAGGTAAACAAGGCACCCACCGACCCTATGTTTTGAGGCAGAAAATTGATATTTACCGGACTGACGTAGCTCGCTTGGATGGCGATATCCGGGATGTAGTGCGTCTTCTCGCTCTTGCTCTCCAGCTCAGCCTGACGCACGCGATTTTCCGCGATCTTAATTTCGAGACGATGTTGGAGTGCATTCGCCCGGGCAGTGGCAAGGTCCTGTTCTTCGAAAAGAGTCGCGGCAACCGGTTCTACCGAAAACGCCGTCAGCAGGTTGCGTCCCAACAGATGATTGAGGGCCTCTTTGCTATCCGCCAGCCTGTCTTCGATGGTGGTCAGCTGATATGTCGCCTTTAACACTTCAGCCTTGACACTCGACCGGTCCGCTTCCAGTACGGCGTGCTGGCTGAAGCGTCGGTCCGTGAGTCGCAGCAGTTCTTCCAGGTACTTCACCACCGATTGTTGGGATTCACACCGGATCTGCTCCTGCAGAACTTGGTAATACGATTGGCGAACTTCATGGGTTAGCTTCTGTTCACGTTGATCGAAGGACAACTGTGCCTCATCGACCTTCAGGCGCTGGCCCGCGATGGATAGATGAATGCGAAGCAATTGTGTAATCGGCTGGGTGGCAGTGACCGAGGCAATCGCGATTGGACGAGCAGGTGTGTGAAGATCGGTATTCGACCCTGGGATTGGCCCCGTTCCCGGGAAGATCCCGAACTGCCCTTTCTGTATCGTGAAATCGATTGGCGCGAGCAACTCGGCCGCAAGCACGGATGTGTCGAACCGAGGATACAGGTGGGTTTTTGCCTCACCCACTGCTTCTCGCTGCTTGCTTAGATCCAGTCCAAACTGCTTGAGGTCTCGATTGTTTGAACGCGCCAGTTGGAGCGCTTCGACGAGCGTGAGTACGTCTGCGCGGTTCGTTTGCGGGTTTGCAAAAGGGACGAGGCACAGGGTCGCGATCAATACAGAGGTCACTTTCAATAGCCACAGCTCCATCGCCGCTACCATTGACCGCTTGTCGCTCATAGCTGTTGACCGATCGTCAAAGTGAAAGCCGAAATGCGAGAAACAAACCCGCGTATGAAGTACCCTGCAACCGGAACTACTCACTCCCAGACACGCTCCTCTATCCCTCTATCCGCGAGCCGTGACCTTTCGGTGATGAACTGCTAACGCTGTCCTCGTTCTCTCGTGATCCACTCGCGGATGTATGCTGGGCAATTCCTGAGCTGGATGTTGCCGGCTTCGCAGCACCCTAGAAAGCTGACAGTGTCTTGATCCACTAGGGTTAGATCTCTGAGGTCCAAAATGATGCTGCAACCGTTCGCTTCCGAGCTGAGCAGCGTTTTCAATTCGACCAGGTGTTCTGCGTCCATTCGACCGCTCACGGTGAAGATCACTTCTCCGTTCGTTGCCCTCGTGATCTTGAGCATCGTCGCCGCGCTCTCTTGATGTTTCTTTCCGCAATTCCCTGTCGCACGCACTGTTATGGCAATCGCAGTTCCACCCGCACAATATTCAACCTAAAGGTCTTAGGTGGTGGTGAAATGTCGGAGGCTTCGTCAATTGCTGAAGTTCCCTACAGCAAATTTCGGAGACGACTGTGCTGCAGATAGGTAGGAATGCGGCTAGCTGACTTTGGAGGAGTTTGCAGTTTTGAAGCGATACTTATTGATCTTCAGTGATGCGATCTTCGATTCTAAGGTTGATCGATGAAGCCCCAGCTTTGCCGCCGCCCCGGAGGGACCGGACACTCGCCCTCCGCTTGCGCGCAGGGCAGCCTCAATCATCTCTTTCTCTTGGGCAGCAAACTTTTGAGATAGTTCCGACTGACTTCTCGGTTCGTTTGCAAGAGGCTTCCGTGATAACCAACTCTCATCCACTGAGAAATTCTCTGTTTCGCATACAATGACAGAACGTTCCACGACGTTCTGCAGTTCGCGGATATTACCCGGCCACGGATATGACACAAGGAGATCCACAGTCTTCTTGTTCATACCGCGGATGCTCTTTCCTGACTTTCTTGCAAAACGGTCGATGAAGTATTCGACCAGCAGGGGAATGTCTTCTTTTCTTTCCCGCAGAGGAGGAATCTCGATCGGAAAAACATTGAGGCGGTAAAAGAGATCGCTGCGAAATGTACCCTCAGCGATGGCAGCCTCCAAGTCGCGATTGGTGGCGGTGATGACCCGCGCGTTCGCTCGGATAGACTGATTGCCGCCAACCCGCTGAAACTCCCGCTCCTGCAGAACATGCAACAGCATAATTTGGGTTTCTGCTGGTAGCTCACCGACCTCGTCGAGGAAAATCGTGCCTTCTTCCGCAAGTTCGAACCGACCCAGTCGCCGTTGCGTTGCCCCCGTAAAAGCCCCCTTCTCATGACCGAACAACTCCGATGCAATCAAGGAAGCAGGAATTGCGGCACAATTCACACTGACGAAGGCACGAGACGATCGCCGCGATCTCTTGTGAATTGCGCGCGCGATCAACTCTTTGCCTGTTCCTGTTTCACCCGTGAGCAGAACAGTGGAATCCGTCGGCGCAACCTTGGACACGCGAGAAAGCACTGCTCGCAGGGCGGGAGAGACACCTACAATCTCCTCAAACATGAGGGCCTGATCGATTTGCTCGCGGAGCGCCACGTTCTCGTCTTGAAGGCGGTCTTTCAAGTCCTTAATTTCTTCGAAAGCTTCTTCCAGTTCGGCCCTGGCTTCTTCGATTTGGCCATAGGCAGTGGCGTTCTCTACCGCGATGGCTACCTGATTCGCCACCTGCGCAAGAAACCCAATATCGACTTGACTGAAAGGCTGGTCCTCGCGGCGGCCAAGCGCCAAAACGCCAAGAACGCCATTCCGGCTAATAAGTGGCAGGACACAGCCGGTTTTGAGACCCTCGGCAATGGCCGGGTCATTCTTTAGTCCTGACCGGAGGAGGTCTGTGGCATTTCCCGCCCATGGTTTGCCGGTGCGGAAAACAAAACCCCCAAGCGATCCCTCTATCGAAATAAGCTCCTCACGAATGAATCCTTTGCTGTCTGGAAAATCGATCACGAACGTTTGCAATCTTTTCATCTCCGAGTCGGGGAAACAGACGCTCACCAGATCGCATTGCATGACGCGCCGGACGCTAGACGAAATCGCACCCAGGAGGTCGCTGAGTTGCAAATTTGAGACAACCTGGTTGGTAACAACGAGGAGCAACTGTACCCGGTCTTCCGCCCGCTTGCGGTCGTCGATATCAGTTGCCGATGCATACCAGCGAAGAACGTTTTTTAGTTCATCGCGCAGTGGATTGTAACGGACGAGAAACCAACGATACTGCCCATCATTCCTTCGTGCCCGGAGTTCCAGTTCAAACGGAGCACCGCGGGCAAGCGCCTTTTTGCGTTCATCCCGCAATCTCTCGAGATCATCGGGATGGAGAATCATCGCAGGAAAATCACTTGCTTTCAGGTCTTCCAGAGTCCAACCGGTGTATTGGAGCAGTAGTCGGTTCGCATAGAGAACTCCTCCCTCCGCGTCAATCACGGCGATGAACTGAGGTATGGCATCGATGATCACACGCAAATTGAGTTCGCTGGAACGAAGAGCTTCCTCGACGTGTTTCCGGTCGTCAATATCGGTAAGCATGTTGCACCAACGGACGATACGCCCGTCGGCATCCCGCAAGGCTTGGCCGCGGGCGTGGAGCCAGCGATATACGCCGTCTGCACGTCGGGCTCGATGTTCCACGTCATACGGACGCCCGGTATCGACCGACCGGCGCCACAGACTGACTACACGCTCGCGATCATCCGGATGGATTAGGGAGGACCAATCAGGCAGTTGCTCAAGTGACTGGCCGAAAAACTCCAGCATTTGCTGATTGACGAACTCAGGGGCGCCTGTTGCAGACCTTGTAGATACAAGACCGGGGATGTTATCGACGATCTGGCGGAATTGCCGTGTACTCGATTGGAGAGCTTCTTGCGCTTGATGTGAAGCGTCAAAGTTCAGAGCGTCGTCCACTGCCAACGCTACTTGGTTGGCAACGAGCGAGAGAAAGCGGACTTCCTCCCCGCTATAAGCATCGGACTCTACACTGCCCAGAGCGAGGCCGCCGAGTCGCCGATGCACCGTTGTCAAGGGCAGCGCGCATACCGAACGAACGCCCCGTTCCTTGAGCATCGCCGCTACCGCTGGGAAACGAGTCTCCCCGTCTAATGAGGGAATTACCAGGGGCTGTTGATGCTGGAATACCCACCACGTGAAGGTTTCCTCCGGTGCCAGGTTTGGAACCTGGAGGGGAACGCCCGGCTCGCCGTACGACGTGAGGCGTACTTCGTGCGCACTCTCGTCATAGATGCCAACGCCCATCACATAAAAGTTCACTACCGCGCGCAGTTCGCGCGCGAGAAGCCTGAACAGCTCCTCCGAAGATCGGATTGAGATGAGGGTTTGCGAAACGCGGAAGAGGGCTTCGTATCGCTCAGTTGCCGCCGTGCCGGCCCTGCTTTGGTGAGTGTGGCTCATCAGTATCCGCGGGTTCGGTTTGACAGCATTTCACAAATGTCTCAGTCCCCGAGGATCGCAAAACGAAGCTAGTCAGAATTGGGGCTGTCAACAAAATACACCCACGCGGGCACCGACGTCATGCAGGGCAACGTCGGACGACATGGAGTTTATGCGCTGATGTTCTATTCGGCGATGGCGGGGCGCCACGCGCCATGTTGGAGGACGGTGCGTCGGCGAAGATGGTGGTTCGGTTGCGCGAAGAGTTGCTGGTGCTCCGTCAGGGATACGCGGCGACGTCGCTGCGGTCGAGGTGAAGGTTCAAGTCGGGTCTTGAAGAAATTGCCGCCGACACCGGTGCATGCTGGGAACGAAGCGGGAGGTAACTTACGATAACCGATTGCTCCTTCGGCATCCCTGCGCGATATCTGGAAACCTAGAGCCACGGCATCGCCGACAAATTACAGAATTCCGATTACACATAGCTCACACCTCCGTCGCAGAAATCGAAAACGGAAAGTGGCCACCGACTCTTCACGGGCTCTACACGCGGAGTGTCATCTATGCCCGCGACTACCTTCGACTGGCGAGCGTGTGTGGTGTTCCCACCAGCGAAGCGCTGAAGGAGCACCAAAAGGTCCATCTGCCTAGTACCTACCTGATTGGGCCAGCGCTGGAGAGCAACAAATCGATAATTGCATCCGCCGCTGAGCTGCGAGAGAAGCTTCGTGCCGAACGGACGAACTTGGTTCCGAAGATGCTGGAAGCTTGAAATGAAGTGTCGCTCGCGCTTCAACTCATGGACGGATCGAACCCGCTTTATTGATATATCGGAATGGATGACCACACCTTGCACCCTGTCATCCACCCGGGAGCGTTTCGTTCGAATTGAACCGCGGCAAAAGAAAATTCCTTCCGTCAATTGGCATAGCGATGACCGTCGAATCTTCTTCATCGAACTCCGTGAGCGATCGGCCGGTTTCGGTGGCCAAAACCGTCGGAGCGAATTAGCCTCTTAAGTTTCGTTGTCTCTTGGAGGCAGATGGGAGTTGTGATGCTGTCGGCCAAAATCGACGGCGGCCATGCGGCAAATGCGCCATTCATTCCAGATCGTCGGCGATCCCGCAATATTCCGCTCGCGTCCCCATTTGCACCTTCCGCTGTGTCAACCTTCACAACGAACTTCGTCCTTGTTACGGTGAACAAGTGTTATGTCGGAATCGTGCACATAACCTTCAAAAAAAAGATCAAGAACTTGTCAATCCGACTGCTCCTCGTTCGTCTTATAAGTAGCGGCAAGTTTCAGGCAGTCGAAGCCGGATGGCGTTCCAAAGGGACTCTGTAGGAATGTCGGAAGGAGATGAGGATGTTGAAGATAACGGTTCAGGAATTGGGCGACACCAGTGTCGTGCGGTGCCATGGCCGAATTGTGGCCGGCGACGACGGTTCGATATTGCGCAAGGCAGCATTCAGTCAGCGACACACCAAGATGATAGTGATTGATTTGGCGCGGGTTGAGCGCATCGATGCGGGCGGCTTGGGAGTATTGTTGGGCCTACGCGAGTCGGCTGGTTCCCGCGCAATCATGTTTAAGCTGATGAATGCCACGAGAAGGGTCGAGGAGATCCTTGAACTGACCCACTTGCAGCGTGTCTTTGAATTCTGCTCCGTGCGGGAACTTTTTTGCCTGCTGCACCACGACTCCGCGACCAACCTCATCTACTTTGGCTATGGCGGGCAGAATGCGGGATTCGATGCGTACGAACGCGTTGGCATCCTGCAGCCAAGCCTGGCGCGGATACGATCAGCTCGTCGCGGTCATGATCGCCCCAACACCGCGCCCCGGTCATCTGGCGGAAATCGCCATGGACGATAACGGTATCCTTCTTGTTTGCGACTCCCGCGCAGACCGAATCGATCAGTTCGATACCCAAAGGCGGGAACTCGTCAAGAGTTGACCCGCGAGGAGTAACGGCTTCGGAGACATGGCGCTCGATCGGATCCGACACCGCCTATTTGTGGGCACCAGGGTTCCGCCGGAAATGACCGTGTACGACAGCCTGTCGGGCAAGGAAATTCAAAACCTGCCGAGGCCGGAAACCATCGATGGAGTGCACTACGACGACAACGTCACCCTTCAACCATGGGTGAAACAAGTACATACATCGCGAGAGAACTGACCGCACGCCATATCGGTTTGGCGGCGCGTGCGATCCGTTCAATTCACCCTCTTGAAGTTGATCCCGCGGGACGCTTGCGTGGATAGACTGAACGCCGAGACGCCACGACCGGCGTCCGAATGGAAGACAAGATCCCCAAGATCGCTGGAGTAAAACTCGTCGGGACCGGCAGCGTCGAGCGGGATCGGCGGGTTATTGGGAACCTTCACGGTAAGGCGGCCGCCCTCGAGCGACAGGGTGTAAGTAGTGTCGAGCTCTTCGGAGTGAAAGTTGCCGGTGAAGCTGGTTAGCTCGGCCGCACTGAGCTGGAGCGGCTGCAGCCGGTCGCCGGAGAAATACAGTTCCCCGCGAATGGGAAGGGAAAGGTGCATGACGCCATTGTTGCTGGAGAAAGTCATGACGTCGCCCTGAAGATCGTAATACTGGTTGGCGGCAACGCGCTGTAACGCTTCTCCCCAGCCCATCAGGTTTCCGCCACCGGCGGTGAACTTGTAGATAGTCTTGGTGCGAGGGTCAAGGTAGGTGCCCGCGAACGTCTCGGTCCCTGGGAATCCCGACGAAACGCGAGAGGGGGTTACCGGTCCGAGGTCCCCCAGCAAGTATAGATCAGCGATCTTGTGGGCGAGACCTATAGGACCCGCAGTGGAGAGATTGCAAAGCACGATCGCGCTGAAGCTCTGCTGCGGGAAGCGCAGGTATTCGCTGCGATAGCCGAAATTTGCGCCGCTATGCTCGGCCGTCGGCAAGCCGCGATACTCGCCCAGCGTCAGGCCCATCGCGTAATTAATCTCGTTGCCGTTGTTGAGGACGCCGTGACTTTCAAGTTGCTGTACCAGCGTGCCCTTTCCCAGTTTGTTGGCAAAGAAATTCCGGTCCCAAAGGAGAAGGTCGTCAACAGTGCTCATCAGGCCGCCGCCTCCGACGAGATCATAGGTGGTGGACCAGTCGACCCGGAACTCGCCGTTCTTGCCTGGATCGTAAGCGGCGACGCGATTCGGGACGACTAGCGTGTTGTCATCGAAGAAGAGCGTGTGCTTCATCCCGAGTGGCTGGAAGATGTTTTCGGCTGCGAACCGTGCAAGCGACTTCTTGGTTGCGCGCTGGATCACTTCGGCGAGCAGAAAGTAATTTGAATTGCTGTAGTTCCACTCCGCCCCGGGGACGTTGTTCAATCCCTTTTGCCGTACGATAAGCTTGAGAATGTCAGCTGGGGAACCGATCTCCGCGGAATTGCCGCCGGAAAGCGCGACGAGGTCGAAAAAGTCCCGGAACCCGCTCGTCTGGTGCACCATCTGGCGCAGCGTGACGGGATGACCGTAATCCGGAAGCTCCGGAAGGTACTTGCGGACGTCGTCGTCCAGGGAGAGATAGCCTTGTTCCGCGGCCAGTACCACGCTCGCTGCCGTAAATTGCTTCGATACCGAGCCCATGTAGAAAACCGATTGCGGGGTGATCGGAACGCCAAGTTCGAGGCTCGCGTAGCCGAAGGACTTCTTGTAGACGAAGCTGCCGTTGCGGATGACCCCGACCGAGCACCCGGGAAATCCCGGCTCGTTAAACGCCGCAAACAAGTGATCGACCTTCTGCGCGGTGGGGTCAGCCGCGAGTGCCGTGATGGCCCTGGTGATGCTCAGGAATAAAACGATTAACGCTCTCATCCCGCACCTGCATTCACTCACATTGGAGTATAACGACGACCGATTCGCCAAGTCGATTTCGGTCGTATCACCGAGTAGTCGGACGGGATTGCTCCCGTCCAGCCCTCTAAGAACTGTGCATGAAAGTTTCCTCTCAGCTCATCACGCGCTCGTGTTCATCCGCGGTTCTCTCGTTTGCGAGAGAAAACAGCACAGCACCAACCTCCCCGCGACTTCTGCGGTCCGAAACCCGAAACACGGAGACCTTTCCGTCTACACCCCCTGCCTCGATTGCCGCGCGCACCGCTTCCGTTGGCGTGGACTCCCCAGCGATCAGCAACGTCCTATCGAGTGCACGAAGTTCACTCAGACTAGTCAGCTCGTACGAGGTCCCAACATTCGCCGTAGTGTAGCCGCGCACATCCACGAGAATGGCGTCTGCCGCTGCTACCAATCGCTTCATAGTGATTCTCCACGTGTTGTCGAAACAAGGATATTCGTGGACTTCATACCTGCCGTCCAGTGCCGCACGGCTTCCAACTCTCTGCACTTTTTTTTCGAGGTCCGCCGCAGATCGAATGAAGTGCCGGCTCATCAGCAGCGTTGCGAATCGGAGCACCCCCTCCGGGCTCGCCGTACTCGCGGCGATATCCGGTCCCACAATCGCATGGATCTCACCCGTCGTTAACCAGGTGCGGGATATCGCGCGCAACAGTTGGTCCGAGGCCGCTGCATTCCGGAACGTGCGCAGGAACAAGAGCTTCAGGGGATCACCCCGTGGGCGCGTCAACGCCCCGGCAACGAACGGTGCCAAGAGAATTACCACCTCTGCGGGAACGAACAACGCCCAGAACCCAAGGGACGTTCCGGTCTGCAACATCAGAACGCCCGCATTGCTCGCGGCACCGACCGAGCCCGCCAGAATGAAGGCCAACGCCTCCGGGGAGACACGCAACGCCCTCTTGGCGAGCAACGCCGACGCGAGCGAGCCAACAAGGATTCCGTATCCGAGTACAACTATGATGGCGAGCAGCAAGCCCACCGCGCGAGGGGATTGCATCCCGCTGTCTACGAACATAACCGGAACCAATCCCATCAGGACGCCTGGCGGGACCGCGAATAGCCACCAAGACACTGCTGACGTCTGCCCCGAGCGGATCAGGCCTGGCACCACGATCGCCAGAAGGAAAAAACCGGCGCCGAGAACGAGACGGCCCTGCGACAAGATCATATGAAGCAATGGCCGGCCCGGATTCTCGTTGAAAGTGACAGCACCGAATAGACCCAGCGCCAGATCCTGAACGAGAGCGGCAAGCGCAATCGCCACCCATCGCCCGAGCGCTTGCCATCGCGTTGCCCGGCGCGCTGCATTTGCTCGAATCAGGCCTTCTCGCGACGGTCCGCGAACATCGCGGAGCTCGATGTGGGCCTGCGAATTACTCGGTGATAGGCTTCCGCCGACTTGGCTCGGCTCTTTCTGCCGGCGCATCTGCCGAAGCACGGCTGCTCGATACAGATGCTTGAGCAACCACCGCGCAGTGACGACGCCGACGACAAAGAG
>Ga0307474_10004405_pt1 | contig 10146 bp, 7 predicted proteins | sample atmos_gasesECM1C_2_FD_203312 | JGI IMG/M metagenome (GOLD analysis project Ga0307474, IMG submission 203312) | Hardwood forest soil microbial communities from Morgan-Monroe State Forest, Indiana, United States - atmos_gasesECM1C_05 | ecosystem: Environmental > Terrestrial > Soil > Temperate...
GAGCAGAGCCGCGGTGCGACGTTCGAGGTCACGGAAATGCAGCCATGGCCGCCATGGGCCATGTAGCCGAGCACGGTGGCGTCCTCGCCCGAGAGCTGGTTGAACTCCTCACCCATCGCCGCGCGCTGCTGCGACACCCGCACCATGCTGGCAGTCGCATCTTTCACGCCCGCGATGTTCTTCAGTTCGAACAGACGCTTCATGGTGTCGACGGACATGTCGATCACCGAGCGCGGCGGAATGTTGTAGATGATGATCGGAATTCCGATCGCATCGTTGATCGCCTTGAAGTGCTGGTAGAGCCCTTCCTGGGTCGGCTTGTTGTAATAGGGCGTCACCACCAGAACGGCGTCGGCGCCGGCCTTCTCGGCATGCTCGGCGAGTTCGATGGCCTCCTTGGTCGAGTTGGAGCCGGCCCCCGCAATCACGGGCACGCGGCCCTTAGCCTCACTAATGCACCACTCCACCACGCGCTTGTGCTCGTCATGACTCAAGGTCGGGCTCTCGCCGGTCGTGCCCACCGGGACCAGACCGTGCGTGCCTTCGGCGATCTGCCAGTCGACCAGCGAGCGAAACGCCGCCTCGTCCACAGAGCCGTTCTTGAACGGTGTCACGAGGGCTGTGAAGGAACCCCGGAATTTCGTCTTGGCTGCCATGGAACTCCTCCGAAAACGCCGGCCAAAGGCCGCTCAACCCCAGCGAAAAGCCCTTCATATCGGGTCTGGCTGCCTGGCGAAAGGCCCGGAAGCGTAAGGCTGCCAATGTTCACGTTAAGGCAACGAGGCCGTTCGGCCGCGATTTTGCCGCGGTGCGGGGGCAAAAAGCCGCGGCTGGTAACGCGTTTACTGTTCCTTTCCGAAATATTCAGTCAATTGCAGCTAGCCTTAAGGCGACCCCATGATTCGCCGCGAAGGAACGCCGTGACCCCTTCCCCTCTCGCAACCGCTCTGCGGTCAACGACCCGCTTTGCGCTCTCCGCGGCGCTCGCGGGCGCACTGACCGTCTCGGTTGTCATGACGGCCTTTGCTGCAAACGAGCTGATCGCTCAGAAGGTTCCTCTGCCGAAGCCGCGCCCGATCGCGCGCAATGTGGCGCCAAAGACGATTCCGGCCGCTGCGCCCGCAACCCGGACCGCAGCAGCACCCGCGACCGCACCGAAGATCACCGCCAGCATCGCCTCGGCCGTGCCGATGGTTCCGGCGCCGCGGCTGCGCGCGGGCTTGCCTGCAAGCCCACCGCGCAAACCGGTTACGCCTGCCGCGGTCGCCGCGACCTCGTCGACCTCTCAGAGCGACAAGGATGCGCTGGAAAACGTCATTGAGCTTCTGCGCAAGCACAACCCCGGCGAAGCCACCCAGGCCGAGGCCTCGATCTCCGACCCCCTCGCGCGCAAGCTCGCCGAATGGATCGTCCTGCGCAGCGACGACAACGGCGCGAGCGTGGAACGCTACCGCGCTTTCATCGATGCCAATCCGAGCTGGCCCTCGCAGAGCTTCCTGCGGCGGCGGCTGGAAGCTGCCATGTGGGACGACAAGCGTGAGGATTCCGTCGTCTGGTCGTGGTTCGAGAATGAATCGCCGCTCTCGGGCAAGGGCCGCCTTGCGCTCGCCAAAGCCATGCTGGCGCGGGGCGATCGCACCAATGCCGAGCGCCTGGTGCGCGAGGCCTGGCGCAATGACGGGATGGGCGAGGACACCGAGAGCACCGCGCTCGACATGTTCGGCCCGCTGCTCACGGCCGCCGATCATAAAGCGCGCATGGATACGCTGCTCTATAGCAGCGACCAGCAGGCCGGCGGAATGAGGGAGGCAAAGCGGCTCGGCCCGGCCTATGTTGCGCTCGCCAGAGCGCGGATTGCCGCCAGCGGGAAATCTACCAATCTGCGTGCGCTGCTGGAGGCCGTTCCAAACGAGTTACATGGAGATGTCGGCTATCTCTTTGCCAAGATCCAGCTGTTGCGGCGGGAGGAGAAGGTTGCGGAGGCTGCGCAGCTGATGCTGAGCGCGCCGCGCGATCCGGCCCGCCTCTACAATGTCGATGAATGGTGGATCGAGCGGCGGCTGCTGGCGCGCAAGATGATCGATGCCGGCGAGAACCGCACCGCCTACCTGATTGCGCGAGATTCCGCGCTTCCCAACCGCGACATCTACAAGACCGAGCAGGAGTTCACCGCCGGCTGGATCGCGCTGCGCTTCCTCAACGATCCCACGATCGCCGCCCAGCATTTTGCCCGCATCGGGGTCGGCAGCTCCAATCCGACCACGCTGGCGCGCGCCGGCTATTGGCAGGGCCGCGCGGCGGAGGCCGCTGGTCGCGTGCAGGAGGCGCGCGCGGCTTACGAATCCGCCGCCGAGCAATCCACCAGCTATTACGGCCAGCTCGCCCGCGCCAAGCTCGGCCTGCCGCAGCTGGGCTTGAGGGCCGCCCCGCATAGCCGCGCCGCCGAGCGGCTGGAGATCGTGCGCGCCGCGCAACTGCTCTATGAGCTTGACGAGCGCGAGATCGCGGTGCCCGTCCTGGCTGACGAGGGCGAGAACGGCGATCCCGAGGCACTGGTCGGGCTTGCCGAGCTTGCCGAGCACTATGGCGACGCGCGCGGCATGCTGTTGGTCGGCAAAGCGGCGCTCAACCGCGGCCTGCCGTTCGATCATTACGCCTATCCGCTCAACGGCATTCCGCAATACCGCGCCATCGGACCGGAGATCGAACATAGCGTGACCTTCGCGATCGCGCGGCAGGAAAGCGCCTTCAACCCGGCGGTGGTGTCGCCGGCACAGGCTTACGGGCTGATGCAGGTGACGCCGGATGCCGGCGAGTATGTCTGCAAGCGCGCCGGTGTCTCCTTCGATCTACGGCGAATGAAATCGGATTCGGTCTACAACACCGCGCTCGGCGCCGCCGAGCTTGGCGGGCTCCTGGAAGACTATCGCGGCTCCTACATCATGACCTTCGCCGCCTACAATGCCGGCCGCGGCAGCCTCAAGAAGTGGATCGAGCGCTATGGCGACCCCCGCGACCCCAAGGTGGACGCGGTCGACTGGGTCGAACTGATCCCGTTCTCCGAGACGCGCAACTACGTAGAGCGCGTAATGGAGAACCTGCAGGTCTATCGCGCCCGTTTCGGCGGCGGCATGCGTCTGCAGATCGAGGCCGACCTGCGCCGCGGCGCGGTGGAATAGTTCGATGGCGGCCGCCAGTGCGTCCTGTTCGCACGGGCAATCGACCATCGGCTCACAATCGCGCGCGGCGTTCGTGATCAGGCAAGGTGCACAGTTTTGAACGCGCAACCTCTCCATGAGGTCATTCGCAGGCCAAGGATGAGATCTCGTCCGGCGATTTAATTCGGAGATCGCCCGTGCAGTTGGAAGAGCTTCGCAACCTCTGGACGAAGGTGTTCGGCATCCATGGCCCGCAATGGATGATCGTGATGGCGTTGTGCCGTCTCGACCGGGGCGAAGGTGTTCATGTGCGGGCGATCGCCGACCTGCTGCAGGTGAACCCGACCTTCGTGACCTCGCAGTCGAGATATCTTGAAAGCAAGGGCCTCATTCAGCGAAAGCGACCGGCGAGAGCCCCGAGAGCACGATTCTCACGCCCACCGAGACGGCTCGCCGTCACCTTGCTGAATTCGCCTGGCAACGAAGGGGCTGAAACTTCGCAGCAGCCGGCGACACGCAAACGCAAATGGACAGTAGGCCATTGTTCTGAAATAACTTTTCTAGCACCGTTCCAATTTGTCGTCCGATGTGCATGGGCAACCAAGAGGCGGGGCTTATTTGCGCGACCCCACATAAGCGGCCCGACAAAGGTCGTGCGGCGGCGCGGCTTGGCCACGACCGCCCGGCTCTTGGCCAAGGAACTGCGCAAGTGGCCCGGATTTCTCGTCACGCAGGCGGGATAGTGCAAATCTGGCGCTTGCGATGCAGGGCAGCGTCGGGCATATCGGCGACAGCCGGAGACGTGGCCGAGTGGCTGAAGGCGGCGGTTTGCTAAACCGTTATAGGGTTGTAAAGCCCTATCGAGGGTTCGAATCCCTCCGTCTCCGCCAGTTCTATTGGAATCATTGGGGAATTTGGATTTTTCCAGGCCTACCCATCATCGGCCCCGCATACGGCCTGGAGCATCACCGGATACAAAAAGGGCGCCCTCAAGGCGCCCCTTTGAGCTGGGTCCGGCCGGGGTGCCGATCACAGGCCGATTAAGATCGGCGACTCCCGAGAGATTCGAGTTCAAAGACCGTCCAAGTGGTCCTCAATGCTGAAATCAAATGCCACCAACAGTGAATTCTTCGCAGCAGTAAGGCACGTCTGAATGATTTTGGATGCGGACACGCCCGGCACGTCCAGCGATTGCTCAATCGCTCCTCTCATCACGTCCATGGAGTTGTAGAGCTGCAGACCTCTGCCGATTTCTTGTTGGAGCACCAGCCTAGTCGATTCAAACCTCTCCATCCGCCGTTCACGTACCCGCGCTTTCTCAATCGCCTTTCTTGAAAGTTCAAGAGTAGATGCGATGTCCGTTTCCGTCATCGCACGAATATGCTTCCTAACGCAACGAGACCCGCTCCGGCCAAGCCGCCAATCGTCCACACCGAAAACTCTCTATTTGCGTGCGCAAGCTCAACGGCTTGGCAAACGCCCGCAACAGTCGCGCCACCCAGCACAAGACCCAACTTCACGAAAGCGGCACCTATGTGCGGTTCACCGAGGCGGGCCGGCGCTGTCTTGAGGCTGCGACCTTTTGACGAGGGTACTAACGGCAGGCGGCGGACTAAGATTCAGTACTCCCGACCCCCAAGTATCGCCCCAAAGCCGGGAGACCTGGCCTTTGAGGCTGGGCGGCCCCGACACAGGTCCCCTTGTTCGGGGCCGTTTTGTTGAGGACCGGATGAGCTTTTGCGGCCCGCTGCGACAACTGCCGCTGCGGTCCGCGAGGCGCATCCCGAGCCATGGGACGGGCCCGTAGGCATGCGGCTGTGGTGCGCTGGGTGAGTCGTCGTGCCCGGTCTGCAATCGGGCGGACGAGGATACCGTCCCGGAGTTGCCGGACGGGTTTTGCCAGTCGCACTGCAATCGCACGCTCAACTTCTGTGGCGAGCGTTGTCAGATGCGCCGCCAATCTGGCGAACAACTCACGTTTATTGCTGTCCGTAGCCAAGTCGCGTATCAGCGCGGCTTCCGCCGCAAGCCATTCATCAATATGGTCGGCTTACGCGAAACTTCTTCTGGTGATGCTCGTATCTCAAGAGCAAAAGGTAAGGAGATCGCGTTATGAAGCGCTCCGTCTTGGTGATTTTTTTCGCGCTCGTTCTTCTCGATTCTTCAAGCAGAGCCGAGGCGCACCCGCTGGATTCGCCGGGTACCGTCTATATCGACGGTGTTCCCTGCAACATCCCCTGCCAAGCTTACATGGCATGGTCTAGACGTGTATTGGAGGGCACCGGGCAACTTCCGCCATATGCAGTCCACCGAGCAGCGCGCGGCGAAGTTGGAACGCGACATGCTTTGTCGACCGCCAAACCGCACGGCTTTAAAATCAAAATAGCGACCCTGCGGCGACCTTGGTCCACGAAAGCTGCCAGCGCCGATCGGCTGACGGCGGTTGGCGGCAGCACAACCGAGACGGCTCGCACCACGCTGTCAGCGCCAGCCACACCACCGCAAAATTCGGTTTCCCAACTTCCTCCTGATAGCAACGCTCCGGACGGCAAGGAACTTCGGTCGGAGGATACTGAAATCAAAGCCACTGACGCCAAGCAGCCGGACGTCGTCGCGTCAAAGAACGGCGACAACGCGCCCGACCACGCGAGCAGCACCGCACCTGACCGAGCATCCCCGTCCAACAGCGCCGTCCCTCCGGTCAATGGCACTGCGCCGTCGCGACAGCCAGAGTCGCAGCAGCATGTTGCGACGAACCAAGAGGCAAGCAAGGGCAACACGCCACGGGCTGAGCCATCGACCACGCCGCCGCCCAGGCCCGATCAGGTCACCATCCCCGATACAAACTCAAAGGTTGCCGAAGCCAGGTCGACCGAGAATTTGGCTCCGCGGCCGTCCACAGACGCGACGGACAGCGCCCGTTCGCGCGCCCTCGAGCAGCAGATCCGAGGCGCGGCCGCCGTGGCAGCGCAGCTCACGCTTGCCACAACCAGCCATACGGATCGGTTCGACAATTCACTCCCAAATGACTCGAGAAACAAGGACAACACGCATCTAGTTGCCTTGGTTCTCGCGCGCTCAGAGATCACGTCAGTTGCAGATCTCGCCGGCAAGACTATAGCGACGGATGACTTCCGTCTCAGCTCTGATCGCGACGTCCGAACTGCACTCGTCGCCGCAGGAGCTACCGACATCCAGATTCATGACGAAGGCAGTCACGCGGTCGATCAATTGGTCGAGGGTCAAGTTCCAGCAGCTATTTTGACTGTGGTGTCACAAGACGCCGCCGCTGCGTTTCCGGACGTTTTAGGGTTTAAGCTCTTCGCGATCCCGCTGCCTCCATCTGCGGTGCAGGGTAAGGCCATTGACCATTGATGGATCGCCCACTTCGATTGGTTGATCTCTCGTTTGGGGCGGCGCGCCATCAATTGCCGCCAGCGCTCTTGTCACGCAATTTGGACCGCCTGACACATTCTAACAGACCGCGCCGCGCTAGGGTCACCGCGCGGGTCCGAGTGACGCTAGGGAGCCCCAGTTACTAGCATCAGCCATCCACCCGCCGCCCTGCCCGCGGGGCGCCTGCGTATTCAACCCTAATTGAACCGACCGGCTTCCGGAAAAGAATGCAAACTTGTGCAGCTCTCTGCGGGCCCCTCGGAACGATCTGCCTGGTTGCGCGTTTCCGAGCTTCAAGCATGAAGGAAAGACTTCGGTCCCGGCCCACTCCCCGTGGCTGGGGCCGCTTTTCGACCAGGGCGGGCTCGGTGGCGGGTGCTGCCGGCGGGGGCTGGGCGGCGGGCACGGTCGGAAGGGGGCGATGGACAGCCAGACACGCCACGATTTCCTGGTCATGGCGGTCGCCCCGGCGGTCACGTTGGCCTTGTTGGCCGTCTTCACCATGGCTTTCGCCGTCGTCAGCCAGCTGCATTGAGATCGAGGCAGAGGGCGTCGCCGGCTGGAGGGGTGCCCCGCGATGGATGCTCAAACGAAACGCGAGGTATGGTTCATAGTGGCTATGGCGGTCGCCTGCACCATCGCGTTCGCCGTCATCGAGACGTGGTGACGGAAACGTCGTCGGCAACCGGAACACGGTCGTCGAGGTGTTGCGGGTAGGCATCAAAATTTGCCAAGTCTAATCCTCGTTCAATGAGAGGAGGACAGTATGCAGAAGCTTGGACTTGCCGTTGCCGTCCTTGGCACGCTTGCGGTTGCTCTGCCGTCCATTGCGAGCACCAACACTGTCAAGAAGCGCTACCATCATCCGGTCGACACGCGCGCCAAATATCGCATGCATCGCCACTACGGCGCGCATGAGGGTGGGAGCAACCACGACAGGAGGGCCAATCCTCATCACCACATGATTCTAGATTAAGGCATTTGAAGGCGCGGCGGGCCCGCGCGCACTGGTGCGGCGCGCGAGCGATGTTTGCGTTTTTGATTTTGGTGAGTGAAATGGATCACTCTACTCAGACCTATTGACGGCGATCTCGTCAGGCCTTCCCCTGGTTCAACCGGCCAGAAACCCACCAGGGCACGATCCGGAAAAAGCCTGCCTCGCACTTGATGCGACGCGCAAAAGCGGTCTTCCGAAACGAAAAGATCATGCTTGAATAAAGCGCGATGACGATTCATCCCAAAATCATCGCGCTTTGGTCTCCTCAGGTCATTTCAGATAATCGAGGATAGCAAGGACCGCGGTGATCGTGACGGCTCCTCCGATGCGTGTCGCGATCTGGGCGAAAGGCATCAGTTGCATTCGATTGGCCGCAGTCAGAATGGCGACGTCGCCGGTGCCACCTTGCCCACTGTGTGTCGCATTCACGACCGCCGTCTCGATCGGATACATGCCCATCAGCCGACCGACGAAGAAGCCGGTCGCCACGATGGTGACGACAGTCGATGCAATGGTGATCACGTTCGCCAGGTGGAAGGCTTCCATCAGCTTGTCCCAAGGGGTCAGTGCAACGCCAATGGCGAACAGCAAGGGATAAGTCATGGTTGTCCGGACGAAATCGAAAACCACGCGATCGCCCCGTTGCAGCTCGGGCGATATCGCGCGCGTCAATTTTATCAGCACCGCGAAGAACAGCATACCGACCGGCGCCGGCAGCCCAAACAGGTGATAGCAGATGACCCCGAGCAGATAGAGCGTGATGGCGGTGAGGCCTGCAGCCGCGATCGTGGCGGCTCCGACCGGCCCGCCGGCATTTTCCTTATCGCCTTCCTTTCCGATATCTTCGCCAGTTGCCTGGAGGTCCAACTCTCCCTCCTTGGCTGGCTGCAAACGCCCCTCGCCGGAGAGCTGTGGATATCGCTTGCCCACCAGATTGAGCGTGCCGGCGAGCAGTATTGCCATCAGGCTGCCGAGCATCACGGCTGGCAGGATTTCGGCAAACACCTCGCCTTGCGGGACACCGGTGAGTGCCGCGTAACCGATCGACAGGGGAATGCTGCCTTCGCCAACCCCTCCTGCCATGATCGGAACCACGATGTAGAAGAACGTGTGGTGAGTACCGAGCCCCAGGGTTGTCCCGACGGCCGTGCCGACGGCTGCGGCGGCCACCGAGCCGGCCGCGAGCGGTACGAATATCTTGAGGAATCCCTTGATCAGCACGTCGCGATCCATGCTGAGGATACTGCCGACGATGATCGACGCGATGAAAATATAGAGGAAGTTGGTGGACTTGGTGAAATCGGCGATCGCGCTTTCGATCGCCGCAGGGATCAGATGGTAGTAGACCAGCGCGGATGGGATGAACGTCGCAAAAATAGCGGCCGCTCCGATGCTCCGCAGCAGCGGCAGCCGCGCGCCGAGTTCAGCGCAGGTGAATCCGCCGAGAACGAGGACCGCAATCATCGTCGGCGCGTCGGATTGAACTTCTTCAGTGCGAACAAGTACAATGACGATAAAAACCAGCAAGACATAGACGGGTAACGGGATTATTCCGATACGGAAATCGACCAGCGCCCACCAACGCTCGGGCCAGAAATGACGCGGTGTTTCTCTGTTTTGCATGGGTGTTTCGAAGCGCATCTTCTGGAGATGCCTGCGCTGCGGAGGTTGCCGGTTACGCTAACACCCCTCCGCACCTAGGCAAGCGTTACTTCTCGCCGAAAATGCGTTACCGTCGTGCAACGTGCAAAGTCTTGCATTATCGTGACGCGGCGGTCGGGGAATTGCGGACCATTGAGATGAAGCATGGAGGTGCTCAATGATCGAGGTCGTTCAGGCATTTGACCGCGCACCGATCGCGCAACTGGAGAGCGACGGCGCCGCGGCGCTCGAAGCCAAGCTCGAGACGGCCGCGCGGGTCTTTGCCGATCGGGATTCATGGCTGAAGTCCCATCAGAAGCTCGACATTCTTCGAAAATTGGCCGTGCTGATGGCAGGCAAGCGCGAGCACTTCGGCCGGTTGATTGCGCGGGAGGGCGGCAAGCCGCTGACCGATGCGATCATCGAAGTCGACCGGGCCGTCGACGGCGTGCGGAACGCGATCGAGGTGGTGAGGACCACAGGCGGCCGAGAGGTGCCGATGGGGCTCACGACGGCGAGCACCAGCCGGCGCGCGTTCACAATCGTGGAGCCGATCGGGGTTGTCGCCGCCATCTCCGCATTCAACCACCCCTTGAACCTTATCGTGCATCAAGTGGTGCCGGCGATCGCCGCGGGCTGCCCGGTGATCATCAAGCCGGCGTTGACGACCCCGCTCTGCTGTATCGACTTCGTTGAACTGGTGCACCAAGCCGGGGTGCCGGAGGGCTGGTGCCAGACCTTTCTTCCCGAGACCAACGAACTCGCGGAGGCGCTCGCGACCGATCGGCGGGTGGCCTTTCTCAGCTTCATCGGATCGAGCCGGGTCGGTTGGTATCTTCGCTCCAAACTGCCGCCTGGCACGCGTTGCGCGCTTGAACACGGCGGTGCCGCCCCCGCGATCATCGACAGTAGCGCCGATCTCGACCGCCTCATCGAGCCCTTGGTGAAGGGCGG
>Ga0307474_10004407_pt1 | contig 10144 bp, 12 predicted proteins | sample atmos_gasesECM1C_2_FD_203312 | JGI IMG/M metagenome (GOLD analysis project Ga0307474, IMG submission 203312) | Hardwood forest soil microbial communities from Morgan-Monroe State Forest, Indiana, United States - atmos_gasesECM1C_05 | ecosystem: Environmental > Terrestrial > Soil > Temperate...
GCGCTAGTGATGGCTGGTTATCTGGCGAAAAATGAGGAGTAACTCATGGTGAAAAAACGTCGCCGTTTCAAGCAGACCACCACTCTTGCCGAGCGCCTGACGGAAGAAGCGGGGCGGCTGCGGGAGCGGGCGAGAAATCTGCCGCCCGGAGTGGAGCAGACCCTGCTCTGGCGCAAGGTCCGTCAGGCCGAAACGGCGTTGCGCATCGAGGCATGGCTCGGATCGACAGGCTCCCCGACCCCAAACAATCTGATCACCATGTTGAGTAAGAATTCCAAGAAGCGCTCTTTGAGTAAGCCCTCGCCCTCGTCGTGACGGCAAAGAACGCGCCGCCCCTTGGGCCGGATTTAAGCAAATTCCTTATTCATTTCGGGGTTTTATTTCGGGAAAATACTCGCGCTCCCACGCATCTAAGACACCCAGACGACCCCGGCTGTCCGCGCTGCCGGCTTGGTCACAATTGCTATCTGTACTTCAGATGAAGATAGCTCGGGTTGAACATGGCCGTTCTGCTCAGGGCCTCGAAATCGTGGATCGTCAAGTATCGGTCTTTCAACGTAATCAAGCGCGACGCCCGCAATTCCTGCAGCGTTCGGTTGAGATGCACCGTGGACAGGCCGGTCGCGTCGGCTAAATCCATCTGAGTGACAGGAAAGGCAAAGGATTGTCGGTCTACGAGACCGACGACTCTTAAACGCTCGAACAGTTCACAAAGCAGATGTGCGACACGCTCCAATGCGTCCCGACGGCCGAGATTGATCGCCCACTCCCGTTGGATCGAGCTGTGCGCCAACGCCTCGCAATGGAAAGCTTCGGCCACCGATCGATCAATCGAGATCAAATGCTCGAATGTTGCGCGGTCAAGCTCGGAATAGACAACCGGCGTCAGCGTCCCGATCGAATGATCCATGACGGAAAGAAGATAGCCTTGCGCATCGCAAGTCTCTCCGGGCATGACGAAATTCACGATCTGCCGCCTGCCGTCCTCCAGGACCTTGTAGCGGCAGGCCCATCCCGACAGGAATATCCGCACCTTGTCTGGCCTGTCGCCCTCGCAAGCGACGTCCTCACCGGCCGCGACCTTCACAGTTCTTTCGAGCAACGCCGCCTTGACCGCGATGGCACCTTCCTCGGAAAGCCGTCGTAGTGCGTTAAGCCGGCGAAGCACCGCCTGCTCGTCACCGCTTTCCTGCCCCGCGGTCAGCATCACGCACCCGCAGCCGACGCGCGAACAACCAGGCGGGTCATCGGAACGGAAATAGTACAGGAAAAGCCGGCCGGATCGAACGCCAGCGTGGTCTTGCCCTTGAGCTCGAAGGCTATGGTGCGCTCGAGCAACTCGCTTCCGAAGCCCTTTCGTTTCGGAGGCATCACTGTCGGTCCTCCCTTCTCCCGCCAATCGAAGATCAGTTGCGCCGCCTCCGCGGCATTTTCGACGCGCCAGGATATATTTATCCGACCGGCGGGCTGGCTCAGCGCGCCGTATTTGATCGCGTTGGTGGCCAGTTCGTGGATCGCCAGTGCAAAGGTTTCTGCAGCCTTGGGCTGCAAACGCATGGTCGGACCCGAGATGCGCAACTGCTCGCCTTCCCGCACATTGTAGACAAGCAATTCCTCCACGATGAGGTATTCGAGGTCGACGCCGCTTTCAGGATCGCGGGTGACGACCGCCTGCGTCCGAGCAAACGCATTCAGGCGGCCATCGAGGTGAGATGCATATTCCTCGACGCTGGTGCTGGTTTCAGCCGAACGCCGGGCGATCGAGCGAACGACGCTAAGGGTATTGCGCACCCGGTGCTGCAGCTCGGCCAGGAGAAGACGCTGACGCTCCTCGGCCCGCGCGATCGCAGTCACGTCGATGAAGGTGATCACTACGCCGGTGATGAAATTATCGAGGTTGCGATAGGGAAGGATACGCACGATGTATCGCGTTCCGCTATCCGGCGCCGTCAGCTCTCGCTCGCTACTGGCCAACGTCCGCAGCACCTGACGGACATCATCAAAGAGCTCCTCGGTCGGGATGCGGGCCTTGATGTGTGCGATCGGACGACCAACGTCGGTTTCGACGAGGTGCAGCACGTCGGAAATGGCCGGCGTGAAATTCATCACGCGCAGATCGTTATCAAGGAAAACGGTGGCGATCTGGGTACTCTCCAAAAAGTTCTTGAGGTCACTGGTCGCGCGCGTCAGATCCTGCACGCGGCGCCGGCGCAAATGGCGAGCGTAGACTTTGATGTGCTGGGGGATGTCCTCCGGCGGCAGGACGAAATCCACAATGGCGGCCGGCGTATTGCTTTCGGTCAGGTGCTCGGAGGATTCCTGGGGGATGCTCTCGGCAATCGCAAGCCCGCCACCGTCCTTCAGCGTAGCAACGCCCAGCGCCCCGTCGCCATCGGTTCCCGACAGTAGAATGCCGATCGACTGCTCCGCCCGTTCTTCGGCGAGGGAAACCAAAAAACTATCGATGGTGGCTCGTTCGCCCGGCTGCGCCGGTCTGACACCGAATTTGTGACCCTGAATCGTGGTGATCGCATCGACGGGGCACAGGTAGATAGTGCCGCCGTCGATCTCCATGCCGTCCGTGATTTCGAAAATCCGCACACCCTCCAGACGTTCAAGCGTTCCCGTTAGCGAGCCTTCCCTGAAGGCCTCCCTGTGTTGCAAGACCAGAACGATCGCCTGTTCGGGATCGGGTGAGAATTTGGAGAAAAACCGGTCGATGCTGCTCACTGCGCTGGCGGACGCGCCCACTCCGACGATCAGCGGAAATTTCGGCTGACGCTTCTCTTCTTGCAGTGACGGGCCGCCTTCAACCATGCTTCGGTTTCCTACTCTAGCTTCGGCACTTCCAAATGATGGCCATTGCCAGATCGCGCGCATGTCCGACGGACTGGTCGAGGCAGGCCAGTTTCGGGGCAGGCATTGTGATGCCAATCCCAAAGCAAGCAAGACCAATATCGGCGCCGTGCGGGAATTTCGAGTTCTTGAAGCGGTCGAGTTGGCCGGCGCGCGCCAGCATCATGTAATCCTGGAAGAGCGGAAGGTGATGATCTGGCACGGCAAATGTGCCCCATCTTGATCGCCATTCTGCTCTGCCCGGTGAACGGGCAGTCGGGCCGCGTTGCTCGCCGCTTTTGTCAAAATTTCAACACCCTGCAGCGGGATATGTAGAACCGGGAAAACTGCAGCGGGCAGATCGTTCGGTAACCGGCTCAGGATTTCCTTCAAGGCCGCGGTGGTCCCTGCCGAACCACCGATGACGATAATATCGCGATTGCTCATGGAGCCGGCCCCGCAGAGTCGCTTGCGATAAGCATTTCCACCGGCATAATATTCCCGTTTGAATGTTCCTGATCGTTATTGAGGGAAAAATAGATGTCCCTGCAATCCATTGCTCAAAAACCGCTTTCAGGGCGCCGCGTTCTGGTCGTCGAGGACGAATACTTCCTCGCCGACGACATCGTCCAAACCTTGAAGGAAATGGGGGCCCGCATCGTGGGCCCGGTTGGCGATCTTGAAGAGGCAACCAATCTTGTGAACGGTGATATCGCCATCGATGCGGCCGTCGTCGACGTCAATTTGAGAAACGAGCTTGCCTTTCCTTTGGCTCGTATCCTGCGCGCGCGGAAAGTGCCGTTCGTCTTCACGACCGGTTACGACTGCGGTTCGATCGAACGAGAATTTCAGGACATCCAGCTTTGGGAAAAGCCGTTGGACCTCGCCGCAATGGCCCGCGATCTGGTTGACCTCATCGGTGGTCGCTGACGCTTCCGCTGGCATGCGGAACCTATGGTCCGCCGGGATAGAACCGCCGATTGCTCACGCGGCGTGCACTCCCGCCACATCCGCGCGTCGAAAATTGTCCGATCGCTGCCGTTGTTCGCCTGCTAGCGCCACATTGTTGGGGGCCGGCGCAGGGCCACCTTCCCGGCCCGCTTCAGATCTTCGATCGAAGAACTACCTTGCTGCACGCTTGCAAGCAATTGCGAAGCGACATTCGTTCTGGTGCTCGCGTCGAACCGCGGAATATCGCAGCATAGCTCGTCCAAAATGGCACGCAGCAAAGCGGCGGTTTGTGCGTCGGGCATGATGAATTCCCCCAACAGAGGTTGCGCAGCATAACTCTCATCTGCAGCACCCGATCTTACTTATGTTAACCGCAGCTGCAAAAAACGCCGCGCCGACAACGCGATCGCCAACAGCAAAACTGCTATCTCTCGAACGCGTGCCAGTATCGTGATCCTGGCCCTCTCCATCGCCACCGCACTGGGCAGGAGCGGAGGCCGGCGGGCGACACCGTGACGGTATGCCGCTTGCCGATTGGATGTTGCATTCAAACCGGATGAACCGGCGGCGAGGCATCTGGCAGGGGCCATCGATACCCATGCCAAGTTGACGTGGACGCCTCTTTCGACCGTTGATCACAACGCCCACGATGCCGCTCTGCTTCTGCGCGGCCGTCTTCTTGGGATCGCCGGGTGAGCTTTAGTCGCGGAGATTCGCTGGCGGGCCTTGATCCGAACCCACCCTGCCCTTTGCGTCGGCAGCTTGCCGCTGTATCTCCGAATTAAGTTCGGCGCCGATCAGGATGATAATGGCCGACATCCACATCCACATCATGAGACCGATCGCGGCGCCAAGCGATCCGTAGGTCGCGGTGTAGCTTCCGAAATTCGACAGGTACCACGACAGGAGCGAGGAGCCGATCAGCCAGAGCACAACGGCCACGACCGCCCCGACACTGAGCCAGCGCCAACCGGGCGGCCTTCGGCTCGGCCCGTACCGGTACAGGACCATGAGGGCGATCAGCAACACCAGGGCCAATACCGGCCATCGGCCAGTCTGGACCAGCAGCCCGACAAGCGCATCAGGACCGAAATATCTCAGTACCAGCGGCACGACGACCACGGCACCAACCATGACAAGGACGGCGATCAGGCCGGCAACCGTGAAGGCAAGCGAAACCAGGTTGAGGCGGAAGAAACCGCGCTCTTCCTCTTCCTCATCAGCGACATTGAGCGCGTCGATAATCGCCTTGGTGCCGCTATTTGCGCTCCAGATCGCAAACAGCAATCCGAGGGCGAAAGTCAGGCCGAGTGAGGAGCCCTGCTTTTCAACGACGCGACCGACCTCGTCTTGAACGATCGCAAAGGAACCTTCGGGCAGCATCATTGCCAGCGAATGGAGATTTTTGGATATGGCCGAGGGGTCGGCAAACAATGCGTAGCTGGAAACCACCGCCGTGATCGCCGGGAATATGGCCAGCAATCCGTAAAACACGACCCCCGCTGCGGTCGCAAGAATGCGATCACGGTTGATGCGGCGGTATGTACCGAGAAAAACGTCCTTCCATTTCGCAAATAAGGTCGGCAGGCGACTTCCGGCACGGGGTCCGATTGACGTCGGTTTCCGTCCGACAGGTTCGTGGGTTTCGTGCCCACGGCTTTCTTTGGCGGTGTTCCTGGCAGCATCCGACATTGTTCACATCAAGCCGCCACGTTGCGTCGTGTTCCCTCGAGTCGGACACACCCATTCCTTCCCAAGGATCGCAACCGGAAAGCTTTATATCGACCGCGCCGACGAGGGTGGCGCGCAGATGCGGGCCCTCGCGCCGGTCGCCGACGCAGGGGATGCGCGCCCATCCCCGAAATTCCTCCGCCCAAGACTGGCCTGAAGCGCGAAGCATCGGAGGGTCCAGAACCGGTGCCGGAGCAGATAACTACAACTACAGATTGCCACCTCTGGGTTGAAGGCTTCCCATAATACCCTTCACGCGCCTGAAGCATGGCAGATAGGAACTTTTCGGGAAGCTAGTGCATTGAACGGCAACAATGTTTCTTGCTTCCGGCAAAGCAACGGGCTTCCCTAGCGTATTGACGCGGCCTTCCGCCGCGCGATGCTCGCTTCGGCGCGGCTTGGACCAAGCGGTATTTTGGGTGGTTCCCAGTTAGACGAGTGCAAGGATGCAGAGAGGTTTCGCGTTTTCAAAGCTTGCCGATCGCCTGACGAGCATCGCTGAGCTTTCCGATGACGATCTCGAGCTCCTCACGAGGATGAGCTATACGATCGGCCATTTCGACTCTCATGATCACGTACTGCGCAAAGGCGATCAGCCGTCCAACTGCTGCCTGCTGCTGCAGGGATATCTTTGCTGGAAAGATCCCAGTAGCGGCCAGATCACGTCAATTTACGTTCCCGGAGACGTACCTGACTTGCACACGGTTACGGCGTCGCAGCTGGGCGCCCACCTGACCGCTCTTGGCCCGGTCGTTGTGGCATTTGTGCCCCGTGGCTTTTTCCACGACATCTCGTTGCAATCGGAGAGCCTTGCTCGCGCACTTCGGCGTTTGGACATGGCAGAAACGGCCAGCCTGCGAAACTGGATCATCAACCTCGGCAGCAGGGATTCGCTGGCACGCGTCGCCCATCTGATTTGCGAAATCACGGTCCGCCTCTGGGCCGTCGGGCTCTCCCACGACCATCGGCTTCCTTCGCCGTTCACCCAGTCCGACCTCGCCGCTGCCTGCGCGATCTCACCCGTCCACGCCAATCGCGTCATACAGGAACTGCGGCGACGACGGGCGTTGCAGTGGCAATCCAGGATGATCACGATCAGCGACTGGCGAATGCTTGTTCATCTCGCCCGCTTCGAACCTGACTATCTTGGCTTGCGCCACGTGACTGAATTTGTGCGGCCTGAGCCAGCGCCCCCTATCTCGCCGGACGACGCGCCCGCGCTTTCCGTATCCTCATAAGCGAACCAAGCGTTTGACTGTCGCCGTGCGACCCCTCTCCCGCAACGGGGCGAGACCAACCTCGCGCGAAGTCGTTGCTGCCGAACAGGGCCAAAACCGGATCTCACGTTCAGGCCAGTGCCGGCTCGTCCGCTCGCTCGACGGTGGCTTTTTCCAGATCACTCGCTGGAAGTTGCAAAATTCGCGCGCGCTGGCCGATAACCAGACTTGTGACGAGTACCAGGCGCCCATTGGCAAATTCCAGCGCGTCATGGTGCAGGTTGGGCCTGTCCATGTCGATCTGCCGAAAACGGGCCAGACGTTCGTTTATGTCGCGGCGAAACAGTCTACCGTCCAACCGTGCGCATTGATCGAAAGCGATCTCCGTCGCGGGACGGAGGCAGACCGCGGTGTTCGGATCGAGCGGAGATGCAAAGCCGCGAGTGTCTGTCCCTGAGAACCCGGTGACTATGACGGTCTCGCCTGCCTCGGCAGGCCTTGATGATACGAGATGCAAACTATAGTCACACATCGATAACTCCTTGATCGGTTATTGGTCCGAGGCCGTAACGGGGATTGGAGAGCCGCGTTCCTAAGCCTGCGCGAGCGCGAAATTCAACCCGGTTTCAATGACAGGATGAGCGAAAGCGGGCGTGCCAGCTCGAGTGATACGGCAATGGTCGGCGCGGGACGCGGAACGAAGCGAGATGGCCGCAATGCCAAGTGATGTTTCTCATCAGCAGCATCAGGAGCCCGTCGACGGCTGACAGGAAACCTTTGCCGGGCTCCGTCGTTCCTGGAACAATATTCCACGGCGAGAGGCATGGCTCGTCCGCGCCGGTTTGTGCGACTTCTTCTTCCCCCTCAATGGAATTTATCGGATGGCTACGAACGACGTTCTCTGGTGGCAACGCAGCATCTTCTACCAGATATATCCGCGTTCCTTTCAAGACTCCAATGATGACGGAGTCGGCGACCTGCCCGGAATAATCGAACGACTGCCATACCTCGAAAGCCTTGGTATCGACGCCATCTGGCTGTCGCCGATCTTTCCCTCTCCGATGGCCGATTTCGGCTACGACATATCGGCCTATACCGGCATTGATCCCGTGTTCGGCACCATGGCCGATTTTGACGCCTTGATCGGTGCAGCGCACGCCGCAGGTCTTAGACTCATTCTTGATTTCGTGCCAAACCACACTTCCGATCGGCACCCCTGGTTCGTCGAAAGCCGCAGCTCACCCAACAGCATCCGGCGAGACTGGTACATCTGGCGCGATCCGGCATCAGACGGCGGCCCACCCAACAACTGGCTCTCGGAATTCGGCGGCAGCGCCTGGCAATATGACCCGGCAAGCGGACAATATTACTATCACGCCTTTTTGGCCCGACAGCCCGATCTGAACTGGCGCAATCCTGCCGTGCGGCGCGCCATGTACGATGTGATGCGGTTCTGGTTGCGGAAAGGCGTCGATGGTTTCCGGGTGGACGTCATCTGGCATCTGATCAAGGACGCCGCGTTTCGCGACAACCCGGTGAATCCGAATTTTCATCCAGGGCGGCCCTCAAATCAGCGTCTGCTGCCACTCTACACAACTGACCAACCCGAAATTTTTGACCTGATCGCCGAAATGCGCCGCGTCATCGACGAATTCGACCAGCGGGTTCTGATCGGCGAAGTCTATCTGCCGATCGAGCGCCTCGTTGCCTATTATGGAAAGAACCTCTCCGGAGCCCATCTGCCGTTCAATTTCACCTTGTTGTCCTCAGCCTGGAATGCCCGCGGCATCGAGAGGATTATCGCTGAGTATGAGCAAGCCTTGCCTGAGGGCGCTTGGCCCAATTGGGTGCTCGGCAATCACGATCGTCCACGCATCGCCAGCCGTGTCGGTGCGGAGCAGGCGCGCGTTGCGGCCATGCTTCTGCTCACCCTGCGCGGCACGCCCACCCTCTATTATGGCGATGAGATCGGCATGCATCAGGTTCCGATCGCGCCCGAACAGGTGCGTGACCCCCTTGAAAGGAATGTGCCGGGATTTGGGCTTGGTCGGGACGGGTGCCGAACACCGATGCAATGGGATTCGACCGACTTCGCCGGCTTTTCGCAAGCCAGACCCTGGTTGCCCGTTCCGAAGGATTTCGTGCATGAGAACGTTCGCAACCTCGAAGCCGACGGAGCCTCCATTTTGACCCTCTACAAGGCTCTTATTGCCTTGCGAAGACGGCACAAGGCGCTCGCTGTGGGGAGCTACGAGGCGATCGCCGCAAAGGACGATCTGTTGATCTATCGGCGCGCCATCGAAGGCTCATCCGCGATCATCGTCCTTAATCTCGGTTCCGATCCGGTGTCGCTCTCCTCCGCTGCCATTGGACTCGAGGGCCGAATCCTGCTTTCCAGTTTCATGGATCGCTGGGAAGAAAAGTTGTCCGGCTCGCTCGATCTGCGGGGCAATGAAGGCGTGATTACGAGTGCCTCTTTGCAGCCGGCTCGTTGACCTTCAATCGCGGACGCCGCACCCGACCCTGGTCCTTCCTCTGATTGCGGGAAGCGTCGGCAATCGATCGACCCTCGGTCATGGATCGATCGACGCCATTAGACGATTTCGTGGCAGGCCCGAGCCTCGCCCGTGTCAGGGATTGACGGCAAATCTGTGAGCGATGGCCAGGACACCATGCTCTCTGGTCTCCAAGGCAATTTTTTGTGCCAGCATCACGTCGCCGGCGACAAACCCGGCTTCGGTGGTGAAACACAGCCCGACCCGAGGGTAGCCACTGTCGTGGTCGATTTCGATCACGTTCATCGCCGTGCCGTGATGAATTCGATACCATCTCCCACTGTCACTGCCAGCAACGTCGAAATAGCCGTGCACGTCGTATTGGGCGCGCTGTTCAGGCGAGAGCCATTCCCTCAAGAGTTTCAAGCCACGCACATCGCTGGGGTGCGCTTGCTCGAATCTCTGCCGTAAAGTTCGGAACCAGCGAGCCAGCAACGCCCACTCCTAGCCGCCTACGAGCCGCGGGAAAAACAAGGTTTCTTCCGCAGCAGGATCAAACGTGCGTGCAATTTCGACGTCTCCGGATGGGCTCCGCACGGCTGCCGTAAAACCCTGGCCCGTCAATTTCTTGAACCGGGCTTCCGCGCGCTGCAGTGATTTCACGTCATTTGCATCGAAATTGTGCCGCGTATCACCGTAGCGATCCATTACGATTTGCGTCGCCATCACCAAACACTCCTCGCCGACCACGATAGTAGGGACCAGAGCAATGCTGATGCCTGCAAAAAGTTCCTACCCTGATGGCGCGCCTTCAGGAACATTATGAGCCGGTGGTTTTCCGCTTATGATCCCCAGTGTGGCGGTTTGGAAGTCCGCATCGTCATTGCCGCGAGTTCGTCATGCGGACTTCTGAAC
>Ga0307474_10004408_pt1 | contig 10142 bp, 7 predicted proteins | sample atmos_gasesECM1C_2_FD_203312 | JGI IMG/M metagenome (GOLD analysis project Ga0307474, IMG submission 203312) | Hardwood forest soil microbial communities from Morgan-Monroe State Forest, Indiana, United States - atmos_gasesECM1C_05 | ecosystem: Environmental > Terrestrial > Soil > Temperate...
GTAGTGGTGGATCGTCTCATCCGCGGCATAGGCGTCGATCTCGCCGGCGCGGTAGCGGTCGATCTCTACCCCGATACGGCCGAGAAGTCCGGCCAACTGCGATTCGTGGTAGGCGCTCACGCGTTCGCGCGCGGCGCGCCGCTCGGCTTGGGTGGCCATGACCGGGACGGTACCGTGTTTCAACCGGGCCGGCCCTCGGCCCGGGGCTCACCAGCCGACACCAGGGCAGTGCCTAGATGAACCTGCTGCTCCGTACCGGCGGCGATGCGCGCCTACTCACGTCGAGGTCGGGTCACGCAACGTGAGCCGAAGCGGTCGACCTCCGCTGATCGCGATCGCCGGTTGCGAGCTGTTGACAGCGGCCGATAATTCATCCGTTATGCGGGGCGGAATCGCCAATTCTGTTCATCAGATGCACGAGGCGTCCGGCCGCATCCTCGCATTGGCCCACACCGCTCTGCTTTACGAGATCACCGGGGACGAGGCCGGGGTCCCGTGGATCAGATGACGGGGTGGCTATGCCGGCAGGCCGCATCGATGGTGGATGGCGGCCAGGTAAATCAGGTGCGCCGCCCGGTGGCGTGCCGTTATGTTGCTGCGGTGCCTGAACTGAGTGCAGGCCTTCCTCCCATTCCCGGCCTGCCCTGGGAGTCACTGTCTCATCGCCAGGTTCTGGCCGAGCTAGCCGCAGGGGGGTGGGTGCCATGCGGGGTGGGCGACTGGGCGGTGGCGCTGCGGTCCCCGCAGGGAACCGTCGTCGCGAGGGTATGCCCGTTTGACCCGGCATACTGGGCATTTGTGGACCTGTGCCGCGAGTGCGCCGGCAACCGGTGGCTGCCGAGGATCGAGCTGGCTGCCGGCCTCGAAGGCGGCGGTTCGGTCGTCTTCCTGGAGTTCGCCGCTCCCGTGGACCATGCGGTCGCCGGGCAGGTCGCCGAGCAGTGGCGGACCGCGGCCGGTGATGCGGAGTTCGCGGAGGCACGCCGGACGGCGCAGCTGATCGATGCGGGGTACCGCAAGTCGACGCCCTGGTGGGGCAGGTGCGACTTGAACGAGGCCCACATCCGCAGAGCCGCCGACGGGCGGCTTGTGCTGATTGACGTCTTCTGCATGGACGGGGCGTCGCTGTACCGCAAGATCCTCGAAGACGTCGCCGGGGTGCACCGCCGGATTCCGCGCGAACAGATGCGGTACGCACTGGACATCCCGTATATCGCCCGGGAGAGCAGTACCGCCGAGATCCTTGCCCTCAAAAAGGCCTGGGCACGCGCTGCCGGATGACCGCTCGCGGGTCTGCCAGGGAACAGCCGATCCTCCAAGCCGCTCCCGAACAACGGATCTGCGCCCCAGTCACCCCACATCCTGGCAGCGGCAACCTGCGCCAGAACGGCGGGTCGCGCTCAGGTTGAGGCTGCGGTCCGTGACCAATGACGGCCGGGACCTTCCGCCTGACTGCCATAGCCGGCAGGCGGAAGAGATCCCAGCCCTCGCGGATTACCGGGCGGCACCCGCGACGTAGGCGGCGACGATGTAGGTGGCGTGCCGGTCCAGGCTGCCGCGGGCCCGGTCATACCGGATCGTGGTCCGCGGATCCGCGTGCGACGCCGCCTCTTGCACGTCCCGCAGCGGCACCCCGGCATCCAAACTGGTAGAGCAATGTTCCAACCATGCTGAGTAGGCCAGCTCCACGAACGGACGGTTGTGGAATCCGCCCTCGTCGCTGCGCTTTTCGGTTGTACCTGCTGCATCATGCGGGTATCCGCTGCAACCGAACTGGCTGCATCATCGTCCGGCTTGATGCAAGCGGATGATGGCATCCCAGGTCACGCGGGGTGCATGGGTTCCCGTGGTTCTGAGCTTGCTCCAGGGCGGCACGCTGCACTGCAGGTAGCACGCGTTCACCGGATCCGCCGAATGATGGAGCTGATGCAACTCCGCTCACTTGCGCGGCGGTGATGAATGCATGCCTCAGCGTGTGGGGCGTGACGGTCTTGGCGATCCCGGCGCGGCGGGCGACCTTGCGGACGAGCCGCCCGGCGCCGTGCCGGTCCAGCCGCCGCCCGTCTCCGGCCAGGAACACCGGCCCGTCCGTCCGTTCCCCGAGGGCCAGGTCGATCGCCCGGGCGGTGCGCGGCGCCAGCGGGATAGTCACCACCTTGCCGCCCTTCCGGGTAATCGTCAGCGTCCGGTGCCCGCGCTCCAAGCCCAGCTGCTCGATGTCGGCACCAGTAGCCTCCGACACCCGCAGCCCGTTCAGCGCGAGCAGCGAGATCAGCGCATGCTCGAGCGGTGGGCCGAGCCCGGCGGCGACCAGGAGCGCGCCGAGCTCATTGCGGTCCAGCGCGGTCACGTGCGACTCGTAATCTAGCCGCGGACGGCGGACGTGAGCGGCCGGGGAGTGCTCGAGGAGCTCTTCTTCGACCGCGTACTTGTAGAAGCCGGCGATGGTGCACAGCCGCCGGGTGACGGTCGCGCGGGCCCGGCCCTTGGTTTCCAGCTCCCTGGCGAAGCTTTCGATGTCGGCGCCGCGGACGGCGAACAGCATTAGGGAGCGGGCGCGGCACCAGGTGGTGAATTGGCGCAGGTCGAGTGCGTACGCTTCGCGTGTCAGCCCGCGGTACCCGGCCAGGAACCCGGCAAGGGCGAGCCGTTCGGGATCGGTGAAGGCGGGCTGGATCGTGGCGAGCGCGGTAGACGGGGCGGCAGTGGTCATCGGGCACCTCCCGGCCGCGCTGGAACCGGGAAGGCTGGGTCAGTTCCGGCCCCAGCAGTTAAAGCGGAGACCCACCGTAAGCCGTCCTGCCAGGTCACGCTATGCCACCAGCGGGCGAGGTCCGTCGTTGGCATACCACCCGAGAAATGCTCCAGACCGCCGACTCGGCGCCGCGAGGAGTTGTGCCCGGCCGTGCAGAGGTTGCTTGCAGATCGTCCAGTTATGGACGTCCTTGCATCTTCGAATGATTTGGCCCAGGCGAAGGTCGATCCGGGCTGCTGTCAACTCCCGGTCGTTTCGGTGCGGTGCAGCCGGTGGGGTGGGGGATCTGGACCTTAGTTCGCGGGGGTGGAAGCCCCGGGATGCTCACCTGGGGCAAGCCGGCGGGTCTGTGCCGGTGTCTTGATGAGGTTATGGTGGCGTTGTTTCGGGCCTGGCCGGTCGCTGGGCCTGGTGCTGGGCGGGGGCCGGCTGGACGGATAGTGCGCCGTGGTCGCCGGGGGCGGGGCTGGGCGGCGGCTGCCTGGCTGGGTCGGGTCCGTAGGCGAAGCCGGCTATCGCGCCGAGCACGGCGAAGGCGGCGGCGGCGAGCAGGACGTCGTTGAGGCCGCTGGCGGTGCCGGCGCGGGCGGCGTGGGTGACCGCGCCGCGGGCGGCGGGCGGGACGGCGGCGGCGACCCGGACGCCGGCGCCGGAGGCGACAGCGGCGGCCAGCTGGCGGGCGGCGCCGGGCGGGGTGGGCAGGCCGGCCAGGGCGTGCAGGGTGGCGGTGGTGACCCGGGAGGCGTAGAGGGCGCCGAGCACGGCCACGCCGGTGGCGGTGCCGACCTGGCGCAGCGTGTTCACCAACCCGGCGGCCATCCCGGCGTGGGCCGGCTCCACCGCCGAAAGCGCCGCGGAGGCCAGGCCGGTGGAGGTGATGCCCAGGCCGATCCCGGCCAGGATCAAGCCGGGTAGCAGCACCAGCCAGGTGGACGTGGCGGTCAGGTGGGCCATCGAGGCCAGCCCGGCCGCGGCCGCGGCCATGGCCACGCCCAGCAGCACCCGCATCGCCACCTTGCCGATCAGCCGGCCGGTCAGCAGGGCGACCGCGAAGGAGACCAGCGACAGCGGCAAGAACCGCAGCCCGGCCTGGACCGGGGAGTAGCCGAGGGTGTTCTGTATGTACAGCGACAGGTAGATGATCATCCCGATGACCGTCGCCGAGATCGCGAACGCCACGAACCCGGTCGCGGCGAAGCTGCGCCGGGCGAACAGGCGCAGGTCGGCCATGGGCGCGGCGGCGATGCGCAGCTCGTATGTCACGAACCCGGCAAAGGCCACGGCTGCGGCCGCGAGCAGGACCACGATCGCCGGGCTCGACCAGCCCAGCGCGTTGCCGCGGATCAGCGCGAACATCAGCGCGGTCAGCGCCCCGGTGATCAGGGCCGTACCCGGCCAGTCGGCCCGGCCGCCGGCCGGGTCGCGGGACTCGCGCAGCCGGGCCACCCCGCCCGCGAACGCCGCCACGCCGATGGGCAGGTTGACGAAGAAGATGAACCGCCAGCCCAGGGTGTCGGTCAGCACCCCGCCGGCCAGCGGCCCGATGGCGCTGGCGGCGCCGATCGTGGCGCCGAAGACGCCCAGCGCCCGGGCCAGGGCGGCGCCGGAGAACTCCGCGCGCAGCAGCGGCGTGGCGGTGGCGAACAGCACCGCGCCGCCGACTCCCTGCAGCGCACGGAACAACTCCAGCGCCAGCGCGGTCGGGGCCAGCGCACACGCCAGCGACCCGGCGGTGAAGATGACCAGGCCGACCAGGAACAGCCGCCGCCTGCCCAGCCGGTCACCCAAGGTGGCCGCCGGCAGCAGCAGCACCGCCAGCACCAGGGCATAGGCCGCGCTCACCCACTGCAGGTCCGGCAGGCTCGCCCGCAGATCCCGCTGAATCGACGGCAGCGCCACGCTCACAATGGTGAGATCCAGCAGCAACATGAACGCCGCCGTGCACACCAGCGCCAGGGTCCACCGCTGCCGCGACGACATCCCCGGGACCTCAGCCATCTGCCCCACCACTCCAGGCGGCGGCCGCGGTCATGACGGCTGCGGTCAGCAGGCGCTTCCGCCACACCGCGAGCCGTTCTCCCTGGCCCGTGGTCAGCAGCGCGTCGACGAGGACGGCGTCGCGGTCGCCGGAGATCAGCGTCGAGGTGCTGGCCGGCCAGGTGGCAGGGGCGCTGTCATCCCACCCGGGGCCACCGGGTACCGGCTGGTACCCGCTGTTGAAAACGTCAATCGACAGTGAGCTGTCCATGCTGACTCCTTACCCCTTGCGGCTGCCGCGCTCGTCGGCGCGGCAGCCGGAAGGGTGTGCGGCGGCGGGGGTGTCGTTACCCGGCGGCCCAGAATGCGCAGTGGTGCCGGGTGGCGAAGTCGGTCGTGACCTGCGACTGCAACGGCACGAGCGACAGCACCCGGGTTCCGTTGAACGACGGCCAGGGCAGTGCGCGCGACGACGGGTTGCCGGTCCCGGCGAAGCGGGCCCAGTCGGTCCGCATGCTGGCGGCGAGCGCCTGCTGGTCGGGGTCGAGCACGACCGGCGTGTTCGGCAGGTCGAACAGATACGGAAGTTCTGCCCCGTGCGTCGCCAAGCCCAGACTGAATCCCAGGAAGCTCACCGGCGCGTTGTCGTCGTTGAACTGGTAGGCGTACGCCGGAACGCCGCGCGCGGCGGTCCAGCGGTCGACCTGCAGGGCCGGGCACGCGAAGCTCGCGTCCGAGACGAGCAGGCTGAAGGCCAGGGCCGGGTCGGCGCCGGGCGGGTACTCGTTCGCGATCGCTGCGGCCCGCGCGGCCGGCACGCCCAGCGCCTGGGCGATGTTGGCCTGGTAGTTCGCAGGGTTCTTTGGATCACCGGCCAGCGGTATGTTCGTCCCCTGGCTTACGGTGATGCCGAGGCCGGCGACGAAGAGCAGTTCCTCGTCGTGGGTGATGCCGTTGATGACCGGTACCCGGGCGAACTGCCCGCGGGCCAGCGCCGTGCCGATCGGCTGGGTGAGCACCGAGCCGTCGACGACGCCGGGAATCTCGACGCCGAACTTGCCGACTAGGTCGCTGACCGGCACCCTGCGCAGGCACGCCGCGGTCTGGTCCGGGCAGCCGACGGCCGTGGCGAACGTCTGGCCGGCCGCCTCCGCCGTGGCGAGCGGCCGCTGGTTCAGCGCGAACGTGCCGCTCTGCACGACCGCCCGCTGGAAGAGCCCGCGCGCGCCGGGCGAGACCATCTGGGCCAGCACCGACAGGCCGCCGGCCGACTCGCCCGCGATGGTCACGTTGCGCGGATCGCCGCCGAACCGCGCGATGTTCCGCTGGACCCACCGCAGCGCCGCCTGCTGGTCCATCAGGCCGTAGTTGCCGGCCGCGCCACCCGGCCGGAAGGCGAGCGCCGGGTGCGCAAGGAAGCCCAGCGCGCCGAGGCGGTAGTTGATCGTGACCACGACGGCGCCGTCGGCCGCGAGCTTGGTGCCGTCGTAGTTGCGGGCGCCGTCCTGGACGAGACCTCCGCCGTGGATCCACACCAGCACGGGCCGGTTAGCCCCTAGCCGGGCCGTCGGCGTGTAGACGTTCAGGTACAGGCAGTCCTCGCTGATCGTCCCGGGCGGGCGGAACGGGCTGGCCGTCTGCGGGCAGCTCGGCCCGAACTGCGTCGCGTTGCGGACGCCCCGCCAGCCGGCCGGCGGGGCCGGGGGGCGCCACCGCAGGTGGCCGGTCGGGGGAGCGGCGTAGGGAATGCCGAGAAACTCAGCCACTGTGCCTGCGGTCGTGCCGCGGACGGCGCCGTCGTCAGTGGTAACGATCGGGGCGCCGCCGGAGCGGGAGCCTGAGGCCGCGGCCCTGGTGCCGGCCGTGGCAGCGGTGGCGCCGGCTGCTGCGAGGGTAAGCGCGGCCAGCGCCGCGCAGCAGACGGCGGCCAGCCGGGCGCGCCGCCAGTGGGTTGTGTTCATGATCTTGACCCTTTTCTGTTTGGCCAGAGCGGGAGCGAAAAGCCGGTGAGCAGTTGGGTGACGCGCTCAGCCGCGTCGTGATGCACCCAGTGCGAGGCGCCCTCGAGGCGCTCGACGCGGTCCAGGCCGGGCGATCTGGTCGGCCGACGACTTCGATCTGGTCTAGCGCAGTGTCCGGAACGCCGCGCGGAGTTCTTCTGAAAACAGCTGTGGCTCTTCCCAGGCGGCGAAGTGGCCGCCCCTGGCGGCCTCATTGAAATAGATGAGGTTGTGGTAGGCGCTCTTCACCCAGTGGCGCGGGGCCTGGAATATCTCGCCGGGGAACACCGTGTAGGCCACCGGGAGCGAGACGTGCGGAGGCGCCTTCTTGAACGCGGCAGTTGCACTTCGCCCGGACTCCCAGTACATCCGCGCTGAGGACGTCGCGGTGTCGGTCAGCCAGTACAGCGTGATGTTGTCGAGGATGTGGTTCCGGGTGAGGCCGCCCGAGGGCTGGCCGCCGGCAAAGGCGCGGGAGATCTTCTCGTAGCTGTCCGCGTCGTGGTCCAGCATCCAGGCCGCCAGGCCGAGTGGTGAATCCACCAGAGGGTAGCCGATCGTCTGCGGGTGCTCGCCCATCTCGGCGATGTAGCCTCTCATCAAGATCGCAGTGAACTTACTGAACTGCGCGCGGTCCTCCCCAGAAAACGCGAGCCTGAGGTTGAGGGCAGCCATCAGCAGTTCTCGCGGGGCCGCGTCCAGGAAGTTGAAGTGAACGCCGAGCAGCCCGTCAGGAGCCTGGCGGCCCATCGCGTCGGTGACGCCAGCCCCCTGATCGCCGCCCTGGGCGACGTAGCGGGTATAGCCGAGGCGGCGCATCAGCTCCGCCCACGCTTGCGCGACGCGGCCGGGATCCCAGCCGACCTCCGTCGGCTCGCCGGAGAGCCCGTAGCCGGGCAGGGACGGCAGCACCAGGTCGAACGCGTCCTCGGCGCCCCCGCCGTGCGCCGTCGGGTCGGTGAGCGGGCCGACGACCTCGAGCATCTCGATCACCGAGCCGGGCCAGCCGTGGGTGATGATCAGCGGCAGCGCGTTCTCGTGAGCCGACTTGACGTGGATGAAGTGGATCTCGACCCCGTCGATCTCGGTCGTGAACTGCGGCAGCGCGTTGAGCCTCGCCTCACACGCCCGCCAGTCGTAGTCGGCAGCCCAGTAGCGCGCGAGCTCCTGCAGCGTCGCCAGCTGCACGCCCTGCGACCCATCTTGGACGAGCTCCTTGCTAGGCCACCGTGTCGCGACGACGCGCGCACGCAGCGCCTCGATCTCCGCCTCGGGAATCTCGACCGTGAACGGCCGGATCGCCGTGGCCTCCGCTGACTTTTCTGTAACCGACATGTGGGCCCCTGGGTGGCTAGCGCAGGCGACTGGTCGCCGACCTCGCCGTAGCCCTCACGAAGTTCGCCGCTGGCGCGGTCCTCGGTTGTGCTCATGAACGCCTCCCTGGGGTTGTGTCAGGGATGACGCTACGATCTCAACCGCTGCATCACCCCAGGGAACACCCTGGGTTCCCCCCAGGGAACAACCCTGTGGTTCCCTGGCCTGGCCCGTCCGCGGGCTCAGTGAGGTCGTGCCCGCAGTCGCTTAAAGCCTGATAAACGAGCGGCGGCTAAGTGCGGGTGCCGGCGAGCGGGCCGTCTTGGGGCAGCTCCGTTTGGAGCTGCCTGCGCGAGGTGATGCCGAGCTTGGCGAACACGTTGCGCAGGTGCCACTCGACCGTGCGCGCGCTGACGAACAGCTGCGCGCCGATCTCCGGGTTCGACAGGCCCTCGCGGGCGAGCCGGGCGATCTGCTCCTCCTGCGGCGTGAGCTCCTCGCGCGGGCCGGGGCTGCGCTTGCGCGCCTTCTCGCCTGTGGCCAGCAGCTCGCGGCGGGCACGCTCGGCGAACGCCTCCATGCCGATCGCGTCGAACAGGTCGTAGGCCGAGCGCAGCTGCTCGCGCGCGTCGACTCGCCGGCCCTCGCGGCGCAGCCACTCTCCGTAGAGCAGATGCGCGCGCGCGAGCTCCGGACGCAGCCGCGTCCGGCTAAACCGCGCGATCGCCTCGCGATACAAGTCGTCGGCGGCGGCGCCATCGCTCAGCAGTGCCCGGGAGCGGGCCTCGATGCCGAGCGCGAAGTCGGTGCCGGCCGGCTGGGTCGTCTCCGCCAGACGGTCGAGCGCATCGCGTGCGAGTTCGGCGTCTCCCGCATGCATGGCCGCCTCGACCAGTTCGGGCAGCGCCCACATCGACACCCAGTACTCGAAGGTGTTCGAGGTGGCTTGGCGGGCCGACCACGCCGCCTCCTCATAGCGGGCCAGGCCGTTGTACAGGACCGCGGCCGCCCACTGCGCGTAGAGCGCCACGCCTGGCCCTCTGGCCGCGGCGCGCTCGATCGCCGCGGAGGCCTCGGCTTCCCTCCCTTGCAGGGCCCGGAGCCGCAGCAAGGTGTAGGGCGCGAAGTGGCTCCCGGTCGCCGCCGCGACGCTGTCGGCCTCCGCGATGTTCGAGGCAGCGCCCGCGAAATCGCCCATCCACGCGGACGCCAGGCCCAGCGCGGACAGGTAAAGCGGCAGCTCCGCAAGGGCCCCGGCACCGCGGATCAGCTGGACCTGCCTCGCTGCGATCGCCAGCGCGGCGTCATGATCCCAGACGGCGTTGCTGGCCGCCGCGGCCATCCAGCCCCACCGCAGGACATCCTCCACCGGGATGTCGGCAAGCGCTGCCGCTGCCCGCTGCAACACCGGAGTCGCGGCGGCGTGCCCGTCGGTGCTCAGCAGGGCGAGCCCGTCGAGCAGCAGGTCGAGCGGACGCGGAGCACCCGGCCTCGGCGGGAGCGCCCGGACAGCGCGGCAGATCTCCAGCAGGACGCCCCTTCCCGCCGGATGCCCAGCGGCGACGAACGCCGCGCCCCAGGCCGTCAGGTAGGTCTCGCGCGCGAGCTCCAAGTCGAACGGCTCCAAACGCCTCGCGGCCTTCAGCAGCAACGGCGGAGCATCGCTGGCAAGACCCGAGGCGAAGGCGATCTGGCCGCGCACCAGGTCCACGCGGGCGCGCTGGAACTCATCAAGTGCTTCGGTCTCCGCCGTGGCCAGGAGCGCGAGTGCCGCCTCGAACGCGCCGGCCTGGAAGCTCGCCTGGGCTGCGGCCAGCGCGCGCTCGGCTCGTCGCGCCGGGTCGGCCGTGAGCTCGGCGGAGCGTTGCAGGAACGCGGCCGCCGCGGCGACGCCACCGCGAGCCTGCGCCCGGCCGGCCGAGCGATCGAGCTCGGCGGCGACCTCCTCATCGGACCCCGGGGTGGCGCAGGCGCGGTGCCAGGCCCGCCGGTCCGGGTCAGTCTCGGCGGCGGTAGCATCGGCCAGCGCACGGTGCACACGGTGCCGGTCGTCCGCGGTTGCCGAGCGGTAGGCGGCGGACCGGACCAGCGGGTGC
>Ga0307474_10004410_pt1 | contig 10135 bp, 7 predicted proteins | sample atmos_gasesECM1C_2_FD_203312 | JGI IMG/M metagenome (GOLD analysis project Ga0307474, IMG submission 203312) | Hardwood forest soil microbial communities from Morgan-Monroe State Forest, Indiana, United States - atmos_gasesECM1C_05 | ecosystem: Environmental > Terrestrial > Soil > Temperate...
CGCCTGCGAATTTGCCGGGCCGCCTCGTCCTGCACCCGCTTGAAATTGTTAAGGAGAGCTCATGCTTACACTCCGCGAGCTTGTGAAAGACCGCAAAGTTTATTCCATCGACGCTGCCAGCACCGTGCTGGAAGCCGCTCGCTTCATGATGGAACACAACATTGGCGCTTTGGCTGTGCTTCGGAATGGAGAACTGGCGGGAATCTTTTCCGAGCGCGACATCATGAACCGCGTAGTGGCGGTTGGGCGCACACCGGGCCACACCGTGGTGTCTGAAGTGATGACCGCAAATCCCCGGGCCGTGAATGTTGACGAGAGTGTGGACGAGTGCCTTTTCATCATGCACGAGTTTGGCTTCCGCCACCTGCCGATCGTGGAGGGCAAGCAGCTGCGGGGTTTGGTCTCGCTGCGCGATATCGTGAAGCATCAAGCTGCGGAGCTCGACCGCCAAAACCGCCACGCAGCTTCCTAAGCCTTCGGGCTTCGGCGCGCGATCTTGTTTCACTCCCGTTTTCGCAGCAGCAGTTCTCCGGCTTTGGGCGGCAATTTGAAGGGGAATTCAAAGATTTTTCCATCCATCGGCAAGCGCAGCACGAATTCCTCTTGTGCCTTCCATCCTCCCAGCCACTTGTTATCGGTATTGAAAAACACCCACCCGCTCGCCTCCGGATTCCCGCGGTCCAAGTGTCCCGCGCGCAAACTGTTCTTGCCGAGGAACTCGATCAATTCGCTCACTGATTTCTGATAGTCCTGCAATCTTGCTTCGCGCACCTGCTTTTCTTCGGGATGCTTCCCGACGATTCGCCGGGTTTCGTCGTCGAGTGCGTCGGCGTCTGCCTGAATCTTCTGCGTGAAGTCGTCAGGGTCGATGGACGTCCTCACGACCTGGAAGTGCTTCATGAACTGCAGCGAGATGGCATCGGGATTCACATCCAGCCCGCCAGTTCCGCGGTAACGGATCGTCAGCAGGACTCCGAAAATCGGCTCGATGCGATGGCGGATGATCTGCACCTCGCGTGCGTCCACCGACACGATGATGCCGACATCTCCCGACCACAGCCCGTAGCGATACTTGCCATCCTCGCTGGTGGAAAACGTGCAGCCGGGCTGAGTTTCGCTCCAGCGCACGGTGGGAGACCCAGGCTTGTCGTTCGTCTTGAGGGGACGGGCGGAAGCTGACAGGCAAAATATGTTGGCAGCTAAGAGAACAACCAGCGTGACAAATTGGCCAGACCAGCGATCTGCAGATGGGACGGTCCGGAAAGCCGCGCCGTACATTGCGGGGTGCCTCAGTCCACGGTGAGGGCGACGGTCGCCTGAGCGTTGGTTGTTGTCGTGTTACTCGGAGTAACGCCGTTCGCGTCCACCGCCGTCAGCGTAAAAGTGTAGGTGTTTTTCGGAGTGGTGAACCCATTGGAGTTGTTCAAATGCTTGCTGGCGGCGTTGCATGAAGGTAAAAAGAGTAAGGCGCTCGCGACGGCCGTCACCAAGAGCATTCCCATCCACTTTTTGCCGCGAGTACGGCTTGCACCGGCTGCGATAAGCGCCAGCGCCGGAAACGCCATCCAGAAACCATAAAAAATGCGAGGCACTGTCCAAAGGCTGCCAGTCCCGATTGTCCCGTACGTGCTGATGGTGAGAACCGAAGTGGGTCCGGCGCCATTCGTTACCGCCACCGTGGACGGATTGAACGCGCATATCGGCGAGGCGATCACGACCGGAGTAACTGAGAAGCAGGAAAGCGTGACATTCCCGGTATAGCCGGCAGTGGGCGTGACGGTCACGGTCGCCTCCGCCCCGCTTCCCGCAGTAACCGTGCCCGGGCTGATAGCTTTGGTTACGCTCAGCGTGTAATTCTGCTGCACGTTTATTACGTTGAGGAACAGCGTGGCGGTTTCCGTCTCCGAGCCGCTCGTCCCCGTAACGGTGATCCTGTACTGGCCCGCCGCAGTGGCTCCCACGGTTGTGACGGTGAGGGACAGAATGGCGTCGGGGATGGAGGGATCAGGGCTGGGTGGGGAGCACTGCGGTAGATCGCTGGTGACCTGAGTCGAGGTTGCGGTGCAGGTGAATGTAACCGGGTCGGAAAATCCCGTAGTCGTGTTCAGCGCGATGGTGGCGGTCGCAGTGCCGCCCGGGTCCACGCCGGCGAGGGGTGAGAGGGCGGATGCCGTAAGCGTGAAATTCTGCGCTTGGGCAAACGTCACATGGGCTGCGGCGAACACAAACAGCAACAGAGCGAAGACGGCTGCGCGTAGAACCTGCCTGACATTGAACATGAATGGATAGGAACTCACTACCTTCGATTCCTCCAACGGCGCAAACGCTGCCCGGCCGGGGGACGAAAGATCGCCACCCGCGGATATCCGTACAAACGATCGCTGGGAAAGCAATGTTATCTAAGTTCGGTTGTGGAATGCGCCAAGCAAGAATCTTAGACTAGAGAGGCCCATCGCGCCAATCGTAGGTACCGGAAAAAACAAGGGCCGCCTCCGGTGGGAAGCAGCCCTTGTCTTTCGATTGCGCGCTAGTTGACTGTTAAGGTGAGCGGGGCGCTGTGCGTAACCCCACCAGCCGCTCCTGACACCGTAAGGGAGTAAGAGCCGGGTGCAGTATTGTTGCCGCCACCGCCGCCTCCGCCCCCTCCTCCGCCACCGCTACTGCCGCCGCCGCACGCGGGAAGGACAATCAATAATACCAGCGTCAGGGTAAGAGCGATGATCCCGAGATATTTCTTATTGCGATAGCCAAACCCGGCGCCGAGGAAAGTCAAGCCGCAAATTGGAAGCAGCATCGCATAAAACATTGAGCGGTGACCCATGGGGAGGGTCAATAAAGCATTCCCTGTACTGCCGTTAGTCGAGATCGTGAGATTGGAAGTCACAGCGGTGCTACCCGGCGTAACAGAAAGTGTGCTGAAGTTGCACGCCGCCTTTAAAGGTTTTCCACCACAAGAGAGAGTGACCGCACTGCCGTACGGGGCATTGACGGACGAGACGGTTACAGTGATGGTTGCAGTGGTTTGTCCGCTAGCTACAGAGATGGTGGTGGGTGAAACCGCCACCGAGAAGTCGGCAGGGGCGGCTCCAACTTTCGTTACAAACCCGTCTGCAAGGCCGCCTCCGTTTGCGGATTGCAATGCGGATGGGGATACCGGAAATCCGGTTGTGCTATCGGTTGACCCTGCCAGATAGGCGTTACTCGCGGAATCAACCGCCACAGCACCTAAGGGCGCGAGGACTGTATTCGCACTCACGCTGTTCTCATTCCCGGTGCCGCCGAGAAAACTTGAGTAGACGGGAGACCCGGTATTGCTCAGTTCGGTCACAAAAGCATCGGAGGTACCGCTGAGGCTTGACTGAAACGGCGTTCCCGTCGTCGGATAGTCGGAAGATAATGTTCTGCCCGTAACGTACACGTCATTGAAAGCATCAATTGCGATTCCGGTTCCGGCTTCGTCCAAAGTGCCGCCATAATAAGTGGAGAATAAGAGCCCGGAACCGTTGGCTTGCACCTTGGTGATGAAAACGTCGGTTGCACCCTTGAGAGTGGCTTGCGTGGCGTTAAGCACAGGGAAGTTTGACGAATTTGTATCTCCTGTGACATACGCTTCACCGGCGGAATCCACGGCAATTGCCAACGCGTCGCTCGTAGCGCTCCCGCCGAGGTAGGTCGAGTAAATCATAGCTGAGCCATCCGCCTTAATCGCGGCCACAAAACCGTTGTCGGCAGTACCCGACTGGCTGGTCTGGAAGGCCCCGGAGGAGGTAGGAAAGTTGGAGGAGGTGGTGATGCCAGTAACGTAAGCGTTGTTGGAGCCATCGAGCGCAAGGCCAGTGACCAGATCCTCACCGGAACCGCCGATGTAAGTGGAATAATCCAAAACGGTGCCGCTGCCATCGAGTTTGGCAATAAATCCGTCATCCGCACCTGCGTTTGTCGTTTGAATGGGCGGACCTGCGAGGGGAAAGTTTGTGGAATCGGTTTCGCCACCGATGTAGGCCGCTCCAGTACTATCCACGGCGATTCCGTTGCCAGACTCGGTTCCCGCGCCGCCGATTCTTGTAACTCTTAGCTGGGTGCCGGTTGTGTTATCCAGTTTCGCCACAAACGCGTCCTGTCCACCCCCCGGTCCGATCGGGGCGACGGTGCTTGGGAAGTTGTTTGAGCTTGTATTGCCGACAATGTATGTGCCAGTGCTATTGACTGCTATTCCAAGTCCGAAATCGTCGCTGGTTCCTCCAATGAGCGTGGAATAAAGCAAAGCGGTTCCGGTCGGGTTCAGCTTGCTCGCGAAGACATCAAAACCCCCTGCGGTTGACTTTGTTCCCGAGGGCGCCGGGAAGTTTGGAGATTGTGTCGCTCCCGTAACGTATGCATTACCGGACCCGTCCACGGCAACGCCGTAAGCCTCATCCTCGGCGCTGCCCCCCAAATAAGTCGAGTAACTGACCGTCGGGTCAATCACGATCTCCCGGCTGCGGTCGTAGCTGCCAAGGTCGAAACTGACCTGGTTATTGGATTTGAGGACGAAGCTTACGTCCACGAACTGGCGACTGCCGCTCTGTTGCTGGTACGCCACAGGCTTGTGGAGTACGACGTCACCCCCGGCAGAAGAGATCACCAGGTTGCCGGATGCGTCGGTGGCCAGGTGTTGCGCTCCGCTGAATGCAAGATCAATGGAAGCGGGATCGGATGCCGGAGCGACGATGAAATCGAACTCCAGTTTGCTTTGCTCGCCATGGTAGGCAAGATCGATGCCCGGATAAATATCCTTGTAAGCGACGCGAGCATACTGCGAAACATTGGTTTGCCACTGCTTCGGATCGTTTCCTAGATAGTAGTTGCTCTTTCCGGGCAACTGATCAGCCGCTGTAATATGCGTACTGGAATTTGCGCCAACCAGTTGCATACGAACGACGGCTGGCTTTTCGGAAATGCCAGGAGCAGCTTTGACCTGCAATTTCGGCACGCGGCTGCGGCTTGGCCTTGCGTTTGCAGAGGATTTGGAATGAAAAGAGAACACCGCATCCCGGCTGGTCAGAAAGAGAGTGTATCCATTGGCGCGGGCCATGTACTTGACTTGCGGATCGGTCTGCCCTTGATTCTGTTCGAAGGCCAGCGGGAGGCTGGTGAAGCTGGCCTGAAGGCGCTCGCGCACAGTCGCGGAAATCGTCTTCGACCGGGAAGTCACAGAGGAAGGCAAATCCGTATGCGCGGCGCGATGATATCTGGAGGAAAGCGCTATCAGCGCGAAGGCTAGAACGGCGAAGACAGGGATGGCGTAGAAAAAATATATCCGTCTCTTAGAGGCAGATGGTTTTGACACAAGAATCCTCCTGGTGATCCTAGGGTGAAACCCGACTCGCCGCAATAACACTCGGGACGTGAGCGCAGTACGCCACAAATCTCAATAGGCCCCAATTTGAGATCGATAAGCTCGAGCCTCGTGAGCTCGAGGCGCGTTTCAGCTTGCAGCGGAGTATGGTCTGGAACGCTGGCGATTGTCAACGAGGTTCAAGATAGCAATTCAGGTGCCACAGGAGGCAAGTTACTAAAGTCACCTTCTGCCGCCATCCTGCCGCCATCGGGAATCCGCGCATGGCTACGTTGACCCCGTGCGTAGCGTCCGCTGCAACCCGCGACCGGAACCGCCCGGCCTAGTGGGGCTTTTTACCGAGCATCCCAGAAACTCCGCTCAACGGATTCTTCGCTCCGTTCTTATTGCCTCCAAGCGCATTGTTTAGCATGCTGCCGGCCATACCTTTCACGTCCGGAACGAACTTTGGATCTGCGGTTGTTCCCTGGATAAGAAAAGGGATGGCATCGGCTTTCATTTTGAAATCGAGCGCGTTGCTTGCACTTACGGTGCCCGCCCCGGTGACCGTAGCGAGTGAGGGGACGGTGAGATTGATGTTATCGGCGCGTGTGCTCTCAGGCGTCGCGTGCACGTCGGCGCTGAAATTCTGAATCGTTGTATCGTTCGCTCCCGTACCTTTCCCCCCGAGCGCGGAGACGGCTGACATCTTCGAACCCAGGCTGAAGCCGGCAAGCGCCGAGTTCTGCATGCGGATGGTCCCGGTCTCGGCCAGTTTGTCCACCGGGCCGACGATCGAAAAATTTACCGTGAGCGTGCCGCCTTTGAGTTGCGAACGAGGCGGCAAGATCACGCCCACCGCCGGCAGCACGGCTTCCAGATCATCTACGGGCATGCCTTGTCCGTCCAGTTTCAGATTCACGGCGGTAGTCGTTCCGCGCGTATCGTAGCTTCCCGAGAGATGCGCCACGGCCTTGCCCACGGTGACGTCGCCCTCGGTGAGAGTTCCAACTTGTTTCACCAGATCGTGAGCGACAGCGTACTTCAATTGCAGCGGCTTTCCCGCCGGCGATCCCTTCCGCACGACCTGTAGCTTCTCGGCACTGAGGGTGCCGCTGGTCTTCGCCTCGTGGCCGTCGGACGAGATTGTGCCGTCAAAATCGGCGACGCCGGAGATGCCAGAGGCGCGGTCGATGAAGCCCGATGCAGCCAGATTCATCTGGTGAACCGTAACCTTGGCCTGCAAAGGAGTGAGCTCGGCATTGCCCGCATTGATCGCTCCGGCGGTGCCGTCGAGTTTGAGGCTGCCTCCGGCCGGCAGGCTGGCGGTCATCTTGAAAGGGAAGGGACTGGTGAAAGAAAACTTTGCCACCGTGATATCCACTTTGCTGTAAACCCGCGGCTGGTCGGAAGAGCCAGCGCGGTTGATGGTGAGCTCGCCGTCGCGTACGTTGAGCTTGTCCACTGACAGATTCGGATTCGCGTTGCTCGACGATGATCCACCGGCAGCCGGCTGGGCCGAACTCTTACTGCCCAGGCTGGAAAAGTTCCACTTCTCCCCATTCTGCGACCGAACCAGATTGATCTGGGGTTGATTGAGCGTCAGCTCGGTAACGTTGAGCGCCTTAGAGAAGATCAGCGGCATCAGTTCGACGCCCACATTGAGCGATTTCGCCTGCACGAAAGCGCTCTGGCTAAAGGAGGGATCGTCGGCAATCGAGATATCGTCGGCCTTCACCGCGCCCGAAAATAGCGAGAGTGATAAGTTGCCCACTTTTACCGGCCTTCCCAGCGCATCGCTCAACTCGGATTCCAGCTTCGGCCGGAATGCATTGGCGTCGATGAACAAGGGAATAAGGATTACGATCAGGATCAAAACTCCAACGACGATAGCCGCGATTTTCAGATTGCGATTCATGAGAATTCTCCGGAGAACGTGCCCACGATTGGTTGGCAGGATGGGTCGGAAAGTTGCACTATTTGAGCATTTTATTAGTCTTCTTAACTGGTCTTTATTGACCTTTATCAATCAATATTGATCGTCATTGATCGTCCCCAAGAAGTTCCGGGGACGGTACTGTACCGTTCTCGACCTGTTTCTGGCGCTGGGCCCGCCGTTCGTTGTCGATGCGGACCGAGGCCTCCAGTTCCTTCTTGCCTTCTTCCTTGCGTCCGAGTCGGAGCAGAATCTGTCCCCTGAGGTAATGAATGTCGGTTCGCACGGGATCGAGCTTGCCGGCCGAATCAATCGCGATAAGCGCCTTCTGATAGTTCTGCATCCGCTGGTAGACTTTGGCCAGCCCGACATAGGAATTCAGCAGGCGCGGATCGCGGCGTAGCGCCTCGCGGTAGGCTCTCTCCGCGTCGCTGTATTGCTGCATCTGCGCATAGACGTCGCCGAGTTCGTCATAGTTGAAGGCGAGATCGGGTTCCACTGCCGCATCTTTCAAAAACTCGTCGCGTGCATGTTCGTAATCCTGCTTTTTCAGATAAGTTAAGCCGAGGTTGAAATGAACGAAGGTCAACTTTGGATTGGCTTTTTCCGCAGCCTGAAAATCGGCAAGCGCCAGATCGTACTGTTCAAGATTCAGATGCGCTTTGCCCATAAATAAATGGAACTCAGGCGAGCCCTCGCCTGCCTTGATGAGCTGTGCCGTGGCGTTTTCATCCCAGTCTTTCTGGCCGGCACGATGAGCAGCGATCGAAAGCACGTAGAGGTAGCTCAGTTGGCCGGATTCCTGCGCCCAAAGCGGTTCCAGCGTGTTTGCAGCGTCCGCCCAGCGCTCCGTAAAAAAGTAGCAAAGTCCCAGAAGGTGTCGCGGCTGCAGTGCATCCGGCTGATCATGCACGACTGATTCAAACGGCGGTATAGCTTTCAGAAATTCATTCTGCCGGAAATAGGCAAGACCGATGTTCAGTCGAATTCCTGCCACTTGGGGCATTAACTTCTCCGCTTGACGCAGGGACTCTAAAGCTTCCGACCATTGCTTGCGCCGCATATAGACGACACCCAGATTCGCGTAAGCGCCACCCCCCCCGGGGTTCAGCGCGATTACTTGTTGGAAGTCGCGTTCCGCCTCGGCTAGACGGTTTTCGGTCAAAGCTTCCTGGCCCGATCGAAAAAGCTGTGCCGGGTCCGCACCCACGCCAGAGCCGGCGACGGGCGCGGCATTTCGTGCGGTGGGGACTGCTTGCGCTGACAAGATCCGTGCCGACATGGCCGCATTCGCGCAGCCCAGCAGCAGACCCAGCAGAATTCTCAGTCGTAGGTGCATGCTTGACACTGGTCGTACTCTTACTGCTGTAGTCTCCGCCAACCCCCGCAGAAAATTCAAGCGGGCAGGATGCGGTCAGGAATTTTGCTGTGCGCCACTCCAAGGGCAATGCCTCGATGGTCACGATTCGTGATGTAGCGAAGGAGAGCGGCTTCTCCTCCACCACGGTTTCGATCGTGCTGAATGACGCTCCGCTGGCGCGCTATATCCCGCCAGTCACCAAGAAGCGTATTGAGCGTGCCGCGGAAAAGCTGGGGTATCGTCCCAACCAGTTTGCCCGTTCGCTGCGCAGCAAGCGCAGCCATACCGTCGGCGTGATGGTTTTTGACATGACCGATCCGTACTGCACGCTGGTCTTGCGCGGTATCGAAAATACGCTTTACCAAGCTTCTTACTTGCCGATTCTCACCGACGTGCACAACGAGCGCAGCCGCTTCGAGCGCTATCTTGAGATGCTGCTCGACCGCCGTATCGAAGGTCTGGTCGTCCTGGCCAACTGGCTTTTTCTCGATATCAACTTGCTGGCGGACCTGGAAAAGAACAGCATTCCAACGTCCATCATCGGTTGCGAACTCAAAGGAGACGCGATGAGTTCGGTCATCGTCGATAACGAAGTTGGCGGGTACCTCGCGCTCGAACATTTGCATTCCCTTGGTCATCGCAAAATCGCGTTCATCCGTGGTCCCAAGGCCTTGTCCGACAGCTCTCCCCGCTGGCGAGGTGTTCGCAACTGCGCCAAGAAATGCGGCCTGGAAATCGATTCCCGGCTGATTGTCGACTTGCCGGAGTCGCGCGACCCTTTGTCCAGCTTTGAGGCAGGCCAAAAACTCACCGAGGATTTGATCATACAAAAGCGTGCGTTCACTGCAATTCTCGCCTTCGACGATATGACCGCCTTCGGTGCAATCCGCGCGCTTAGTAAATGTGGTCTGCGCGTGCCCGAACATTGCTCCGTCATTGGCTTCGATGACGTGGCCGCATCGGCTCTGTACACGCCGCCACTCACCACCGTGCGGCAGCCCATGGAAGCGATGGGAGCCGGCGCCGTGGACATCGTTCTCGACGGCATCAAGTCGGTGCTGGAGAAGCGCGAGGTAGGCGCTGAGCACCGAAAGGTGGCGCCGGAATTAGTGGTTCGGGAGTCGACCCGAAGCCTGCTGTAGGTCCCCAAAAAGAGCTGCCGTGGCGTTTTTTTCTTGACATCAGATGCTCAATAAAAGCACTATTCATACGTTTTAATAAACTTTCCGTGGCGATCGGCGACTTGCCGGAATCGGACCTTCGAGCAAGCACCGTTTCACCAGACATTACCGCAGCCTTGGGACGCGCAAACCCTTGCGCATGGGAGAAACTCGACCATGAAATCGAATCGAATGCTGGTGCGAATGGTGTTGTTGATGGTGACCTGGTGTGGCGTGGCTTTCGCCCAAGACACCGCGTCTCTCGCCGGCACGGTCACCGACGCCTCAGGGGCGGCAGTGCAAGGTGCTCAGGTCAGCCTTTCGAACTCCCAACATGGAATCAATGACACGACCAGCTCCAA
>Ga0307474_10004411_pt1 | contig 10135 bp, 9 predicted proteins | sample atmos_gasesECM1C_2_FD_203312 | JGI IMG/M metagenome (GOLD analysis project Ga0307474, IMG submission 203312) | Hardwood forest soil microbial communities from Morgan-Monroe State Forest, Indiana, United States - atmos_gasesECM1C_05 | ecosystem: Environmental > Terrestrial > Soil > Temperate...
CTGAACTCTCCTCGCGAGCGACGTCGTCTCGCAAACGAAAGAGGAGAGCAAGATGCACTGGATTGATCCCGACAGCCTGCCGGAACTGCAGGGCACGGTGGAACGCTTCGTTCTCAACCCACATGGCGAGATCGATGGCTTCGTGATGCTGGGCGGAAAGGAGGACGCAACCGTCCTCGTTCACACGCCCCCACACATGGAGGCCGAGCTTATGCGTCACGTGCAGACGGGCGAGACCGTCCGCGTCCGGGGCTTGCGGCCGCGCGGCGCCGCTCTCTTCGCCGCCGTTGCCGTCGCCGCGCAGAGCGGCGTGCGCATCGTCGATGAGGGGCCGGATGATGAGCGCGAGCATCCGAAGTTCAAAAAAAAGAAGATGACGGCCGTGGGCCAGGTGCGCCTGTCGCTGTTTGGCCCGAAAGGTGAATTGCGGGGCGCGCTTTTGACCGACGGCACGGTGATCCGGATCGGCCCGAAGCAAGCCAAGGAGTTTGCCGAGCTTCTCAAGCCCAATGCGGCGATCGCAGTCAGCGGTGACGGCATCGAAACCAGCCACGGCCGCGTGATCCACGCCAAGAAGGCCGGCACCGAAATCGGCCGGCTGCTGCCGATCAAGGAAGCCAAGCCCGAAGAAAAAATGAGAAGGAACGAGAAGCACGGACAGGAGCCCAAGCACCGTCCGAGGCATGAGCACGAGGACGGCGACGAAGCGCACGCCTAAGGCGTGTGTCCCGTCCCCATTTGACGTCATCGAGGTGCGAGGTCGGACATGTCCAGTAACAATGGCTCAACGCGGCGTGCGGCCCGCGCCCTCGACGCCGCCAATTTCTTCCTCGCCGACGTGCAGGGCGGGCTCGGACCTTATCTCGCGATCTATCTGCTCACCGAGCAGAAGTGGGACGAGGCTCAAATCGGCCTCGTGATGTCGATCGCAGGTGTCGCCGGTATCGTCGCGCAGACGCCCGCCGGCGCTCTGGTCGACGCCACCAGGGCCAAGCGCCTGGTGATGGCCGGCGCTGCCCTGGTCGTCACCGGCGCCTCGCTGCTGCTGCCCGTCTTTCCCGAGTTCTGGCCGGTTGCGATCTCGCAAGGGATCGCGCATGCGGCCGGCGTGATCTTTCCGCCGGCTCTCGCGGCGGTCTCGCTCGGCGTGGTCGGCAGCCGCGCCTTCACCGCGCGGATCGGGCGCAATGAAAGCTTCAACCATGCCGGCAATGCAATGGCCGCTTCCATAGCCGGCGCCACCGCCTATCTGTTCGGTCCGCAGGTCGTGTTCCTTCTCCTCGCCTTCAATTCCGTAGCGAGCCTCGCAAGCGTGCTGGCGATCCCGGAAAGCGCTATCGACCACGATCTCGCGCGCGGGCTGCACGAACATGGCGGGAGCGCGAACGGCGCGCAGGACGAACCGTCGGGCCTCGGCATTCTCCTCACCTGCCGTCCGCTCCTGATCTTCGCGATCTGCGTGGCGCTCTTCCATCTCTCCAACGCCGCCATGCTGCCGCTGGTCGGGCAGAAGCTCGCGCTGCAGAACAAAAATCTCGGCACCACCCTGATGTCGGCCTGCATCACGGCAGCGCAGCTTGTCATGGTTCCGATGGCGATGCTGGTAGGCAGCCGGGCCGATCGCTGGGGCCACAAGCGCTTCTTCCTTGCTGCGCTCCTGATCCTGCCGATCCGCGGCGCGCTTTATACGCTCTCGGACAATGCGGCCTGGCTGGTCGGCGTGCAACTGCTCGACGGCATCGGCGCCGGCATTTTCGGCGCGATCTTTCCGGTCATCGTCGCCGATCTCATGCGCAACACCGGGCGGTTCAACGTCGCGCAAGGCGTCATCATCACCGCGCAAAGCATCGGAGCGGCGTTGTCGACGGCGCTCGCGGGCGTTGTCGTGGTCGAGGCCGGCTACAGCGCGGCGTTCCTCACCCTTGGCGCGGTTGCGGCGATCGGCTTTGGGGTCTGCTGGGCTTTCCTGCCCGAGACGCGTAGCGCACCAGATGCGCGCGAGAGCCGATTGCACACGCCGGCGCAGCCCGCTATCGCTGCCGAGCAGTATTCCTCGACGATGCTGGAGACGATAGACGGATGACACCGCACGAAACATTGCTGGCCTGGGCGATTATCGTCCCGGCGACCGCGGGCGTCATCATCCGGCCCTTTCGTTTTCCGGAAGCGGTGTGGGCGCTCGCGGGCGCGATCACGCTGGTGCTGGCCGGGCTGTTGTCGCCGGCCGACGCGCTCGCCGGCGCGCGCAAGGGCCTCGACGTCTATCTCTTCCTGATCGGCATGATGCTGACGGCGGAGCTTGCGCGCGCCGAAGGCCTGTTCGACTATCTCGCAGCCTTCGCCGTGGAGCACGCGCGCGGCTCGCCGCAGCGGCTGTTCCTGTTGATCTATGCCGTCGGCATCCTCGTCACCGTGCTGCTCTCCAATGATGCAACCGCAATCGTACTCACGCCCGCTGTCTATGCCGCGACCCGCGCGGCCGGTGCGGCGCCGCTGCCTTACCTTCTGATCTGCGCCTTCATTGCCAACGCCGCAAGCTTCGTGCTGCCGATCTCCAACCCGGCGAACCTGGTCGTGTTCGGCGAGCGCATGCCGCATCTCGCCGAATGGCTGCGACTGTTCGCCCTGCCTTCGCTCGCATCGATCGTCGTCACTTACATTGTGCTGCGCCTGACCCAGCGCCGCCCCCTTAGTGAAGAGAATATCGAGAAGAGCGTGCCTAAGCCGAAACTCGGCCATGGCGGCAAGCTCACCGCGATCGGCATTGGCGCGATCGGCGTCGTGCTGATCACGGCCTCCGCACTCGATATCCAGCTCGGCTTGCCGACCTTCATCTGCGGACTGGTAACGGCGGCCGCCGTTCTCGCGCTCAGCCGCCAGTCACCCTGGCCTGTGATCAACCGCATCTCCTGGAGCGTGCTGCCGCTGGTCGCCGGCCTGTTCGTGATGGTGGAGGCGCTGGCGAAAACCGGCGCGATCTCTGCGCTCAGCGCCTTCTTGCAGGGCGCGGTCGAACACGCGCCGCGCGCGGCCGCCTGGGGCGCCGGCATCGCTACCACCATCGCCGGCAACATCGCCAACAACCTCCCGGTCGGTCTCGTCGCCGGCTCCGTTGTCGGCAGCGATCACCTGCCGTCGTCAGTCGTCAGCGCCATGCTGATCGGCGTCGATCTCGGACCGAATCTGTCGGTGACGGGATCGCTTGCGACCATCCTTTGGCTGGTGGCGCTGCGGCGGGAAAAGATCGAGGTCACCGCCTGGCGCTTCCTCGTCATCGGCGCGCTGGTGATGCCGCCGGCGCTGATCGCGGCACTCGCTGCCGCCATCCGGTAAAAGCAAGATTGATCGTTTTCGCCGATCATTATCACATCAACGATCTGTTGGATTAATGGATTAGCTGGTCCGATAGTCGGAGTGAGCCGAAGGAGCCACTCCCATGACCATCACCGCAAGCTGCAATTCACCTGCCGCAACAAATAGCGATATCGCTGAGGCTCCGCCGGCGGCGCCTGGCCGAAATCCCGTCATCGCCCTCATTCCCGGCATCACGCTGGCCGCCGCCATCGCTATCGCCGCCTTCGAGGCGCGCGCCATTCCCGGCATCGGCACATTCAGCCCAATGATCCTTGCGATCGTGATCGGGATGGCGTTCCACAACCTCATCGGCACGCCAGTGCGCGCCCGTCCCGGCATCGCCTTCAGCATGAAGCGGCTGCTGCGCGCTGCGATCGTGCTGCTCGGCTTTCAACTGACGCTGACCCAGGTCGCCTCCGTCGGCGGATGGGGGCTTCTCGTCATCGCCGCGACGCTCGCTGCCACTTTCCTCTTCACCGTCGGAGCCGGCCGCATGCTCGGGGTCGACCGCAAGCTCACCGAGCTGATCGCGGCCGGAACCTCGATCTGCGGCGCGTCCGCCATCATCGCCACCAACACCGTGACCGACGCCCATGACGAGGATGTCGCCTACGCAGTTGCCTGCGTCACGATCTTCGGCTCGGTCGCGATGTTCGCCTATCCGGCACTGCCGGGTCTGTTGCACCTGGATGCGCCGTCTTACGGCCTGTGGTGCGGTTCCTCGATCCACGAGATCGCCCAGGTCGTCGCAGCCGCTTTCCAGAACGGCCAGCGCGCCGGCGAGATCGGAACGCTGGTGAAGCTCGCCCGCGTCATGCTGCTCGCGCCCGTGGTCTTTGTGCTGAGCGTGAGAGACCGGCTGGTCGCAAGCCATGCCAAGGTCGCCTCGGCACGGCCGCCTTTGCCCTGGTTCGTGCTCGGCTTCATTGCGCTGGTCGTGATCAACAGCGTTGTCACCATTCCGGACAACGAGCGCAAGATCATCGTGACACTCACAACCTTCCTGCTCACGGTCGCGCTGGCTGCGATGGGGCTCGAGACCGACATCTCAAAGCTCTACGCGCGCGGAGTTCGCCCGGCTATACTAGGTGCGCTTGGCTTCCTTTTCATCGCGGCCTTTTCGCTGCTCCTCATCAAGCTAGTGGGATGATCTTGCCATGACCCTCGAACAGCTCCGGATCTTCGCAGCGGTCGCCGACAGGCAGCATGTCACCCAGGCAGCCCGCGAGCTGAACCTGACGCAATCGGCGACCAGCGCGGCGATCGCAGCGCTCGAGGGCCGCTATGGCGTCAAGCTGTTCGACCGGGTTGGCCGCGGCATCGTGCTGACCCATACCGGCCGCGCGTTTCTGACGGAAGCGCGCACGGTGCTGGCGCGCGCCCGCGGTGCCGAGCAGGTGTTGCGCGACCTCGCAGGGCTAAAGACCGGCAAGCTGGTGCTGGCAGCGAGCCAGACCGTTGCCAATTACTGGCTGCCGTCGCGGCTGCAGGCGTTCCAGGCCGCCTATCCCGGCATCGAGGTCGATGTCCGTATCGCCAATACCGAGCGCGTGGCGGCGGATGTGCGCGAAAGCATCGCCGATCTCGGCTTCATCGAGGGCGACATCGACGACGCAGCGCTTGCCGCGCGCCGCATCGATGGCGATGCGCTTGTGATCGTGGTTGGGCCGAAGCACCAATTCGCGCGGCAGAAGAAGCTGCCGTCCGACTGGATGAAGCAGACGTCCTGGATCCTGCGGGAGGTCGGCTCCGGCACCCGCGCGATGTTCGAGCAGGCGCTGAAGAAGCGCGGCTTGCGCTTCTCCGACCTCAAGGTGCAGCTCGAGCTTGCCTCCAACGAGGCGATCCGGACAGCGGTCGAATCAGGACCTTGCGCGACCGCGATCTCCGATCTCGTGGTCGACAAATCGCTCGCCGCGAAAACGCTTGTCAGAATCGAAGGCGAGATCGCCAAGCGCGCCTTTTACATCCTGCGCCACAAGGAACGGCATGTGAGCAAGGCGGAAGCGGCGCTGCTTTCGAGCATCGCGGGCGCGAAATGAACAGCCCGCACAATCATTGATGAAATCGATCAAAACAAGCCAAACTACTGGTTAGACCGCTGGTCCCGACCGGCCTAAACTTCAGGCACTTCAGGATAAAATAATCTAAAAAGGAGAGCGCGATGGCGCACCTGGGAAACAATCTGCCGAGGCATTCCATTTTGGGAAATTCGGCACTGGCCGCCGTCTTGTCGCGGCGCGCCACGCTCCGGCAGCTTGGGCTCGCCGGGCTGTCACTGGCGGCTGCACCCGCCTTCGCCGAAGACTTGATCAAGCTGCCGCTGCCGAGCGATCCGCGCGAACGGCCGCTGACGCATGATTTTCCGCAAAAGGGCACGATGATCCTGCAGCGGACTCGGCCGCCGCTTTTGGAAACCCCGTTCGAAGTGTTCGATCGCGGCGTCTTCACGCCGAACGACCAGTTCTATGTGCGCTGGCACTGGGCGGTGATCCCGACCTCGGTCGAGGTGAATACGTTCAGGCTTGCCGTGCGCGGCCATGTCAATCAGACGTTATCGCTGTCGATTGACGATCTGCGCAGCCTGCCGCAAGTCGAGCTTGCCGCCGTCAACCAGTGCTCCGGCAATTCCCGCGGTTACTACGAGCCGCGAGTAGCGGGCGCGCAATGGTCGCACGGAGCGATGGGCAACGCACTCTGGACCGGCGTCCGCTTGAAGGACGTGCTCGACCGCGCCGGCGTCAAGGCGGGCGCAGTCCAGGTCCGTTTCGACGGGCTCGACGAGCCTGTCGTGCCCGATGCGCCCGACTTCAAGAAGTCGCTCGACGTCGACCACGCGCGCGACGGCGAGGTGATGATCGCCTACGCCATGAACGGCGAGCAGTTGCCCCTTCTCAACGGCTTTCCGCTGCGCCTGATCGTGCCCGGATGGTACTCGACCTACTGGGTGAAGATGCTGAGCGACATCGAGGTGCTCGACAAGAAGGACGACAATTTCTGGATGGCGGTCGCCTACACCATTCCGGATACGCCGCACGCCAGCATCACCCCGGGCCAGACCGGCGAGAAGCTCGTGCCGATCAACAAGATGGTGCCGCGCTCCTTCTTCACCAATGTCGCAAGCGGCGCGACGCTCCCGGCCGGCAGCGCGCCCTTGCGCGGCATTGCCTTTGGCGGCGACAGCGGCGTCGCCAAAGTCGAGTTGTCAATCGATGACGGCAAGTCCTGGCAGCCGACCGCGCTTGGCAAGGATCATGGCAAATACAGCTTCCGCCAATGGGAGGCGAATGTCTTGCTCGGCGCCAAGAGCAGCCACAGCTTCATGGTCCGTTGCACCAACCAGGCCGGCGACGTCCAGCCCGATGCGCCGAATTGGAATCCCAGCGGCTTCATGCGCAATGTCATCGAGACCCTTCAGGTCACAGCGAGCTGAAGGAGCGGTCCATGCACAAGCAAATCATTGCCGTCGCCTGTCTCACCGCCGGCCTTTTATACGCCACGCCCGCCTGGGTTCAGGACAAAATCGAGATCAAGTCGACGAAGGTGGATCTCCCCGCCGGCGACAGCCTGTTTCCGGGCGAAGGTGCGGACGCCATCAACAACAATTGCCTCGCCTGTCATTCCGCCGACATGGTGCTGACCCAACCGGCGCTGCCGAAAGCCACCTGGGAGGCCGAGGTGCACAAGATGATCACCACCTACAAGGCCCCGGTCGATGAGCAGGATGTCGCCGCGATCGTTGAATATCTCGTGAAGACGAAGGGCAAGAATTAGCGAGGATTTGCCGATCTCAACCGGCCGATGCCGCCGATCGCGGCAGCATGAGCTGCACGGTCGTCCCGACATCGGGCTCGCTGTTAATCCTGATCCGTCCGCCCAGCCTGTCCACCACGATGCTGTGCACGGTATGCAGGCCAAGCCCGGTGGCGCCCTCATGACGCCGGGTCGTGAAGAACGGATCGAAGGCCTGGCGCTTGACATCGGGCGCCATGCCACAACCATTGTCGGCAACCACAATCTCGATGTGATCGCGATCGGCCGGGTGCACCTCGATGTCGATCGATCCGCTGCGTCCCTCGGGATAGGCGTGGATCATCGCATTGAGGGCGAGATTGGTCAGCGCCTGCCCGAACGGTCCCGGGTAACTGTCCATCGCGAGATCGCCCTCGCAGCGAAGGTTGAGCGCGATGTCGCGCTCACCCAGCTCCCGCGCCAGATGCGACAGAACCTCTTCGGTCAGTTCGCCCGCATCGAAGCTCCGTCTGCGCGACTGACCTTGATCGGGCGCCACCTGTTTGAACGATTGAACGCGCTCGGCGACTCGGTCGAGGTTCGAGACCAGTTGCGAGGATGCATCGCGAACCAGCTCCATGAACTCGTTGAGGCGCGAGCGGCGCAAGCCACCACGCGCCACCTCCTCCGCGAACAGCTCGACCTTGCGCTGGAGCGTGGAGGCGACCGTCAGGCCGACGCCGATCGGACTGTTGACCTCATGGGCGACACCTGCGACCAACCGCCCGAGCGCGGCGAGCTTTTCGGCCTCGATCAGCGATTCCTGGGTTTCGCGCAGATGCCGTAACGCAGTCTCGGCCGCGTCCTTGGCGTTGCGCACCTCTTGCTCGGCACGCTTGCGCTCGGTGATCTCCTCGGCGGCGACATTGACCGCGACGATTTCGCCGCTGGGCGCACGTAGCGGATGCCAATAGGTGATCCATGAGCGTTCCTCGACCTGATCGGCGCGCTGTCCCGCGACTTCGATGCCGGTGACCGGCTCCCCGGTCTCCATGATCGAGCGGACGATGTCCTCCACGGCATCGGCGAGCGCCGGCACGCAGTCCCGAACAAGACGGCCGAGATGATCCTCGACGGAGAGGCCGCAGATCTCGGTGAGACGCTGGTTGATCTGCAGGTAGCGGCAATCCAGAGAGAGGCAGGCGAGCCCGATCGGCGCCGTGTCGTAGATGAGCTGAAGCGCGGGTTGGTGCGGGAACAACCCCACCTCGGAAGCAGTCGATGTCTTGGGCGCCTTGTCCACGCAAGCCCTCGCCTCGCCCCGCCCTTCCCTATGAAATGCAACCCCTCGATGAAAGTAAAGGGGTTAGCAGCGTCCGTTGATCCAGATCAACGCTTCGCCCCGGCCGGCTGAAGGCGAAACTCGCTCTGCACGCAAAGATTGCGTGCGTCACGCGGAAAATTTGCCTGCCCGCATGGCTGTTCTCACGCGTGCTTTTTCTCAAGCCCTCCCGGTTCACCTCTGGCCCAGATACCGAAACAGGATGTCCTTCCACCAATCGGTCTCTTCGGCCTCGAGCAGCGCGACGTTGATCTGCTTTCTCAACGCGCTGTCGTTACGCAGCGCAATGGCGTATTGCTGTGGCTCGAACGTCACATCGGCGAGCTCCGCGGAGAACCGGCGCTGGCGGATCAGCCAGGCCAGTATCGGCCGATCATAGGCGAGCGCATCGATCGTCCCCTTCTTCAGCTCATCGAAGCCGTCGAGCGGCGACGGAACTGTCCTGTAGTCGATGCGCATCCGCGACAAGGCGTCCTCCGTTTCCGTACCCTGCACGGTGGCGACGCGCACGGAGGAGAGATCGGCAAGGTTGTTGACGGCGCCGTGCAGCCGCTTCGTGGTCAGCGCCGAGGTGATCCCGGCCGTAAAGAGCGCGATCGCGATGACCGACACCACCATCCAGATCACCGCGACGACCCGGCCAGGCAGTGTCATCGGCGCGAGCCCGCCCTCAAGCGCGCGCTGGGTCATAGCATTGGTCGACCACCACACGCCCGAGCTGAGCCCCTGAGCCACGCCGCCGGCGAAGGCATCGTTGCTGCGCCGCTCGAAGAACCAGATCAGCAGGCCGGCCAGAAAGGTCAGGCCGAGCAGCGCCAGTGCAGCCTGCAGGAAGCTGTACGAGGCGATCGAACGGATCACGGGCAACCAGTTTGATATCCGGTCCGCCTGCACCGCGACGCCGGTTCCTGTGTGGAAATAGGGCGTGCTGAAATCGACCTGCTGTTCGCGGGCCGGCGTCACGGTTATAGCCGCCACGGCAACATCGAAATTCCCGGCCTGCAGGCCATCGAGCAGCGCGTTCACCGATTCCCCTTCGGCGAACCGGTATTGCAACCCCATGTTCCCGGCAACATGGCGCCAGAGATCGATGCTGATGCCTTTCCAGTTGCCGTGCTCGTCCTTCATGGCAAACGGCGGCGCCTCCTTGGTTCCGACAACGAGTTCTCTTGATTGGGTCTCGCGCTCCTGCGCGATGGCGTGCGACGGCGACAAGGCCAAAGCCAGGGCCAGCATCAGCCACAAAACCCCTGCGACCGTGATACGCAGCCTATCGATGGCGTCGACAGCCGCCACCCGGAAACGATAGGGCCTGCCCTGGACCCTGGCATGGCCCATCTTCTGGGCACCTCCATGGATTCCGAAAAAATCTTTATCGTTGCGCGTCTGATCCATCGATGGTGAACACGCTAGGCCGACTACCTCAGGTTGGCAAGCAGCGCGGACGACGCAACATGGCTGTCGAGCAAATTCGCGTGTCCTGCTTTGCTTCGTGCCTCATCGGCGGCATGCTGCCGTTCCAGCCCAACTTGCTTGGCGGGCAACGAACAGCAAGGGCGCAAAAATGGGAGCGTCGGATATGGAGCGTCGGATATGACGGCAGCGGCAGGTTCCACCCCACTCGCGCCAATTTCTCTTGCGGGCGCAACCTTGCTCACCGCCATCTTGGGCTGCACCTCCGCTAGCGCCCAGCAGCCAGCCCAGGAC
>Ga0307474_10004412_pt1 | contig 10135 bp, 10 predicted proteins | sample atmos_gasesECM1C_2_FD_203312 | JGI IMG/M metagenome (GOLD analysis project Ga0307474, IMG submission 203312) | Hardwood forest soil microbial communities from Morgan-Monroe State Forest, Indiana, United States - atmos_gasesECM1C_05 | ecosystem: Environmental > Terrestrial > Soil > Temperate...
GTGAGGATGACGGAATTTGTGGAGCTAAAGGTCGAGATCAGGATGGCGAGCGCAATGACCTTGCCGGCCCACGGTCCGAGGACCGCGGTCGCCGCCGTGGCGGCGATGGCGTCGCTGGCGGTGGAGGCAACGGGACCGAGCGCGACGAGATACGCGACGTTCGCGACTAGGTAGAGTCCTACGAGAATGAGCGAGCCAAGAAGAAATGCGCGTGGGAACGATTTCTGGGGATCGAGGACTTCGCCGGCACTGTAGGTGCCAAATTGCCAGCCTTCATAGGCCCACAGCACCGCGATCATCGCGAGGCCAAAACTCGAAAGCAGCGCGGAGCCTCCTTGCGTGGTGCCCATAGCTGACGCGAGTTCACCGCCATGATGACCGAGAGAGAGCAGGAAACCGCTGAGCACAACGATCAGTAGGGTTTTGACCAGCGTGGTCCAGTTCTGGAGGTCGGAGCTCTTGCGGGTGCCCCAAACGTTGACGGCGGTGACGACGGCGATCATCAGGACGGAAACGAGGGTCGCACCCGAGGCGGAGAGCGGAATGATTTCGGCTAGATAGCGGGTAAAGGCCCGCGCGAGAGCGGCAATTGTGCCGCTGGCGATCACCAGGAACAGCGACCAGCCGTAGAGAAACGCGGCCATCCGGCCGAAACCGTCGCGAATGAAGCAGTATAGGCCGCCAGCCTCCGGGTTCGTGGCCGACAGTTCCGCGTACGTTAGCGCGCCAAGGAGCGAAAGGGCTCCTCCAACGACCCACACCAGAAGCGAGAAGCCGACCGAACCATTGAGTTGGCGGAGGATTAGGCCTGGAGTGAGAAAAATGCCTGAGCCAATGACCGAGCCAATGAATAACAAGAGCAGATCGCTCTGGCGCAGCGTGCGGACGAGAGCAGTCATTTGTCGCGGTCGATTGTAGCGGGTGTTTCGGGCGGGGCAAGCGGAGACTTTATCGAGCCCCGTAAACAAGCCGGGTTAACAAGCCGGGTTAATCGGGCCAGGCAATCACTCGATGAACGGGGCAGGCATGAAGCAGAGTATGAAAATGAGCAGCGTAAATGCGGCGGCGAAGCGGCGGCCGTCGTCGAGTGGAACGGGATTGTAAATAGGAATGAAGCGAAAGAAGCGAATGATCAGGAGCAGCGCACCCCAAACATACCAGCCGGCCCAGAAATGGAGCAGCGCGAGGCCCACCAGCAGCAAGGGAAGCATGATCGAGGAATAGCGATGAGCGCGGGCGCTCAGCGAGCGCAGGATGTGGCCGCCGTCGAGCTGTGCGGCGGGGAGAAGATTGAGTGAAGTGGCGAACAGCCCTACCCACGCGGCGCGCCCAACGGGATGGAGCAGTAGGCTGCTCGCAGGCACCCCAGGATGAAGCAGCGCCGCGAGAAGGCGCAAAATTAGCGGCGTGCCGAGCACGACACTGGCATGAGCAGGATCGCCGAGGCCGGGAACAAACTTGGCGTGCAGTATGCCAAAAATCAGCGCGGGCACAGCCACGATGAAGCCGACTAAAGGCCCCGACGCGCCGACGTCGAAGAGAGCGCGAGTTGTGCGAATGGGCGAGCGAATCAGAATGAATGCGCCGAGCGTGCCGATCAAAGTGGGAAAGGGAATGAAGTAGGGATAGCTGGAATGAATGTGGTGGTGGCGACACGCGAAATAGTGACCGAGCTCATGCGTGAGCAGTATAGCGAGTAGCGTAAGGGCGAAAGGCAGACCACTAACCAGCGCGACCGGCTGGCGATAGAGCAATGTAAGCGCGCGGATGAATTCGTCCCAGGAGACGGCTTGATTTTGTGCGTAGGCCGCGGCGAAGTGCGTGCCCGCGACAAGACAGGTACAGAGCGTGAGGAAAAACAGCGCGCACGCCGCAAACAGCGTTTTCACCGGCGGATGCCGCGGTACGAGAGAATAATAAGACGGCGGAATTGGGGCGGCGCGCCAATCGACGGGATCTGGTGGGAGAACGGCGCTGCTATCTGGAAGTGAGTTGGTCACAAGGTCCGGAGCATCGAGACAATGCAGAAATTGTCTCGATTAAGTACAGCACAACCCTATGGTTTGTGCAAAACCGAAGCCGAGTAGCCCTTCAAGCTGCGTCGCGCAGGAAGCTAAGCGGACACGCTAGGCGAGCAGAATTGAAAGGTGGCCACTCAAAATGATTGATAACGGGTTCGACGAACGCGTTCGATGAAAGGGTTAGTTCGGATCCGAGACGTTCGGCTGCTACTTCAACTCAAGCGGAAAAGCTATTCCGCGGCTTTTGCAGGGGCTTCCAAGCCTTGGAGTTCCTTGCCGGGCTTGAAGCGCACGGCTTTCCCTGGCGGGATGTTAACTTCTTCACCGGTTCGCGGGTTGCGCCCTATACCGGTCTTGCGGGGCTTGACGCTGAACACGCCGAAACGCCGCAATTCAATGCGCTGCCCGCGGCCCAGGGCATTCTTCAACGACTCAAAGACGGTCTCGACGGCCTGCTCCGCCTTGGTGCGGCTGATGTTCGGCGACGTGGCGTTCACGACCGCGTTCACGATGTCTAACTTGATCACACAAGCCTCCAGCTTTATCCGTTGGCAGATGCTAGAGGGTAGGCCGCAGGTTGTCAAGACGTGGCGGGTAATCTACACTGGCTTGCTTTTTAGTGGGAGAAGCCGCGCGAGAGGCAACGAAGTAAGCAACGATGCAAGTTGGGGAGCCGGCAGGACGCCGGCGCTACCAGTAGTGGTGATGAGGAACGCGAAAAACTGAGGAGGCGTGGATGTCCGTTAAGCCCGACAAGTGGATCCGGCGTATGTCGCTGGAACATAAGATGATCGAACCGTTCACGGACCGCCAGGTGCGCGAAGGGGTGATCAGCTACGGAGTCTCGTCGTATGGCTACGACATCCGAGTGGCGGACGAGTTTCAGATCTTCACGAACGTGAATTCGACAATCGTGGACCCCAAGCATTTCGATCCGCGCTCGCTGGTGTCGTACAAAGGCGACGCGTGCCTGATTCCCCCGAACTCCTTTGCGCTGGCGCGGTCGGTGGAATATTTCCGGATTCCGCGCAACGTGCTGACGATATGCCTGGGCAAGTCCACCTACGCGCGGTGCGGGATCATCGTGAACGTGACACCGTTCGAGCCGGAGTGGGAAGGCTTTGTCACGCTGGAAATCAGCAACACTACGCCGCTACCCGCCAAGATTTACGCGAACGAGGGGCTGTGCCAGGTACTGTTCTTCGAGTCCGACGAAGAATGCGAGGTCAGCTACAAAGACAAAAAGGGGAAGTACCAGGCGCAGGGCGGGATCGTTTTACCGAGGCTGTAGGCACTCTTAGGTTGCCGAAACACGACCCTACAGTTGCCCCAAAAGGCTTGCCTGTCCGTGCGGCTGGCGCAGCTCCCGTCGTGTTGTTTAGTGTTCGCGGCCGAGTGGTGCATATCTTGTACGCCGGGCGGAGCAAGCTCCGCCCCTACAAGGGCTACGAAACGCCCGCAAGGGCTATGAAACGATGGATGCGGTGGTGGCGCTGATTTGGGTGAGCGTGGCGTTGTGAACCGGATACCCGAGTTCGCGCCACGCATCCAGCCCACCCTGCAGCGGCCGGATCCTACGTATCCCCCGATTTCGTAAGAGGAGCGCCGCACGGGCGCTCGTAGCTTCGTTTGGTCAAGTGCAATAGAGGATGACTTCGCGGTCGTGCGGCAACCGGTCGTTCTCCTCCAGTTCCTTGGCATCCATTCGAAAAGCACCCGGGATGGTTTCGGGGTCCGCTTCAAAATCCAGTTCGTGTCGCAGATCCACGATAATCAGGTCTTCGCGAGCGTCGATTTTTATTTTCAGTTCTTCCGGCGTGATGCGGCCGATGCGCAATTGGTGCATGAAGCGCTGCCGGGCAATAAATTTATAGGAGATATAGGAAACGAGCGCGGCGATCAGCAGCACCAGCAGCCATCCGCCCAGGCTCATCGCGTGTTCGGCAATGAGTTCAATCTCTCCGGCGAAGGCGAAGCCGATCCCCAGGAAAGTGCCGGCCCAAAGTAAGGAACCGAACCCGTCGAAAAGCAGAAACCGGCGCGTTCGCATATGGAAAATTCCGGCCAGCGGCGGAGCGACGGTGCTTAGACCGGGAAGAAATTTTGCCACCAGCAGCGAGCGCGCCCCTTGTCTCGAGAAAACCCCTTCGGTGCGACGAACGCAGGAATCCGGCTCCATCGAAATCTTGCACAAGAGCTGAAGGACTTTGATTCCTTTGATACGTCCTAACGAATACCAGATGGAGTCCGCGGCCACCGCGGCAAGAACACACAGGAAGAGCGAGAAAAAGAAGTTCAAGCGGTGCGTGCCCGCCAGCGCTCCGGCCGCCAGCAACAGCGGCAGGGAAGGGACCGGCAAACCGATCTGCTCCGCAAATACCCAGCCCAGCAGAACTACGTATCCGTGGCGTAGAAGAAAATCCAGGGTGCTGTGCATGGCGTCGGGCTGGGATCCCTCACTCGCTTGTTACTTTGGATCGTTACTTCGAGACGAAAGAAGCAGTATGCCCCCAGCCGCCCGTCATGACAAATTCGGAGAGCGGTTTCCGTGTTCGGGGAGCCAACTCGCGCTCGCGTAGCTTGTCAGGCAGCGAAGCAGGGTCGCCGGGATAGCCAATGGCCATCGCGGCGACCGCGTCCCAGTCGTCCGGGATGTGAAAGACTTGCCGCGCCTTGTTCGGGTCGAGGCCAGCCATCTGATGCACGTAAAGTCCCCGGGCGACGGCTTCGGTGGTGAGTTGAGCCGACGCGCTGCCCACATCGTGAAACGCCCAGCGATTGTGCGCGCCGTCTTTGGGATTTTTGACCTGCGCAACGGACAGAGCCAGAACCGGCGCGTGCTTAGCCCAGCCCTGGTTGAATTCCACCAGCGTGCTCAGGACCTTGTCGAAGTTCTCCTTGTCATCCTTTGTGCCGACAATGTAGGCCCAAGGCTGCATATTTGAGCTGGATGGCGCCCATCGCGCAGCTTCGAACAAGCTGTGCAACACGTCCGGTGCAACCGGCTTGTCGCTAAACGCACGCGGACTCCATCGTTCTCGAACAATTTCGTGGACCGGTACTTCCGTGGGAGCAGGACGCTTCATGGCTTTTGGACCTCTCACTTCGGATTCTGGGCTTTGAGGTTTTGGCGAGTGGCACAGGCACTCCTGCCTGTGCCAATTTCAAATTCGCCGAGCGGGAAACAAATCACTGTAGATAGACATTAAGAGTCAACAAAACCAAGATTGTACTCACGCCGACGCTTAGCTAAAGCTCCTGAAGTACAGTTCCTATTGACTACCTTTGATGAGCAAGGTCCGGCGAGCGATGCATGAATGATGCCCGCCGGGCGGGCGCGTTTAACAACGATTCTGCGGCAGCGAGGTCAGTTGCCGGATTTCGCAGCGTTTTTCTGAATCATTTCCGCATCTATGTTGATCGAAACGTCGTCGCCGACAACCATACCGCCGTTATCCATGGTTGCGTTCCACTTCACGCCAAAATCCTGGCGATTGATTTTCGTGGTGGCATTCACCGCGACACGCTGGTTGCCCCAGGGATCTTTGACCGGCGCCGTGGGGCCATCGACGTCAAGAACGACTTCCTTGGTCACGCCGTGGATGGTCAGATCACCGGTAACCTTCAACTTGCCGGGGCTGACCTGTTCCACTTTTTTCGACTTAAATGTCATCGTTGGGTAGTGTTCCACGTCAAAAAAGTGATCGCTCTTCAAGTCCTTGTCGCGATTCGGTTCGCGCGTGTCCACGGTGGAGACGTCAATGGTCACATCGACCGTCGATTTGCTGACGTCCTTGTCATCAGAAATGACCGTGCCGGTTACTTTGCTGAAGCCTCCGCGCACGGTGGAAATTGCCAGGTGCTTCACGGAAAATTGCGCGGCGCTATGTTGCGGATCGATCTGCCAAGTGGAAGTAGCCGCCGAAGCTGGCAATGACAGGATGGCGGCGAGGCTTGCGGTGAGTGCGATGCGAGCTAGAGAATGGCCCATGGTTTTGATCTCCTTTTGATTTAGTCTCAAATTTGACTCTGAGTTTGACGGCTGATTCGACAAAGCGACTATTTCTCTCCGGTAACGAGAACTTGATCTAATAGATCGGAAAGAGCTTTTAAGCGTGCCGCGGGCATATGCCGGAATTGACGCTTGTGAAGCTCGCGAACCGGTTGATCAAGACCTTTGAGCAGCTCGAGCCCCTCAGGGGTGATTCGCGTTTTCACCACGCGCCGGTCGTCCTTTTGCCTCTGCCGCGTGATCAGAGCCCGCTTGTCCATGCGGTCGAGCAGCCGCGTCATGTCCGGATCGTGAGAGATCATGCGGTCAGCGATGGTGCTGCAAGGCAGACCTTCGGGTTCGGCGCCGCGCAGGATCCGCAGCACGTTGTATTGCGCGCCGGTCAGCCCGTTTGACTTCAGCAACTGCTCGGTCTCCTGGCCCAGGGCGTCGGCAATTTTTTGGAGGGTAACGAAGATGTGGGCCTCCAGGGGGGCGGGCGATCGCGGCGGTGTAGGGCGTGAACTCATCCCGTCACAATAGTCGTTACAACGATAAGTGTCAAGAGGAAAAAACGCAGTAGCCCTGCTATTCCTGCTTACGCTCCCGCCAAGCGACCATTCTTACTTTAGAGATGGCTTTACAGGCTGCGGAAAAATGCAACAAAACGAGGAAAAAGCCTCCTTCAGGGCTGAAGAGTCTGTGTGAGAACTGAGAGAAGAAGCCCTCAGCGGCTACAGCCTCGTTGATTCGGCTTCAGTTGCGGCATGGCTGAACAGGCTGCGGAAAAAGGCCGGGAGCGGACCTGCTCCGTTTAGAGCGTGCCTGGGTCGACGCCGGGCGGGGCAAGCCCGCCCCTACAAGGGATTAGGAGGCTCACGAGTGGCGCGGCCCTTCGTACCTCTAGGTAAACTGAAGCTGTGCCCTGACGAAAATCGGAGTTCCCAGACTCTGAAGGCCTCTGAGAGCACGCAGTTTACGTCGGCGCTGAAGCACCGACCTCCTGAAGAACCGACCTCTTGAAGAAAGGACTTTCCCGCAGCCCGTTTACTCATGCCTTCCGCAAGGGCCGCAAGTGAATCTCGCTCAAGAAGCTCTGCGGACCCTGGGTCACGACCATGGCTACCGCGTGCGCCACGTCGTCCGCCGCAAGCACCTTCGACGGGTCCTTCGGGCCTCGTCCGGAAAACTCCGTAGCCACGCTGCCCGGACAAATCACGCTGACGCGGATCCCGTGTTCGCGCAAGTCCTCGGCCATGCAAGCGGACAAGCCTTGCACGCCCCACTTCGACGCGCAGTACAGTCCTCCGCCCGCAAAGGCATTACGCCCGGCCAGCGAGCTGATATTGATGATGTCGCCGCGCCCGGCGCGAATCATCGAGGGCGCGACCGCACGCGAGACCAGGAAGACGCTCTTCAAATTCGTGTTCAAAACGCGATCCCAATCCTCCTCGGATTTTTCGTGTGCCGGTCCGAACCCGCCGACGCCCGCATTGTTCACCAGAATGGAGATCGGCCCGAGTGCGGCTTCCGTCTTCGCGACCAGCGAGGCCACGTCGGCCGAGCGTGTGACGTCGGCAACTTGAGAAAAGACGCGCGGTGTCCGTACTGTCAATTCGGCTTCAACGGACTGGAGCGCCTTAAGGTCGCGCCCGCAGATAGCCACGGACGCTACCATCGCCGCGAGCCGCAGCGCGATGGCCCGGCCGATCCCGCGGCTGCCACCGGTGACTAGCGCTACCGCGCCGGAAAGGGACGTAACGTTCAGCGCATGGAGATTCGTTTCGGTTAACGGTGGCATCGGAATTCTTCCTCGTTAAAGCCGCAATTTTATGCGACACTCATCCTAACAACATTCGGAGCGAGAGATGTTTTCGCGTTGATGGATGCTTCGGGTGTGGTTGCGTGGGCGCACTAAGCTGACAGGTGCATGGACAAATACCCGTAGATACATAGTTCCCTGTAGGGTACTGCCTTGCAGATGTCACCCTGCTTTCCCTATAATCCCGAAGTTTTATAACATGACGGCAATTCCCGGCTGAGGCATTCCGGGTGCAGTAGGAATCCATGACAAGGGCTTGGAGTTTGAGCGAGGGAGAATCGGAATGAACGGATCACGGAGACTGGCGAGCCTCGCGATGGTTGCGGCGCTTTGCCTGATGGTAGGGAGCGTAGCCAGCGTGAAGGCCCAGGCACCTGCGGGACAGGACGCCGGCGCGAAGCCCCAGTACACCATGGCGGAGTACAACGCCTACACCGCCGCGCAAGCCACAAAAGATCCAACGCAGCAGATCAAGCAACTCGACGATTTTGTCGCCAAGTATCCCAACTCCGCGCTGCTGATTTACGTTTATCCGCTCTATTACAACGCTTATAGCCAGCTGAAGAATTTTCCGAAGGTGATCGAGTACGCCGACAAACTTCTGGCGCTCGGCGACAAGATCGAGCCGCCGGTCAAGTATCAGGCTTATTACGCGCGGGCTTTTGCCTACAGCAACATCACTCCGCCGCCTACCGATCCGGATATGGCAAAAAAGGCGCGGCAGGGAGCAACTGACGGGTTGGCGACTCTGAACTCGCTGAAGAAGCCCGACAGCATGAGTCAGGATGACTTCGACAAGCAAAAGAAAGCGCCGGCGATTTTATTTAACTACACTGCGGCCAACGCGTCGATGACCCTGAAGGATTATCCCGCGGCGATCGAGTCTTACAAGGCGGTTCTTGCACTTACGCCCGATGATCCGATCACTGCCTACCGCATCGGCCAGGCCTACATGGCAATGACCCCGCCGCAGCAGATGGATGCCTTCTGGTATTTCGCCAAGGCCACGAAGAACCCGAATGCGGCGCAAGCCAACCAGGTGAAAACGTACCTGCGCAAGCTGATCGTGAATTATCAGCAGGCGGCTTGCGATAACTTGACCGACGCCGAACTCAATGAGCTGTTGCAGCTGGCGGGGAGTTCCGCAGATCGCCCTTCGACGTACACACTACCGAGTTCCGCGGACCTCGATGCCGCGCGCAAGGACATGACCATCGCTTCGGTGATCACCGACTTGAAGGCTGGAGGCGACAAGGCCAAGGTAATCTGGCTGGCTTCCTGCGGCTTGGAATTTCCCGACGTGCCGGGCAAGTTGATCGAAGTGACTCCTACAGGCGACGGCGCACAGCTCAAGGTCGCGTTCGTGACCAGCGACGCGGAGTTTGACGCCAAGACGACGCCAGACATGGACGTGAAGGTCGTGGGCCAGCCAGATGCGGCGAAGTTGGAGAAGGACAATCCCGTTCGCTTCACCGCGACGCTGACCACTTACGACCCGGACCCTGCCTTCATGCTGCACTGGGACAAGGCCAAGGTAAACGCCGAGGACATCCCGAAGGAAAAGGAAAAGGGCAAGAAGAAGCGGCCGGTTACGAAGAAGCAGCAGTAACGTCGGCTGAATCGGAAGGAATCAGGAACGGCGCCGCGACTCTGTCGGGGCGCCGTTTTCGTTTCTTAGAGGACTACCGGAAGCAGAGCGATTGCGCTCAGCGAGACGCCTGGCGCCGATGGTCAAGCTTATATTCGACGAGTTTGCGGCTGAGCGTGTTGCGGTGGATGCCGAGTACGTCCGCGGCGCGCGAGCGATTGCCGTCAACGCGGTCCAAAACGCGTTTTATGAAGCGCTTCTCAAACTCTCCAACGGCCTCGTCAAAGAGGATGCCATGTTCTACCATCTGACTCACAAGCCCTTCCAGTTGATCCTTCAATTTGGCACGCTCCAGAAATTCGAACGCTACGGTTTCCCGGGCCTACTTTCCAATCTAATTTGTCTAATCTAATCCGTGTCCTACCAGGATACGGTAGGCTTCGCGGTATTTAGCGCGGGTCGCGGCGACGACATCGGGAGGGAGGTCTGGGCCCGGCGGAGTCTTCGGCCACTGAATGCGTTCAAGATAATCGCGTATAAACTGTTTGTCGAACGAAGGCTGAGGCCCGCCTGGTTCGTATTGCGCAGCGGGCCAGAAGCGGGAAGAGTCCGGCGTGAGCGCTTCGTCGATCCAGATCAATTCGTCGACACCGGCGGCATTTTTCAGCAGGCCGAACTCGAATTTTGTGTCGGCCAGCAAAATGCCGCGTGGC
>Ga0307474_10004413_pt1 | contig 10134 bp, 7 predicted proteins | sample atmos_gasesECM1C_2_FD_203312 | JGI IMG/M metagenome (GOLD analysis project Ga0307474, IMG submission 203312) | Hardwood forest soil microbial communities from Morgan-Monroe State Forest, Indiana, United States - atmos_gasesECM1C_05 | ecosystem: Environmental > Terrestrial > Soil > Temperate...
GGATCGGCGTTGGGGTAAATTCGCGGCAAATCCTCCCGACGTGCCGAACCATGGCCCCCGCATACCGCTTTGGCTCGTTTGAACTGCGACCGAACCAACGCCAGTTGCTGGCGGACGGCCACCCGGTTGCGCTCGGTGACCGGGCGTTCGACGTATTGCTGGCCCTGGTCGAGCGCGCGGGCCAGCTGGTTACCAAGGATGAATTGCTCGCCCTGGTCTGGCCCAACCTGGTCGTGGAGGAGAACAACCTGCAGGTCCAGGTCTCCACACTGCGCAAGGTTCTGGGGGCGGGGGCCATCGCCACCGTAGCGGGCCGCGGCTATCGCCTTACGCTGGAAATCGCCCTTTCCAGCGAATCGTCATCACCGCCCGTGGCAAAGCGACACAACCTGCCGCAACTCCTGACCAGTTTCATCGGCCACGAAGATGATCTCGACGAATACGCCATTCTGCTTGGCGAGACTCGGCTGCTAACCTTGACCGGTATCGGCGGCTGCGGCAAGACGCGCCTCGCGATCGAACTCGCTGAACGGGTGCTGTCCTCGTTTCCGGACGGCGTGTGCTATGTCGATCTTGCGCCTCTCTTTGACGCAGAGCGCGTGGCACTGACGGTTGCAACGCTGCTCGGGATTCGAGAGGAGAATGACCGGCCGATCATCGACACGCTTTGCGACCGCCTTGCCAGTCAACACATGCTGCTGGTCCTCGACAACTGCGAGCATCTGGTGGCGGCATGCGCGGCTTTGGTCCAGCGGGTGATTGGCGCCGCCCGAGGCGTACGCGTGTTGGCTACCAGCCGCGAAGGGTTAAGTATTCCCGGTGAGCGCACCGTCACTGTTCGTTCGCTGTCGTTTCCACCACCCGGATCGAAGCTCGATCCTCAAGCACTGGAAGCCCGTGAAGCGGTGCGACTCTTTGTTGAGCGGGCACAACTGTCGGTCGCCAAGTTCTCGCTGGCAGACGACACAGGCGACGCGGTGGCCGAGATCTGTCGAAGACTGGACGGCATTCCGCTGGCTATCGAACTGGCCGCAGCCCGCGTGAGAATGCTTTCGGTGGACGAAATCCGCGCCAGGCTCGACGACCGGTTCCGGCTGCTAACAGGAGGCAGCAAGACCGCCATGGCACGGCAACAGACGCTGCTGGCCACGATCCAGTGGAGCTACGACCATCTCGCGCCCGACCAGCAGCGGCTGCTGCAGCGGCTGTCGGTGTTTCTTGGTGGCTGGACCCTGAGTGGTGCGGTGCACGTGGCCGGTGAGCCGAAGGACGAGTACGCGGTGCTGGACCTGCTCTCGCGTGTGGCCGACCAGTCACTTATTACCACGCACCGTGTCGAGGGGGGCACGACGCGCTACTCGATGCTGGAAACGGTGCACCAGTACGCGCAGGACCGGTTGCACGAGGCCGGCGAGGACGAGGCTGCGCGTAATCGCCATCTCGAGTTTTACGTGGCGCTTGCCGAGCAGGCCGAGCCGGAGCTTGTCGGCCCGGAACAACGCGCGTGGTTCGCACGGATTGACCAGGAGCGCGAAAACCTTCTGGCGGCGCATGCTTGGTGCGATCACGCCAAGAACGGCGACGAACTGGGGTTGCGGCTGGTCTTCGCGCTGCGTCAGTACCTAGTGCATCGCGGCCTGATAGCGCTGGAACATCGGGTGGCCACAGAGGCCCTGGCGCGGCCTGGGGCCCAGGGGCGCAGCCTCGCTCGGTGCCGCGCGCTCTGGCTTGCGGGCGATGCCGGCTATTTTATGGGCCGTTACGGAGAGGCCAAAGATCACGGGGAGACGAGCCTGTCTATCGCCAAGGAGATCGGCGACAGGGGAAGAGAGGCCGAAGCGCACCGGTTGCTGGGGTGGGTGTTCGGTGCCCTAGGGAGCTGGGCCACGGCAAAGGAGCATATGCAAGAGTCGCTTGCACTTTCGCGACAGCTGGGAAACAAGCGTCAGCTCTCCAAAGCGCTCAGCGGGCTGGCGGATCTGCGCCTTGCGGAGGCGAAACTGGATGAGGCGCGGGTGCTATACGATGAAGCGTTGGCTCTTGACCGCGAGCGGGGAGATCTCGCCAGCGTTGGCATCAGTCTTTCCAACCTCGCAATGACATCGATCAGTCTCGGATTAAGCGATCGCGCCCGCGGGTTGGTGCGCGAGGGGCTTGCCATCGCCGAGGAGATCGAGTCGAAGCGGGTTGGCGCTGTGCATTTGTCATGTTCGGCTGGGCTTGCGGCCTCTTCGTGTGAGTGGAAGTGCGCCGCATGGCTCTTTGGGGCAACCGAGGCGCTATGGGCGCAAATGGGTTCTCGCCGCGACCGGGCGGACGAAGCGTTCCTGACGCCGGTTATCGCGCGGACGCGAGGTGCGCTAGGTGACCCGGCTTTCACCGCCGCCGAGTCTGCGGGCCGCTCACTTTCATATGAGGAGGCGATCGCCCAGGCGCGTGCGTGGTTGGATGAGGGTTCCTGACTATTAGTTGACACTGGGCGCGAGGGTCCGCTTTGCCGCAGCGCGTATGGCTGCATCGGGTCGGCAGTGACCGAAGCGAGCGGGGAGGGCGAACGTCCGGTACTGAAGGGAGCTGACTTATTGCACTGCCCTAGCGATGAAACAAGGCGGAGGGAGCGTCCGTCGAATCGTCTGTGGCTGGGCAAGACAGCTCGCGATCATTTCGGAGGCGAAGTTCGAGGACCGTTCCTGGAGAGCCGCAGCGAGCGGTGGGTCAGCGTCCCAAGTAGTGCGGCGGCTTTTGGAGATACAGAAGAAGCAGACCGCCGCCAGTCACAGAGAAGAGAGTACGTCGCCAGCCGACTGCATCACGAGCGCGACAAGCGTCAACCACGCAGCGAGCGCAAGTGAAAAGCAGTGCGCGGCCTGGCAGCCAACCTCGCTTCCAGGGCGTGCAATCGTCGTCTACGGCGAGTAACTGCAACGCGGGCCTGGACAGGGGGCAGGTTATCTCGTCTCCATAATGTCTAGCAGTCTCAACCCGCCCTCTTGTAGAACCGTTCGTCATAGAGTGCGGGGAAAAACGGGCGTATCGAGCCGAACCGCCGAGGAACGAGCACTGGCGCCGGTTATTGACTCGTCCGTCTCCGCCAGAATTTATTTTTAAATCAATAACTTGCTTGCACCGCCCAGCGACTGCTTGCAGGTTGCCTGCAGTGCTGGCATTATGAAAGCATGCCGGTTCAGATCACTATCCGCGAGGTTCCCGAGAAGGTCCGCGATGAACTGGCCGCGCGTGCGGCGCTGCAGGGCAAGTCCATGCAGGAGTTTCTTCGCACCGAGCTGGAACGGCTGGCTGCTCGCCCGTCGGTAGATGCCTGGTTGCAGCAGGTGCGCAAGAGAAAGCGAGCGGCTCAGACTCGCCTTTCTTCAAAGCAGATACTTCAGCACCGCGACGCTGATCGGCGGTGAGCATCGTCGTTGACTCATCCGTGCTGGTCGCGGCGCTCGTCGATACGGGGGCGAACGGAACGTGGGCGGAGGAGGTTCTGGCGCGCGGCCCACTTCATGCGCCCGAATTGGCGAGAGTCGAGGCGACGAACATACTACGCCGTCTGGAACTGGCGAAGCAACTGACGACGCCCGAGGCGAACGCGGCGCATGAGGATCTTATGCAGCTCGACTTGGAGCTGTTTTCCTTCGAACCGTTCGCCGAGCGGATCTGGGAACTGCGTCATACCGTTACTAGCTACGATGCCTGGTATGTCGCAGTGGCCGAGGCGCTCAGGCTGCCGCTGGCGACCCTGGATGGGCGCCTCTCTAGAGCAAAAGGAGTTAGCGTCAAATTCCTGACGCCCGGCTGCCCTTGAGATCGCCGGGCGAGCACAGTTATCGGCTGCACTGCACGGAACTGAACCCGATTTACAGCGCGGGTGAAAGATTCTGAGTCGTCGATCTGACAACTGGCGAGTCAGTCCACCAGTATCCCGCCCCTTGTCGTCTTCGGCGGGACTGGCCGGTATCATGCGCAGCAGGAGGTCGCGCGCCGGGCGGGCGCCCGGAAACCCACCGACGTGCTGAGTTTCTTCGAACGCCTGGTCGATCCCTATCCCGAGTCGGCGCCGGCGGTGCCGCCGCGCGGGCTGATGGCCTTCATCTGGGAGTGCACACGGGGCCTGCGGCGGCACATCGCATTGATGACCGCGCTGACCGCGGTCATCGGGGCGTTCGAAGCGATCCTGTTTGCGTTTCTCGGTCGGATCGTCGACTGGCTCGGCAAGGTCGAGCCGTCGCGTCTGTGGCACGAGGAGCGCGGCAACCTGCTGCTGCTTGCCGCCGTTCTGCTGGCGAGCGTCGGCGTGGTGGGGCTGCAGGCGATGATCAAGCAGCAGACGCTGGCCGGCAATTTCCCGATGCGGCTGCGCTGGAACTTCCACCGGCTGATGCTCGGCCAGAGCATCGGCTTCTACCAGGACGAGTTCGCCGGCCGCGTCTCGGCTAAGGTGATGCAGACCGCGCTCGCGGTGCGCGACTCGGTGATGATCGTCGCCGACATGGTGGTGTTCGTCGTGATCTACTTCGTGACGATCGCGCTGGTGGCGGGGGGCTTCGACCGCTGGCTGCTGTGGCCGTTCCTGGGCTGGCTCGCACTGTACGCGCTGATGCTCAGGTACTTCGTGCCGCGGCTCGGACGCGCCGCGAGCGCCCAGGCCGATGCCCGCTCGCTGATGACCGGGCGCATCACCGACGCGTATACGAACATCGCGACGGTGAAGCTCTTCTCGCACGGCCGCCGCGAGGCGAGCTACGCGCGCGGCGCGATGCAGGAGTTCATGATCACAGTGTACGGGCAGATGCGTCTCGTGACCGGCTTCGAGACGGGGATCCACCTGCTCAACATACTGCTGATCGTCGGCACCGCTGGCACCGCGCTATGGCTGTGGACCGAAGGTCAAGTCGGCGTCGGCGCAGTCGCGGCCTCGACCGCGATGGCGCTGCGCCTGAACGGCATCTCGCACTGGGTGATGTGGGAGATGGCGTCGCTGTTCGAGCAGATTGGCACAGTGCAGGACGGCATCAACACTCTGACGCGCGCGCATGCGGTCACGGACCAGGCGGGCGCGCCGCCGCTGCAGGCCTCGCACGGCGAGATCCGCTTCGAGCATGTCAGCTTCGGCTACGGTTCGCAGCAGTCGGTCATCGACGACTTCTCACTGCTGATTCACGCGGGCGAGAAAGTTGGGCTGGTCGGCCGGTCGGGGGCGGGCAAGTCGACGCTCGTCAACTTGCTGCTGCGCTTCTACGACGTCGAGTCGGGCCGGGTGTTGATCGACGGCCAGGACATCGCAGGCGTCACCCAGACGAGCCTGCGCGCGCAGGTCGGCATGGTGACGCAGGACACGTCGCTGCTTCACCGATCGGTGCGCGACAACATCCTGTATGGCAGGCCCGACGCCACCGACGCCGAGATGATCGCCGCGGCCCGCCGCGCGGAGGCGGACGGGTTCATCACCGGGCTGGCCGACGCGAAGGGTCGACGCGGCTACGACGCGCACGTCGGCGAGCGGGGAGTCAAGCTCTCGGGGGGCCAGCGGCAGCGCATCGCAATCGCGCGCGTGATGCTGAAGGACGCGCCGATCCTGCTGCTCGACGAGGCGACCAGCGCGCTCGACTCCGAGGTCGAAGCCGCGATCCAGCAGAGCCTCTACCGGCTGATGGAGGGCAAGACCGTCGTGGCGATCGCGCACCGCCTGTCGACGATCGCCGCGCTCGACCGGCTGGTCGTCCTCGATCGCGGGCTTATCGTCGAAATGGGCGACCACCGCGGCCTGCTCGCCCGCGGCGGACTGTATGCACGCCTGTGGGCGCGGCAGAGCGGCGGCTTCCTCGGACTCGATGCCGAGGACGACGCAGTGGCGGAGCTCGCCTGAGGCGGGCGGATGCGCCCCGGCGCCCCGGTTTCCGTACCATCCGCATCGATGACCCGATCGCGCGGGTCGAGCGGATCGCCACCCGGCCGGGCGAGCGTTCTCAGCGCGGTCAGGCGATGGAAAGCATTTGATTCAGCTCTCGGGGGTAGCCGCACAAGATGCCCTGCACCTACATGCACTGACGTGCGCCGGACTGCACGACCGGCTTCGTGGCCCTCGGGGGAGAGTGCACATGGATGCAGCCGGCCGCCCTGGCGCCGGGGGAAAAACGGGGGTATGGACGCGAGTGCCCTGGAGATCGAGCACTGGTGCGGACTATTGACTCGTCCGTCTCCGCCAAATTAAAAGGGCCCTGTTGGGGCCCTTTTAATTTGCCCTCCGAAGCTGCGAAGCAGCGAAGGAGGGCTGTACGCGTCCCGGACGCAATGAATCCCCAGAACTAGCCAGCCGGAAGATCCACATCCCGGACGGCATCAACACATCTACCCTCTTGGGATGCACTACGTCTACCTGCTGACAAGCTCCCGAAGCCCAAGCCGGCGCTACGTTGGCCTCACAGCAAACCTGAAGCAACGCCTAACCGAGCACAACTCCGGCAAGCTACCGCACACAGCGCAGTTCAAACCCTGGCACCTCATCACCTATCTCGCCTTCTCCGACAAACAAAAGGCAGCCAGATTCGAGCGCTATCTGAGATCCGGCTCCGGCCACGCCTTTGCGAATCGACGGCTGTGGTAGAGCCTTCCCAGGTCCGGGCAACCGCCGTGAGATGGCCTCGGCAAGCTTCGAAGCGACAGCCACGCGGCGGCAGGCGAGTCGCTTGCGGCAGTGCCTAACGCGGCCGAGGACGCGCGGCGCCTTCTCGCCCGCAACCTCGATCCGATCGACGAGCGCGACCGCCAGTCGGCCGGCGCTTGCTGCGCTGACGGCAGCGGCAATGGCGCCGCGATCGGCGGCCGGGTGACGCTGCGTCGCTACACGAGGGAATATCACAGCAAGCACGTCGAGCCCGTGCGCAGCTTCAAGCATGCCCGGCAGTGGATCAACGGCATCGAGCAGCACGTGCCCTGCGCGCTGCTGGACACCGCGGTGGACCTCATCAGCCCGGTCGAACTTCTGGATGCTCTGGTGCCGATCCTGCGCGAGGTGCCGGAAACCGGCTCGCGCATCTATCAGCGCTTGACGACAGTCTTCGACGCTGCCGTGATCGAGGGACTATGGCGCGAGAAGCCCGCCACACCGATCCGCCGGGAACTTACCAAGCGGGCAGGGCGGCGCGAGCGCACCAACTTCGCATCGCTGCCTTATCGGGAGGCGCCCGCGTTCCTCAAGCGCTTGCTCAAGGCCCCGGGAAGGAGCGGGCTCACGATTGCCATGAAGCGGCGGTCATTGCTTGGGGAGGTATTTAGGCGGGACGGATATGCAAATTGGCTACCTAGATGTGGATGTCACATTCGCCCTGCTTATAGATGAGAGTTGGCCCGTAGTTCCTCAAGAAACGCGGTGAACGCCGGGGAGGGGTGGCGTCGGTTAGGGTAATAGAGATTGTAGCCGGCGAACGGCGGGCTCCAGTCGTCCAATACCAGGACCAGACGTCCATCGGCGATGAACGGCGCCACCATGTCTTCCATCACGATCGCCAACCCCGCGCCATGAAGGGCGGCGTCGATGAGCAGGTGCAAGTCATTCAGGACGAAGGGGCCATCGACGTGGACGTTGACGCTTCGCCCGTCGCGCTCGAACTCCCAGGCATAGAGGCCGCGGGAGGTCGGCAGGCGGATATTGCAGCAGCGGTGATGCGTGAGGTCCCGCGGTTCGACCGGGATGCCGTGGTCAGCGAGGTAGGCCGGGCACCCGACGACCACCCTCCGTAGATCAGGGCCGATGCGCAGGGCGATCATATCCCGGGCGATCTGTTCACCCAGGCGAACGCCGGCGTCGTATCCTTCAGTGACAATGTCTGTGAGAGCGGGTTCGATCGACACCTCAATCTTGATATCGGGGTAGCGCGTATTTAGCCGAAGCAGGGCGGGCCATAACACCGTCCTAACGGCATGCGGGCCGGCGGTGAGCCGGAGCGATCCCGAGGGCAATTCGCGCAGCTCGCTGAGCGCATTGAGCTGAGCCTCGATCTCGCCAAGAGCGGGGCGAAGCGTGCTCAATAGCTGCTCGCCTGCAGGCGTCGGCATCACGCTCCGGGTGGTGCGCGTGATTAGACGCAGCTTCAGGCGCTCTTCCAGCCGGCGAACCGACTGGCTTAAGGCTGACTGCGACTTCCCAAGCTTGGCCGACGCCCGCGTGAAGCTGCGGGCATCAGCGACAGCGGCAAAGATCGCGAGATCGCTCAGTTCGTCGTTCAGCATTCATAAGCCTGATTAATAACTTCATGCACGACTACCACTCTAATCGACTGCATGCTGCCAGTCTATATTCACGCCGCATCACCGACGGCCAGCGCCGCTGACAGCGGTCTGCCCATCCAGTTCGATTGGAGTTGAAACATGCGCATGAGAAAGCTGGGCGCCCTGCAGGTGTCCGAACTCGGCTTTGGGATCCTGAGCTTCGCTTCGACCTACGGCCAAGCGCCGGAAAAGGCCGAGAGCATCCGCGTCATTCGTGGCGCCCACGACCTCGGCGTCACGCTGTTTGATACTGCCGAGGTCTACGGTCCCTGGACCAACGAAGCTCTGGTCGGGGAAGCGCTGGCGCCCGTCCGTAACGAGGTCGTGATCGCCACTAAGTTCGGCTTTGACATTGATCCTACGACAGGCGAACGCCTTGGGCTCAACAGCCAGCCGGAGCATATCAAGCGTGTAACGGACACGATGCTGCGACGCCTCCGCACGAACCACATCGATCTTCTCTACCAGCACCGCGTCGATCCGAACGTCCCCATCGAGGAAGTCGCCGGCGCGGTGAACGATCTGATCGCGGCCGGCAAGGTACGCCACTTCGGTCTTTCAGAAGCAGCCGCGGACACCATCCGCCGCGCCCACGCCGTCCAGCCTGTCGCAGCGGTCCAAAGTGAATACTCGCTGTGGACCCGCGACCCAGAGCCGGAGGTGCTGCCTCTCTGCGAGGAACTGGGCATCGGCTTCGTGCCCTGGGGCCCGCTCGGGACCGGCTACCTGACCGGCAAGATTGCGAGTACGTCGAGTTTCGGTGTGAACGACTTCCGCGCGGGATCCCCTCGCTTCACTCCCGAGGCGATGGTGGCCAACCAGGCTGTCGTCGAGGCGGTCGAACAGCTCGCCGCGGCCAAGGGCGCCACGGCCGCGCAGGTGGCGCTCGCCTGGCTCCTCGCAAGAGGGCCAAGCATTGTGCCGATCTTCGGCACGCGCCGCCTGGACCGCGTGAAAGAAAACCTCGGCGCGGCCGAGGTGAGCCTTTCCGATGAGGACATGGCTGCTATCGAGGCGCGCCTGGCCGGGATCGAGGTCACTGGCGAGCGGCTGCCGCCCGCTCTCCTCAAAGTGACCAACGGCTAGATGTTATCTCCGCGCCGCCGAGTGGTTCGGGCATCGCCACGCGGATTCACCCCCAAAATGTTCACGGCCACGAATCTGAGAACTTGAAGCGCGTGTTCAAGGAATTCCTGGCGCGCCTGAAGACCGGCCAGATTAGGATCCTCTATCGCGCGCCGCCGATGGCGGCGAGAAGCGTCAGAACGCGCCGGCAGCGCGTTGATCATTTGACCTACGCCGTCCTGGGCATCGGAGTGGGGGTGGGTGGGCTTGCCTGTGTCGCTCCAGCGTATCACGGCGTTCTCGCCGTCAAGACCCTGCGCGCCGGCGTTGCGGTGCTCGGCGAGTCGCCTTCGCTGCGCTACGGCGAGTCTTGACGGCTGTGCTGCGCCGTGACGACGGGGCGACGCAGGCAATCCCGCCTGCATCACCTTGGAGTCCTACCATGAACACCGTTCTCACCGACCTCAATTCGACCGCATCCGCCCGCGTTCTTCCGCTGGAACCGGGCCAGCTTGCGCACCGGGTTCCGGCCGCTTTTGCTGACCGTCCAGCCTCCAACACCAGTCGCAAATATGTCTTCCTCTCGACCAAGGCACTGATCGACGCGCTGTTCGAGGCGGGGTTCGCCGCGGTCGCGGCGAGCCAGACACACTCCCGCCGCAGCTCCGATCCAGCGTACGCGCGGCACATGCTACGGTTCCAGCACCTCCGCGAGTCCGTGACGCTGGTCGACGCCATTCCGCAAGTCGTACTCATCAACGCCCACGACGGAAGCAGTTCCTACGAGCTACGAGC
>Ga0307474_10004414_pt1 | contig 10131 bp, 6 predicted proteins | sample atmos_gasesECM1C_2_FD_203312 | JGI IMG/M metagenome (GOLD analysis project Ga0307474, IMG submission 203312) | Hardwood forest soil microbial communities from Morgan-Monroe State Forest, Indiana, United States - atmos_gasesECM1C_05 | ecosystem: Environmental > Terrestrial > Soil > Temperate...
AGGCGTAAGTCAGGATCGTAAGTGCCGGTCATCCAGGTCATACCGCCGCCATGGCTTCGAGCCTCCGCATCGGGCCAACTTTCCGAACCAAGTTCACCTGGATGGGGCTCCGTATTCCAACGCCATTGAACGTCCCCGGTTTCAGGGTCGCGGGATTCCAAATATCCGGGGTCATCCAGTGAATCGCCGCCTACGCCGGTAATGAGGTGGTTGCCCACCACCAGGGGCGCCATCGTGCAGAAATACTCGAGCTTTACGTCCGCGATTTGCTTTCGCCAACGCTCCTTGCCGTCCTTGGCGTTCAAAGAAATCAGATTGCAGTCTGGTGTCTCGGCGTAAATAGAGCTACCCAGCATGGCCACACCACGATGCCCGATATGCAGGCCTTCGTTTTTTGGATATTTGTAATGCCAGATTTCCCGCCCGCTGCGCGCATCCACCGCCCACACGTTATCCGGCATCGTGAAGTACAAAATGCCACTCACTTCAAGCGGCGTGGATTTGATCACGGAACCGAACCCCGTCCCGTAATTGCTGGCCCGATACATCCAGGCCAACGATAAAGAACCCACATTCGAGACATTGATCTGATCCAAGGAACTGTGACGTCGCCCCGAATATTCACCGTTATACGTAGGCCAACTATCGGTCCTCGGGTTCAGGAGCGCGTCCGGAGTCAATTCCTGCGCAGAAAGACCAATGGGCATCAGCAACAACATCAGCGTGAGGGCGCACACTTTCATTTCAAGGTCTCCAGATACGAGAAAATATCGTGCATTTGTTGGTCGGTGTACTTCGATAGCAGCCCTTCATGCGCGGCCCGGGGATCCTGCACTTCCACCGTCACGCTCTCTCGAGGAAAGGAGCGGTACCAGCCGGCGGGATCGTGGAGTGAAACCGTAAATTCATCGAGATGATCCAATATTCCGGAAATCCGCTCACCGGAAGCCAGCTGAACGGTAACTTTGGTCGGAGCTGATGGAGCGACCGCTCGTCCGAGCAGCGCATCAATCGGGTTCGGCGCGGGATACAGCATCCGCCGCTGCAACTCGACGGGTTCATACTTGCTGGCCACATGTGCCAGATCGCCGGTCGCAGAGTGACAGTCCGTGCAACGCCCGTCCCCATTGAAGAATGCCGCGCCAAACCGCGCGTCCCCGGTGATCAGATTGCCGATCTTGTATGCAAAACGATTCGAGACGTCAGCGGCTCGCGAATGCAAAAACACCGAGATATCGGCAATCTCCTCCGCGGTAAGCCCCGAGAAGGCGGGCATGCCACGCTCGGGCCTCCCATTTCGGACGACGGGACCAATCACGTCACCTTTGTTGTCGTGCAGCACCAAAGGCGAGCGCACAAGATCAGGTCCGCTCTTCCCATGGGCATCATTGCCGTGACAAAATCCGCACGTCGGCACAAAGATTTTCCGCCCGCGTTCTACCGCTTCTTTGTCGATGGGCGGGCCGCCCAGCAGTGCGGCAATCGCATCGCCTGCATCCTCCTTCTTCGGAACATTCTGTTGCCCATTCGCCGGCTTCTGCCTCTCTCCCTTAGCCGCCTGGTCGGCTTGGCCCAAACTCATCGAAGCAAACAGAAGCAAGACGGTGACCGCAATGACAAAACGATTGGACATTCTGACTCTCTCCCCAGCCTCACGACTTCAGATTCTTCATGTACTCGTAATCTACTTTGATGGCTTCCAGAACCGGCATGTCCGCGAAAGGCGGCTCCTGTTCGACAAATAGCGCACGAATCGACGCCTTCCGAGCTGCAGCGAAAATTGGGCTATAGTCAATCGAACCGCGCCCCAATTCTGTGGGTACCGGCACCCCAGGATCTTTGTCTATCAATGTCGTCCGAGGTGTAAATCCCTTTCGGAAATCTTTAATGTGGAGCAACTTATAGCGCTCCGGGTATTTTGTCAGGTAAGGGACCGGATCTTGGCCAGCCACAATCGCCCAACCGCAGTCAAGTTCTAGTTTGACCAACCCTGAATCGGTCAATCGAAGAAATTCATCGTACCCCGTCACGCCGCCATACGACTTCCACTCAAAGTTGTGGTTGTGATACGCCAGTTGCAGCCCCGCTTTCTTAACTTGCTCCCCCACTCTATTGAATTGTTCGGCGTTCCATTTCCAGTCGTCTAGCGTAAGCCCTTTGACGATCGCAACAAAGAGTCCGAACTGCCCGAACTGGGGATCGGGCTGGAAGCGCGACGGATCGGCAACCCAAGGCGCGGCCACAACCATAAACTCCTGCCCAAACTGACCTGCCAAATCAATCTTCTCCTGAACATTGCTCATCAGATCGGGAAGCAGATAATGCCCTGAAGGATTTTTCAGGCCCGCATCATCGAGCGCTTTCTTCAGATCCTTCGCCGGTGTTTTGCTAAGCGGTGAAAGCTCCACTTGTTTGTACCCGGCGGCCGCCACTGCCTTCAACGTTCCTCCCGGATCGCGATCCATCTCGTCGCCGACCGTGTAAAGCTGCAGCCCGATCGGCAGATTCAAAGGATTGGCATTCAAGGATGGGATCTCCAGAAGCGACGCAGCGAGACCAGAGGCTGCCGCCTTTACAAATGTTCTACGAGAAGTAGTCTTGATTAGAGGTTGCATCGTCGTCTCTCATTCCGCCCCGTCGGGCTACTCATCTGTACCAACGACTCTTCACTCATTGCGGGTTCCATTTCGGGGCTCACGCGGAGAGACAGTTGGAAATGTCTTGTCCCTATGTGTGTCCCTAGCCGCGTATCGATGACTACCACGTTTCCTTCCCTGCTTTGACGCAGCGATTGTTCCGCGGAGTTTGATCTCAGAGGCGACTCCGTTGAGGACAATAGTAAGAGCGCGCTCAAACCCTCGATCTTCAGGAACTTCCGCGTTCATCTCGACAAACCGCTTTACATGAGGATACTTTCCCGTTGCGAGAATGGCATTCGCGAAAGCTGGCTGATTCACTGACGCGCGTCGCTCTTTCCTCTTGCCGGCGGACGATTCCGAACCTTCGGCAGCAACAAAGCCGTTCACAAAGACGTACAAGACGCCAATAACCCGAATGGCAGTCCGCAAGTCGAGTCCAACTCGTGAAAGACTAGTTAGCAGCCACTCGAGAACGCGAATGCTTTCTGGACCATATTCAGGGTCAGATGCACGAAGTTGGTTCACCCAAGGGTGCCGCTTCAAACAGCGACGGCTCTCCCACGCGAAGTGACGCAGAACGCCCCGCCAGTCGGTGATCGTTCTCGCAGGCCATTCGAAGACCGCATTCGCTGCATCCAACATCAAATTCAGTAACTCCCGCTTGCTTGGAACATAGTGATAGAGCGACATGGGGCTCGAAGCCAATTGCGCAGCGATTTTTCGGATGGATACTCTCGCTAAACCGTCTTGGTCTGCAATAGCGATTCCGGCAGCGACGATTCGCTCTCGCGTCAGACCGGAGTCGTCCCCATCATTCGCAATCGCATCCCAAGTCGCCGAAACTCCGCGCCCTTGGCGTTTCAACCGAATGACAGCCGGTTTCGACACTCGGACAGTGTACACATAATTCGTACGGCGTACGAGCCCTTATTTTAGTAAAGGGCGGCATCCATTCGTGCCGTCCTATTCTGCTAACAAAGCATTGCATCTACTCCAAATGCTATCCGGGGTTACGGGCGCCCAATGTGATGAACCAGAGGTGCGGAAATGGGAGAAAGGTAGGTGTACTATAGTGACCGAGACGCAACGCCGCAGCCCGAAGTGAGACCAGGGGAGTACGTAGTGCTGAATCAGCGCGGTCGACGAATGATATCGCCGCTCGACAGTCGCGTATCGTTTTTCTTTGGAAGCCTGCTTGGGGTATGGCTCTGCGTGAGCCATTTCGCTGCTGCTCAGTCTGGCGCAACTACGGCGACCCCCGTTCCGGAAGAAACCAAAAAGCTCTCCTTTAACGACACCATCCAACCAATTTTGTCGGAAAACTGCTATGCATGCCATGGTCCGGATCCGGGAGGGCGGAAAGCGGGCTTGCGGCTGGACCGCGGAGAATTTGCCTTTGCACCTCATCAGGATTCCCACCAGAAGTATGAGCCGGCAATTATTCCCGGCAAGCCGGACAAAAGCCCTCTGGTCCATCGGATCGAAGCGAAGAACGTGAAAGATCGCATGCCGCCACCGGAGGCGCATAGGACGTTAAAGCCGGAGCAGATCGCTCTGCTCAAAGAGTGGGTGAGACAGGGGGCGGAGTACGAGGAGTTGTGGTCCTTCCTTCCGCCAAGGCATCAGGCGATTCCCGGGGTAACGCATGGCGAATCGGCGCGGAACCCAATTGACACCTTCGTATTGGCGCGGCTGGAACGAGAAGGTCTGTCACCTTCTCCTGAAGCGGACCGGCGGAGCCTGATTCGGCGGGTGACCTACGACTTGACAGGGTTGCCGCCGACCCCGGAAGAAGTAGAAGCGTTCGTGGCTGATTCGGCGCCCGACGCCTATGAGAAGGTTGTCGAGCGATTGCTTTCCAGCCCTCGCTACGGGGAGCATCGAGCCCATTACTGGCTCGACGTAGCTCGCTATGGCGACACGCACGGCCTGCACCTCGATAATTTCAGGAGTATCTGGGCGTATCGCGACTATGTGATCCGGGCGTACAACCAGAACAAACCTTTTGATCAGTTTGTGCGGGAGCAACTCGCCGGAGACATGTTATCGGTGAAGACCCTCGATACCCTGACCGCCTCGGCATACCTGCGCGCCGGAATCAGCAGCGGCGAAGGCGGCTCCCTGATTGAAGAGTTGCGGGTCAACAACAAGAGAGAAAGAACCGAGGCATACGGCGCGGCGTTTCTCGGGTTAACCGTTGGCTGCGCGAACTGCCATGATCACAAGTTTGATCCCATCACCCAAAAAGATTTCTACCGGCTGACTGCCTTCTTTAACAATCTGACCGAAATCCCGTCGAACGACGATCGCAATGATTGGCCACCTTTTCTTCGGCTTCCGAAAATAGAGAACCGCGACGCGTATGACCAAGTCCTGGCGAAGCGTTCGGAAATCGAGCGGCAACTGACGCTTCGCCGCGAACAGGCTCGCGAACTGATTGCTGCGTGGATTGGACGGCCTGACCGCACGGCAATCGCGGTTCCCGTAAGCTCGGAAGGACTGGGGGTGAGGTTACGCTTCGACGAGCAGAAAGGATCGACGTTCGGCAATTCAGCGCCAAGCGCATCGCAGAAAAATATTTCGGCGACAGGAGCGCCGGTAGTCTGGGGCGAGGGTACCTGGTTCTGGCCGTACATGCGGATGGAAACCGGCACCAGGATCGAACTTCCTAACTTTGGCCAGGTAGAGCCAAATCAGGCGTTCAGTGTCGGAACGTGGCTGCGGCCCCGTGTGCGCCCCCTGGAAGCGAAAGACGAAGAAAAGCCTACGGGAGTGATTCTGTCCGCCGCGGATGCAGGACAAAAGCAGCGCGGCTGGCAGCTGCGAGTGAGCAAGGGCAAACTCGGATTTGTTCTGGCGCATGAACTGCCGGACAACGCTATTCAGGTGGAGACCAAGGAGAGAGTGTTAGCGGTTGGCCGCTGGAATCACGTGCTGGCTATCTATGACGGTTCGGGAAAGGCCGCTGGTGTCACGCTGTATGTGGATGGACGCGCACAAGAGGTGGTAGTCAGCAAGGATTCCCTCCAGGGAACCACGCATGCCAGCGCTCCTCTGGAATTTGGCCGCACGTATCCAGACGCGGATCCATTACGGGAATCCGCCTTCCAGGATTTCCGGTTCTTCCAACGGGCACTTTCGACGGCGGAGGCGGGGCGACTTCCCATCGAGGACTATGTGGCGGAAATCGTGCAAAAGCCGATGTCCGGTTGGTCGGAGGATGAATTTCATACGGTTAGCGAGTTTTACTTTGCGCAGCGCGACGAAGCAGCGCAAAAGCTCAACGCTCAGATCCCACCTTTGAATGAGGAACTAGATCGCCTTTCAAAAGATGGCGCCGTCACCCTGATAAGTGAAGAAGGGCCAGGGCTAGCCTACGCAGATGTATTGACACGTGGAGCGTTCGCGGCGCGGAAGGAGCGCGTGAGGCCCGGAGTCCCCCACTTTTTGCCTGGCCTTCCTCCGAATGCACCGCTGGACCGGCGGGGCTTGGCGGAGTGGACAATCTGCGAATCAAATCCACTGACGGCCAGAGTGACCGTCAATCGAATGTGGTCGGAGATATTTGGCACGGGTCTGGTCGAGACGACCGAGGATTTTGGGGTGATGGGTGGCCGGCCTAGCCACCCGGAACTGCTGGATTGGCTGGCGTTGGATTTTCGCGAGAACGGCTGGGACGTAAAACGTTTTTACAAACAATTGGTGCTCTCGGCGACCTATCGGCAGTCCGCACGGATTACCCCGCAATTGCTCGAAATCGATCCGAAGAACCGGTTGTTGGCGCGCGGCCCACGGTATCGAATGGATGGCGAGATGCTTCGTGACACAGCGTTGGCGACCAGCGGTCTGCTGGTAGAAAAAATTGGTGGTCCTAGCGTAAAACCTTATCAGCCGGCTGGAGTGTGGGAAGCAGGAAGCCATCAAGGCAGCGATACGAAAAGCTATACGCAAGATCATGGCGAGGCTTTATACCGGCGCAGTCTTTATACAATTTGGAAGCGAATGGCAACGATGCCAGATATGGACACTCTGGATGTGCCCGTGCGTGATTCCGCCTGCACCCGCCGCCAACGCACCGACACTCCGCTGCAAGCTTTGGTCTTGATGAACGATCCGCAATGGCTGGAAGCTTCGCGGCGTCTGGCCGAGCGGGTGATCCGTCAATCGCCTGAGACCGGCGCGCGGCTCAATTATCTTGGCGAAGTGCTGCTCGCTCGTCCGTGGGAACCACGGGAAAAGTCGGTCCTTGAGAACGCGTTGGCAAAGTTTCAGAGTGCCTACGCGCGTGACCAGTCCGGCGCCGAGGAAGTTCTGAAGGTAGGCGAGAGCAGCCGGGACAGCGGAATCCGTGCGGATGAACTGGCTTCGTGGATGCTCGTAGCCAGCGCGGCAATGAATCTCGATGCGGTGGTAAGCAAATGAAACCGAACGTTCAAAACGACTGCGTAAGCTGTTGCGATCATGGGGGCGCAGGACCGACTGTTTACGACCTGCCGATCCCGCTCGAACTTCGCGAGGAATGGCGGCGGTTGGCGACGCGTAGACACTTTCTCGGCGCCATGGGCAAGACGCTTGGCTGGGCAAGCCTTTGCACTTTGTTTGGCGGCGCTTTGACACCGCGAGCGGCCCACGCGGGAAGCGATGCACAGGCAATTTCGCCAGGGCATTACGTGCCGGACTTTGCCCCAAAGGCCAAGCGCGCGATTTACCTTTTTATGTCCGGTGCGCCCCCACAAATGGATTTATGGGACTACAAGCCGGGGCTCGCGGCTCTTTATGATAAAGATCTTCCAGACTCTGTGCGAGGGACACAGGCGCTGACGGGCATGACCGCCGGCCAGGCACGTTTCCCGATTGCGCCGTCGCATTGGGGTTTCACTCGCCAGGGCAAATCAGGTCGTTGGGTGAGTGACCTGCTTCCGTGGACAGGAAGGCTGGTCGACGAACTGACGCTGGTGCAGTCGCTGCAGACCGATGCCATCAATCATGAGCCGGCAATCCTCTTGGTGAACACCGGGAACATGGTGCCAGGCAAACCGTCGATGGGCGCGTGGCTTTCCTATGGGCTTGGCAGCATGAACGAAAACCTGCCTACCTTTGTGGTTCTGAATTCACTGACACTGCCGGGCACAGACTTACAGCCGATTTCGCCGAAATTATGGAGCAGTGGATTTTTATCAAACGAATATGCCGGGGTCGCATTCCGTTCGCAAGGGGAGCCGGTGCTTTACCTTGGCGATCCCAAGGGCATGAGCCGAGACACCCGGCGCACGCTGATCGACACGGTGAATGCGATCAATCAAATGACCTTTGACGAAGTGGGTGATCCGGAGACTCACGCGCGGATTCATCAGTACGAGATGGCGTTCCGCATGCAAACTTCGCTGCCGGAGCTCACCGATATGAGTGACGAGCCGGACAGCACCTGGACGTTGTATGGGGACGAAGCAAAACAGGCGGGCACGTTCGCGTACAACTGCCTGCTGGCGCGCCGTATGGCCGAGCGCGGGGTCCGCTTTACGCAGATATATCAGCGCGGATGGGATGTGCACTCGAATGCCGTCCCTAATTTGCCCAAGCTTTGCGGTGCGACAGATCGCGCTTCGTACGCGCTGGTCACAGATTTGCGGCGCCGCGGGCTTCTGGATGACACATTGGTGCTGTGGGGTGGCGAATTCGGACGCACCGTGTACAGCCAGGGCGGCCTTTCCAAGGAAAACTACGGACGCGATCATCATCCGCGTTGCTTCACGGTGTGGATGGCCGGCGGGGGCGCGAAAGCGGGCATCGTCCACGGACAGACTGATGATTTCTGCTACAACGTGGTGAAGGACCCTGTGCACGTGCGCGATTTCAATGCTACGGTGCTGCGATTGCTGGGCATCGATCACCAGAGACTGACGTTCAAGTTTCAAGGTCTGGAACAAAAATTGACAGGGGTAGTTCCAGCGAAAATCGTGCCGGAACTAATGTCATGACATCTTCCTCGCGACGGTCCTTTCTCGCAAGATGCTCCTCAATAGCTGCTGCGGCCGCAATTCCTGGCTTCTATATTCAGACATCGGACAAGGCCGGGCAGCGTCTGCCAGTGGTTGGTTCGGGCCTTCACACTTATGAATGCGTACATGATTGGCTCACGCCACCGGATGGGCTCGTGTGGGGAGACACGCACGGACTCGCTCAGGATGGGCAAGGGCGCATTTATGTGGCCCACACGGTCAATAAGTCGAGCATGCGTGGCGAATCGATCGTCGTTTATGACGCCGATGGCCGTTTTGTAAACGCGTTCGGAGAGGAATTTCGAGGCGGCGCTCATGGCCTTAGCCTACGCCGCGAGGCCGGCGGCGAATTTCTTTATCATTGCGATATCAACCGCTGCAAGATGGTGAAAACCACGACCGACGGGAAGACTGTCTGGTCGCATGGGTATCCTCGCGAAGATGCGGCTTACGCCGAACGGCCGATCGATTTTGTCCCGACCAATGTGGCCTTTGCGCCAAACGGCGATTTCTATGTTGGGGATGGATACGGTTCGCATCACGTCCTGCACTTTTCGCTGAGCGGCAAGTTTTTGGGCGAAATCGGCCGGCCGGGCCATGGAGATGGAGAGTTCGATACACCGCACGGGTTGTGGGTTGATCCTCGAGGCAAAGAACCCGCGCTGCTAGTGGCCGACCGCGGGAACCGCCGCATGCAAGCGTTCACGCTGGACGGCACGCATCTCCGCACCATAAAGGACGAAGCCCATCTGCGAATGCCGTGCCATTTTCACGTTCAGGGCGAGTGGATGGTTTGCCCGGATCTCGACAGCCAGGTGTGCATCCTGGATCGGGAGTACAACGTGATCGCCCAACTGGGCGATGGCAAAGCCGCAAACGGAGAGGTTGGCTCTCGTCGAAAGCAGTCGAGACGCGAATTTACGCCGGGACAGTTCATCACGCCACACGCGGCCATTTTCCTGCATGACAGAAACATACTGGTGGCCGAGTGGTTGCCGATCGGGCGAATTACGCTTTTGCGACGAGTCTGAGGCTCAATGCTCTTGCGGACCCGGTTGGTGCTGTTTGGAATCGGCGCTGCTTTCCTCCTGACGCTCCTCTGGCTTTTGCTTCACGCGTCTCCTGACGGCCTCGAACACGGCGAGCTGAGCCAATTTGTAGGGCGCTTCCATCCTCTGCTAGTTCACTTGCCGATCGCATTTCTGCTGCTGGTTCCGTTCCTGGAGTGTGCAGGCTTGGTTCGCCGCTGGAGTCGTGTGCGAGAGTCGGCGGAATTTGTTCTGGCTCTCGCCGTCATCAGCGCCTTTGTCGCAGTGTTTCTAGGCTGGCTCTTGGCCTGGAGCGGAGGCTACGAAGGAAAACTGGTAACCAGTCACATGTGGGGCGGATTTTCGTTGGCCGCCGCAGTGCTGCTCTGTTTTGTCTTGCGTGCCTGGGACAAGCGTGTCTACGGTACCGCACTTCTTTTTACAGTGGCGCTTCTGGCCTGGACC
>Ga0307474_10004415_pt1 | contig 10131 bp, 8 predicted proteins | sample atmos_gasesECM1C_2_FD_203312 | JGI IMG/M metagenome (GOLD analysis project Ga0307474, IMG submission 203312) | Hardwood forest soil microbial communities from Morgan-Monroe State Forest, Indiana, United States - atmos_gasesECM1C_05 | ecosystem: Environmental > Terrestrial > Soil > Temperate...
GTGGGTGCCCCGCACCCGGTCCTCGGCGAAGACGTCGTCGCCTTCGTCGTCCTCCAGCCAGAGGTGACGGCCACACCCGACGAACTGCGGGAATTCGGGCTCGCCCAGCTGGCTGACTACAAGGTGCCTCGTCAATTCGTCTTCGTCGACGCTCTCCCGCGCAATCCGACAGGCAAAGTCGTGAAGCCCGAGCTCCGCGCCCGCCTCGCCGAAACGTCCCCCTGACGTCTCGACGCTCCGCCGTCCGCAGTCAAGGTAACGCGAAGATGAACTCTTCGGGAATCGCCGAAAGATCGCGCCTCGCGCGTTCCGGAGCACTCCTCGCGTTCCGTATACTTAGTTCGTCATGAGCGTGCAGACGGTGACTCGCCAGGTATCCGGTCGACCCGAGGGACTGAGCTCCCTTGGTCTCCCGTGTGCCGCCATGTCCGAGGTACAGATCGGTGGCATCCCCAAGCAGAGTTCGTGGGAGGTGGCCTCAACGCCCTAGGAAGGACCACAAAGAGTCCTGAAGTTGAGGAGCCGCTTCCCTGTCTCAGGGGAGTGGCTCTTTTGCATCTGGGGCCATACCCAGCCGGAACGCACCGGAGATTGACGTGGTGCCTGGAGCGGCTTGTGACCCTGGGAGCACGAGCGGACGACAAAGCGATGAACGTGACGATGAACCAGAGAGTGAGGAAGACAATGGAGACGCTGTGCCGACGCTGCCGCTTCCACCCGGCGTCTCCTCGGATCGCGGGCTATTGCTCGTGGGACTGCTACGACGCAGACGACGAGGGCGACGACGCGGAGGGCGACGGCGAGGGAGAGAAGGCAGCCTGAAGGCGGCGCGCTCAGGCCGCGACGTCCGCCAGCGGCTTCCGCGTGACCGCGTGCTCCGCGACGGCCGGTGCCGACGGGACCGAGGCGAATCGCCGCTTCAACGAGAGCGCGGGCCGCTCGACGAGCCGCCACGAGACCTCTGCCGTCGCGAACGTCGCGAGCAGGGCCAACGGGACCCCGAGCAGTCCCAGGCTCGCGAGCCAGGTGAGCCAGACGTAGTGCCAGAGGTAGAGACCGTATGAGCGTCGCCCCACGTATGCCGCGACCGGCGAGTCGACGATGCTGCTGCGCGAGCGCGGCTGGTCGCCCAGGAACGCCACGACCAGGATCCCGGCGGCCACAGAGACGGCGACCCACGTCACCGTGAACAGCGACGCTGACACGTTCTGGTCGAACACCCACGCACCCCAGCCGAGAGTGATGAGCGCGCCAGCCGCCACGACTGGGCTCCATCGTCCCTCGAGAACCTGCACCCAGCGCGCCCCTCGCGACCACGCCACGGCCAGCGCTCCTCCGACCAGGAATGCCCCCGCCCGGGTGTCCGCGCCCATGTCGACCCTCAGGCTGAGCCCGCCGTGGCTGTGGAGCGCGATGTCGACGAATGACGCGACCGCAGCCGCCGCGGCTACCCAACCGACTGCGGCGCGGCCACGCCGGCACAGGAGGAGTGCCGCCACCGGCGACCACAGAAGGTAGAACTGTTCCTCTACCGCGAGCGACCAAAGATGCCCGATCGGGACGTAGCCGGAGAACCAGCCCCAGATCTCCGCCCAGTTCGTGACGTAGAGCACTGCCGCCACCACCCCCTGGAACCCGACCCATGGCGCCGTACCCGTTCCGGTCCCGCCCCCCGGCACCGTCGTCGTCCACGGCGCCGTGCCGCGAGTTGCCAGGACGACGACCATCCATCCGAAGAGGAAGACGGCCAATCCCGGCAGCAATCGCAGCCCGCGCCGCACGAAGAAGTTCCTGAGTGAGACCGTGCCGCTTCGGAGGTGCTCCTCGACGAGCAGCCCGGTGATGAGGAAGCCGCTGAGTGCGAAGAAGACGAACATGCCGACCTGGCCGATGGCCAGCGGGAGCACGAAGGCGTGCGAGCAGAACACGATGCCCCACGCGATGCCTCGGATGCCGTCAAGCGCGGGGCGGTGGCCAAGGCGACGTGCCGCGCTGCCGTCCACGGGTTCTTGCACATCGTCGGGCTATCAAGCCAACTTGGGGTGGAACTTGAGACGGCATTGGAGTTCGGTGAGCAGAAGATGTGTTTGCGATGAGAATGTGAGGTCGTGGCGGCAACGTCGTACTCGGAACGCCCGTTCGTAAGAGTCCGCTAAGAACCGCGGTCGAGTCGTTCCCGCACGCGTCAGCGACGCGGCTGGACTCGGATGCCGCCCCAGCCCGGATCCGTCCGACCTGTCGAATAGGCCTGTTGCAGATTGGCCAACCAGCGCACGCTGTCCTTGAGTCCGCCGGGACGGTTGTTGGCAAGCCAGAGCAGGCGGTACCGCTCCGTCAGCGCGTAGAGATCCGCGCCGAGGCTCGTTCGTACTTGGGCCGGGACGGATTCCAAGAAACCGTCCACCTCCAGACGCGCCCGCGCGTCGCGCAGAAGGAGACCGACGAGGTCGATGCCGAACACCACTTCGTCGCGCAGCCGTTGCGGATCGCCCACATCGGGGGACGATCCGTCTACCGCGCTGCGGGCGTCCTCGAGGCACTGTTCTACCGCGGGAAGTTCCTCTGCCGTCAAGCCCTTCGTAAGGCCGCGGCCGACCGGGAGCTGGGGGTAGTAGAGGTTCATCACCAGGGTGGACATGTTCGGGAACTGCGGCGTGACGAGGCGGTGGGCGTCACCGAGCGAGAGCACGGCGTCGGCCAGGCACCCGGTGGGGTCGCGGAACACATGGGCCGAGAGTGCAGCGCCAAGGTCGAGGTCCGCGTTCGACTCCAGGCACCACGAGACGGCTGCGCCGTAGGCGAACCCCGGCTCGCTGCTCACGGGCTGTTGGAGGTGACCGAGGTCGCCCCAATCCGTGTTGAGGTAGCCGGCGGCGCCGTGGGCAATGGCCGCCGCCGCTGCGCGCTGGCAGGTGTTGCGTGCGTTCGTGACCCGGCCGAGGATGCTCATCCAGCTCGAGGTGCCAGGAGCCACCCAAAAGGGCAAACCCGCCCCGGCGAGGGCTGCGCACCGCTCGTCGTAGGGATGCCAGTCGTCGTAGCCCCACTCGCACACCGTCACACCGGACGGCAGGCGGGCGAGCAGCTCCGGCTGGCCCGCGAGCATGTCGCCCCACATCAGCATCTCGTGGTCGTCGAGCTCGGGCAGTCCGCGCAGCGTGGTGGCCCAGGTCAAAAAGTCCTCGATGCGCGCTGCCGGGAGCTCCCATGCCTCGTCCAAGCCGACGTGGACGCGCCGGCTCTTGAACAACGGCAGCAATTCGGCCAGCAGCTCGCGCACGAGCGCCAGCGAACGCGGGTCGTTGGGCTCGATCGTCATGGGCTCGCGGGCGATGCCGTACGGATCGACGAACCCGTCGGGCTCAATTGCCAGCGGGCGGTAGCGCTCGTGGGCGAGCCAGCGGTTCATGTGGCCGAGACAATTCTGGTTGGGGACGAGCTCGATGTGCCGGTCCCGGCAGTAGGCGTCGAGCGCCCGGATCTCGTCCGCGTCGAGGGGGCTCGCTGCGGCATGGACCTCGGGGTGGTTTCGATAGGCGAACGTGTGCTCCGAATAGAGCTGCAGCTGGTTGACCTTGAGAGAGGCCAGGCGGTCGATGAGGGCGTGCAGGCGTTCCGTCGTCGGCACCTTGTCCCGGGAGATGTCGAGCATCACGCCTCGCACCAACAGGTCGGGGTGATCCCGCACCGTGCCTTCGGGCAGGGAGCCGCCGTGGACCGTGGCGAGCTGCGCGAGCGTGGCTTCGCCGTAGAAGAAGCCGGCTTCGTCGCCCGCGGCGAGCTCCACCGAGTCAGGACCGATGTGCAGCTCGTACCCCTGTGGTGGCAGCGACGGGTCCTGCCGGTGCGTCGCCGCGCGGGCGGGCACTGTGGTGCCGCGCAGCTCGAGCGAGCGCGGGACGGGGAGCAGGTTCACACGAGGTTCTTCCGATAGACGAAGAAGACGTCGGTGACCTTGCCGCCGACGGCGGCGTAAGGGGCGATCGGCCCGACCCAGACCACCGACACATCGCTGGCGCCGCGTCGGCGTAGCTCGTGCAGCGCGCCGAGCAGCACGGTCTTGCCCATCCCTCGTCCCATCAGGTCCGGTCGGACGGCGACGGGGCCCAACAGTCCCTTGCGGTTCACCTCGAACGCGCAGAACGCCGTGATACCTCCGTCGCCTGTCTGCGCACGCTCGATGACGAGGTTTCCCTTGTCGAGCGCACGCAACACCTCGAGCCGCCAATTCGACCAGTGGTCGCTCATGAACGCGTCCACCTCGGCGCGGTCGAGGGCCGTAGCGAGGTCGTACCCTCCTGGATCCTCGGGAACGGCGGAGAGGTCGACGTGCATGTTGAAGTTCGTCTCGGCGCGCGCGTAGTGCCGGCGCTCGAGCAGGCAGTGGAGCGCGGTCTCGGAACTGGGGACCCCCGGCCACAGGAAGTAGGGCGGGTCGGCACCGGTGATCAGGGTCTTGTGTCCCGCGTCCCGCGCCCAGTCCTCTGCCGCTTGGAGGAGGTGCTGGCCGAGCTCTTTCCGCCGCGCCGACGGGTCCACCACGAGCAGCCTGATGTGGGGGCCGTCGTCGCACTCCACTACGGCCGCCACTCCTCGTTCCGGAATCGCGAAGAGGGTGGCCGGCTGCTCTTTCGTGAACAATGCGTCCTCGATCTCCTTCGACGACGGCGGTGCCGCGATCGACCGCTGACAGAGCCGCGTGATCGCCTGGAGGTCGGACCGGTCGGCACGGACCGGCGTGCTCACGGTCGTGCCCGGTCGAGGTCGCGGGCGAGTCGCATCGAGTCAGGTTAGGCCTGGGCTACGGCCCATGGTCGTGGAAGGACGTACTCCCGCCGAACGGCCGGAGCTACTCAGCTCGTCTCGTCGGCGAAGCGCAGGCGCGCCAGCTGTGACGCCTGCGCGACGACCTGCCCCGTCGAGTCCCACAGGACACAGGTCTCGTCGACCATCCCGTCGGCCACGACGTTCGCCGTCATACGGATGCCGAGCCAGCCGGGCGCCGGTCGGGCGCGCACGTATGCCGACATCTGCAGCGTGGGCACCCAGCCCGTCGAGCCGATCCTGAACGTGGGGGGCGGAATGGCGTCGTTGAAGAACAGCAAGGAGAGCGGGTCGGGATCGCGCCCGTCGGCGAACCGGCTCCAGCCCTGTAGTTCCGCCTTGGCCCCGGACGAGGCCGGTGCCTCGCCGAAGGGCATGGTCGCCGGGTCGAGACGGAGCTCGGTCACCTCCATGACGCCGACCTTCGGGCCGCCCGGGATGCGGGGCGGCAGAGGCAGGCAGTCCTCGGGCTCCGGGACGACAAGTGGTGGTGTGGCGTCGTACCTCGTGCTGCCGTGGGCCGGCAGCTCGCCGAGGACACTCGTGGCTTCGACGACATCGGTGTCGTTCTGGCGCAGGACGGCGCGGACCTGCGCCGCCGAGCGGCCCTGTCTGAGCAAGGTGGTCGTGATCGTCGCGGGGCCGAGCTCGGGCGGCCGGAGGTACGTGATCGCCGACGACACGATCTCCCAACTACTCCCACCGCCCTCTCGTCCGGTCGTCCGGGCGGCGCGGCCGAGGAGAGCCAGGAGATAGCCACCGTTCGGCTTGTCGCCGACGGTCCAGAGGGGATGGACGTCCGTCTCGAACTCGGACGGCCGGCCGGTCGCCCGTACCTGCGTCGCGGCGTCGAACGAGAGATCCCGGGAGGGTGCCGGCATGCAGGCGACCCTACCGGCGGCGATGATGGCGCATGCCATTCGAGCTCGAGGCGACGTTCGGCGACGATTACCTGTACTTCTACGCTGAGTCCATCGACGACGCTCACTCCGACACTGACACGTCGGAGATTCTGCGTGTGCTCGATCTGCCGAAAGGGTCGCGGATCCTCGACGCGCCGTGTGGTCATGGCAGGATCTCGCGGCGCCTGGCCGCCGCCGGGATGGTGGTCACCGGTGTCGACCTCACGCCCGCCTACATCGAACAGGCTCGCGCCGACCCGAGGCTCGTCCCGGATGCGGTCGACTACCGCGTGGGCGACCTCCGTGCGCTACCCGTCGACGGTCCCTTCGACGCGGTGGTGTGCTGGCTGAATTCCTTCGGCTACTACGACGACCCCGACTGCCACCGGGTGCTCGAGGAATTCCACCGGGTTCTGCGTCCCGGCGGCATCGTCACCATTGACACCCTGCATCACGACGGCGGCGTGCGGCACTACACGCCGGCGCCAGACGCCGTGGCGGTACAGCTGGGCGACGACACGATGATCGAGCTCTGGACGTTCGACCCGGTGTCGGGTCGGATGAACATCGACCGGACCGCACATCGCGACGGGGAGGTGCGGCACGCGTCGTACTTCGTGCGGCTCCCCACCCCGCCCGAGTGGGTGGTCTGGCTCGAGGCGGCGGGCTTTCGCGACGTGCGCTTCCAGGCCGGAGGCGGCGGTCCGCTCGAGGTCGACAGCTGGGAGATGGTCGTTGTGGCGACGGCATGAGGGTCCGTCCGCCGGAACGAGATGATGTGGAGCCGGGCGGTGGGCCCCGAAAAGGGGCCGCCTCACGGGTCGTTCGGCCCAGAGGCTGGTGACACGGCCGTCGACGACCGTTCGTAGGAAGGCCCAGGCCGGGGCAAAGGGAACCCGATGAGCTGTCCGGCCGACCGGTCGTTCGGGTAGAACGATTGTCATGACGGCAGGGATCACGGCGTGGGGGAGCTACCTGCCCTACTGGCGCCTCCAGCGTTCGGCCATCGGCGCCGTGCTCGGGAGCGGCGGTGGGCGCGGGACGCGTGCGGTGGCGTCCTACGACGAGGACACGACGACCCTGGGGGCCGAGGCGGGCCGGCGGGCGCTGGCCGTGGGGCCGGGGGCGGGAGCGGTGCAGGACCTGTTCCTGTCGACGCCGGACCCCGGGTATCTCGACAAGACCAGTGCCACGACGGTGCACGCGGCGCTGGGGTTGGGGCGTGGTTGTGGCGCGTACGACTTCGCGGGGTCGTCGCGCTCGGCGGTGGCGACCCTGCTGCAGGCGTTCGTCGGCGCGGCCGGCGGCCGCACGACGATGGCGGTGGTCTCGGACCTGCGCACCGGCCTGGCCGGGTCGGCCGAGGAGCGCGACAGCGGCGACGGTGCCGCTGCGTTCGTGTGCGCTGCGGACGGCGCGGTGGCCGAGCTGATCGGGCGCGGTGCGGCGAGCGACGAGTTTCTCGACCGCTGGCGGGTTCCCGGTGAGACCGACTCCCACATCTGGGAGGAGCGCTTCGGCGAGGAGCTCTACGTGCCCCTGGCCCGGGAGGCCTTCGCCGCCGCGTTGAAGGACGCCGGCCTGGCCGAGGGCGACATCGACCACGCCGTGGTGACGGGTCTGCACGCGCGGGCGACCAAGGCGGCCGCGAACGGGTTGGGGGTGCGCGACGGGGTCCTGGCGCCGGACCTCCTCGGGTCGGTCGGGAACCTGGGCGCGGCGCACGCCGCGGTGGCGCTGTGCGACGTGCTGGAGCGCGCGGAGGCGGGGCAGGTCGTCGTGGTGCTGTCGCTCGCAGACGGGGCCGATGCCTTCGTGCTGCGGACGACGCCGGCGTTGGTCGACGCGCAGCGGGCGCGCGCCGAGGCCGGTGTGCCGTCCGTGGCGGAGCAGGTGGCGGCGGGTCGCGACGACCTCTCCTACGCCTCGTTCCTGACCTGGCGTGCACAGCTGCACCGGGAGCCGCCGCGCCGGCCCGACCCCGAGCGGCCGGGTGCGCCGGCCGTCCACCGCTCCGAGGAGTGGAAGTACGCGTTCGCGGCGAGCCGGTGCACGGCGTGCGGGTTCCGCCACATGCCGCCGACGCGGGCCTGCCTCAACTGCCACGCCATCGACCAGATGCAGCCCGAGCGCCTGGCCGACACGCCGGGCACGGTCGCGACGTTCACCATCGACCACCTGGCCTTCTCGCTTTCGCCGCCGGTGATCGGCGTCATCATCGACTTCGACGGCGGCGGGCGGTTCCGTTGCGAGCTGACCGACGCCCGGCCCGACGAGCTCTCGATCGGCGACCGGGTGTCGATGACGTTCCGGCGCGTCTGGACCGCTCAGGGCGTGCACAATTACTTCTGGAAGGCCCGGCCGCTGGCCGGTGCGGTCGGCGCCGGGGGCGACGGGGACGCTGGCTCCGCGGAGCGAGGAGAGTAGGGACAGGACCATGGGCAGCAGCGGCATTCGGGACCAGGTTGCGATCATCGGGATGGGCTGCACGCGCTTCGGCGAGCTGTGGGACAAGGGGGTCGACGACCTGCTGACCGACGCAGCGACCGAGGCGGCGGCGTCGGCCGGGATGTCGATCCACGACATCGACGCGTTCTGGCTCGGCACCATGACGTCGGGCGTCTGCGGCGTCACGTTGTCGCGGCCGTTGAAGCTCGACTACAAGCCGGTGACGCGGGTCGAGAACTACTGCGCCACGGGCTCGGAGGCGTTCCGCAACGCCTGCTACGCCGTGGCCTCGGGGGCCTACGACATTGCGATGGCGATCGGCGTCGAGAAGCTCAAGGACACCGGGTACTCGGGGCTGACCGGGATCCGCGCCGTGGGCGACGGCACCGACCCGGGCCTCTCGTCGCCGGCCGCATTCTCGTTCCTGGCCCCGTCGTACGCGCACAAGTACGGGGTCGACCGCGACCAGCTCAAGGAGGTCATGGGCCGAATCGCGTACAAGAACCACCAGAACGGGGCCCGCAACCCCCGGGCGCAGTACCAGAAGGAAGTCTCGATGGAGACGATCGCGAAGGCGCCGCTGGTAGCCGGCGACCTCGGCGTGTTCGACTGCAGCGGCGTCTCCGACGGCTCGGCGGCGGCGGTGATCTGCCGGGCGGAGGACGCGGCCAAGTACTGCGCCAACCCCTTGTACGTGAAGGCACTGTCGTTCGTGGCGGGCCCGGCGGCCGGCCCGATCGACCCGGAGTACGACTACACGACCTTCGAGGAGGTCGTCCGCTCGGCCGAGGACGCCTACGCGCAGGCGGGCGTCACCGAGCCGCGGACGCAGCTGGCGATGGCCGAGGTGCACGACTGCTTCACCCCGACCGAGCTGGTGCTGATGGAGGACCTGGGCTTCGCCGAGCGCGGCACGGCGTGGAAGGAGGTGCTCGAGGGCACCTTCGACCGCGACGGCGACCTGCCCGTCAACCCCGACGGCGGCCTCAAGAGCTTCGGGCACCCGATCGGGGCCTCGGGTCTGCGCATGCTCTTCGAGTGCTGGCTGCAACTACGCGGCGAGGCGCCGCCGGAGCGCCAGATCAACACGGTCGGGCCGGGCCGCACGCTGGGGCTGACGCACAACCTGGGCGGCGCGCCGGGAGAAGGCGTGAGCTTCGTCGGCATCGTCGGCACCGAGCGCGGCTGATGAGCGGGGCCGGGGCTGCGGGCACCGACCTGCTGGCCGAGACGGACGACCAGGCATCGCTGCGCCAGCTGGCGCGCGACGTGGCCGAACGCGAGGTGGCGCCGCGGGCCCACCAGGCCGACGAGGACGGCGTCGTGCCGGACGAGCTGCGCAAGGCGCTGGCCGCGGCCGACCTGCTGCGCATCACGGTGGGGGAGCAGTGGGGCGGCATGGGACTCGGCGACGTCGAAGCGTCGATCGTGCTGGAGGAGATCGCCCGGGCCGACGTGTCCTCGGCCATCTGTTGCCAGCTGACGTTCAACGGTCCGCCCCGGGGGATCGAGCACCTGGGCCCGGACGCGATGAAGGAGCGCTGGCTGCCGGCGTGCGCCGACGGGGACGCGCTGATCAGCATCGGCATCACCGAGCCCGACGCCGGCTCCGCGGTGCAGAACATGCGGGCTGCGCTGGTCGAGGACGGGCCGGGGCGCTGGCGGCTCAACGCCTACAAGAACTACTCGACCCTCGGCGACGTGGCCGAGGGCGTGCTCGTGTGGTGCCGCTGGCCGGGTGGCGAAGGCGCGAAGGGGATCGGCGCGGTGATCGTGCCTACGGACCGGGAAGGCGTGTCGGTCACGGGGCGGCACAAGGGCATGGGGATCCATGCCGCCACGGAGGCCGAGCTGGCGTTCGACGGCGTGGAGATCCGTGAGGACGACGTGCTGATCGCGGGGAACCCTTCTGACACCTCCGCGTTCAAGGTGTTGCTGTCGCATCTCAACCACGAGC
>Ga0307474_10004417_pt1 | contig 10131 bp, 7 predicted proteins | sample atmos_gasesECM1C_2_FD_203312 | JGI IMG/M metagenome (GOLD analysis project Ga0307474, IMG submission 203312) | Hardwood forest soil microbial communities from Morgan-Monroe State Forest, Indiana, United States - atmos_gasesECM1C_05 | ecosystem: Environmental > Terrestrial > Soil > Temperate...
CGTTGATCGTGCTGAAGGCCAGCTCGGGCCCGCCGCCGGCGATCCGCGCGCCAAACTCGCCATGGCTGCGGTAATGATGCGCGTGGGGGTGGCCGGGGGTGCGGTCCGGCGGCGGCGGCGTCAGGGCGCTGTAGGTGTAGTCGAAGTCGGTGTAGATCTCGCCGTTCAGGGTCTTGAGCCTCAGATCGGCGGCAAGGCCGGCCGGGAAAGCGACGTCGATGCGGCCGTTCACCGTCTCGAAGCTGCAAGCGGCCGCGGGGTTGCGGGCGAAGCTCACGCTCACCGGGCCGTTCACCGAGCGCGCCGTCCCCGGGCCGCCCATGCCCGCGAGCGTCACCGGGCCGTTGACGTTGCTGGCGTCGAAGCGGCCGCCGATCCCGCTCGCCCGCACCTCGCCGCCGTTGACCGTGCGGGCGATGAGGTCGACGCCCGTGGGGACCTCGACGTCGAAATCGAGCTTCGCCTCGTAGCCGAGTGGCTCCCAGCCATGGAAGTGAGTGCCGCCGGAGCGCGAGCGGAACGGGCCGTCCACGAACAGCCGCAGGCGCCCGCCGGATTCGCCGATGTCGAGCCGCACCTCGCGCCGGGCCTGTTCGAGCCGCTCGGCCGAATCGGCTGCCCAGGTCTGGTGGACCGTCAGCGTGACCTCGTCGCCGGGATGGCTGGTGACCCGCACCGCGCCCGAGAAATTGTCGATCTCGACCACGCGGTTTGCGGGCTGGCCGGCAGCGCCGGCGGGAGCGGCGAGGTGGAAGGTCCTGTGCAGGGTCTCCTCCTTCTTGACCGCCCATTCCGCCTGTGCCGGCGCCGCCGCAGCCGCCGCAGTCGCCGCCACCAGTATCGCCAGCGCTGCCCATCGCGTGGGTTTCTTCGGGACCATCGCGTTTCCTCCTTTGGATTGCCTTCGCATCAGCTGACCTGGCGGAGGCGGGACCGGAGGTAGCCGCGCACCGTCTCGTCGAGAGACGGGCTTGCCGCCAGCTCCGTCAGCCGTTGCCGCGAGCCGGCGCGGTCACGGGCCACCAGCAGGTCGATGAGCGCGATCTGCACCATCGGCGAGCGCTGCGCGCCGACCTCCGCGAGCATCTGGTCGCGCACCGGCGGCCGCCCGAGGGCCGGCGCCAGGGCATCGACCGCCGCCAGCCGGACGTTGACGTCGGGGTCATGGCCCAGGGTGTCGAGCAGCGCCTCGAGCACGCGGTCGTCCCCGGCCGAGCCGATCTTGCCGACCTCGCCGATCTCGCCGATCTCGCCGATTTCAGCGTGGCGGCCGAAGCTCACGCCGCGCAGCCGCTCGCTGACCGAATCCTGCTTGAGCAGCGACAGGGTGACGAGCTGCGACAGCGAGCGCACCTCCTGGCGGAGCTGGCCGATCTCGCCGCGGCTGGTGGCGTTGTTCGCCGCGCCGCGGCCGCCGCGCAGCAGCCCGATTCCCTGGCCGGCGTAGCCCGAGCCGATCAGCACGCCGGCCGCGAGGGCCGCCGCCGCCAGGCCGGCCTGCGCCAGCGGCCGCCGTGGCAGCCAGCGCTCGAGCCAGCTCTCGAACCCCGCTCCCCACCGCCCGAAGGGGCTTCCCGGTTCTCCCATCCGGCCAAGGCGGGAGCGCCGCCGGGCGGCATCCAGGTGCGGCTCGAGGGCCGCGGCAAAGCGCTGGCTCATCTCCTCGCCCGGAATCTCGTCGGGGAGCCGCTCGAGCTCCTCCCAGATGCGCCGCGTCTCCGCCGCTTCGGCGCGGCAGGCGTCGCACGCTTCGAGGTGCGCGGCAAGGGCCGCGGCGGCGCTGGCGGACAGCGGCGCCGCCAGCGACTCGGTCAACAGCTCGATGGCCTGGTTGCAATTCATGGAGAGATCCTCCCCGCCATGTCGTCGAAGACCTCGCGCAACTGGCGGACGGCGCGGTGCACGCGCAGCTTGACGGCGCCCACGCTGCACCCCAGCAGATCGGCGATCTGGTCGTAACGCAGCTCGCCGAAACGGCTGAGCAGCAGCACCTCGCGGCGCTCATAGGGCAGGCGCAGCAGCGCGGCGCGCAGCAGGCGGGCGTTCTCGGCCCGTTCCAGCTCGTCGAGCGCCAGCGGGCTGCCGCAGACCGGCTCCTCGGGCTCGCCCGCCGGCAGGTGATCCCTGCCATGCTTGCGAAAATGGGCGGCGACGGCGTTGCGCGCCAGCTTGTAGAGCCACGGCCTGAACTCGCCTGGCTGGCGGAAGGTTTTGCGGTACTTGAGGATACGAATGAAAGCTTCCTGCACCAGGTCTTCGCTGAGCTGGCGGTTGCCGGTGAGGCGCAGGTAGAAGTTGAAGAGTCCGACGTGGTGGCGCTCGAAGAGCGCTCCAAGCTGCACGAGGTCGCCCTCGCGCACCGCCAGCATCAGCTCGGTGTCCGAAGTCTCGGGCCTGGGTTCTTGCACCATCGCCAGCACGACCCTGTATACCGCGCTCGCCCGCGGAGGTTACGACAAGCGGGGAGTGCCGCGACCGGCGACCGGCGGAGCCGCGGCCGACAAGCAGGGAGTGCCGCGACAGGCGACCGGCGGAGCCGCGGCCGACAAGCAGGGAGTGCCGCGACAGGCGACCGGCGGAGCCGCGGCCGACAAGCAGGGAGTGCCGCGACAGGCGACGGGCGGAGCCGCGGCCGACGAACCAGGAGTGCCGCGACAGGCGCCGCGCTAGCGCCCGGCTTCCAGGTACAGGTCGGCGACCTGCTCGGAGAGCGCCGCGGGGTCGGCGTCGTCGCGGTTGCAGAGGGTGATCACCGACAGGCGCCGGTCGGGCAGGCGCATCAGCTCGGCGCTCCAGCCGCGCCAGCTTCCCGGGTGCCGCACCCGCCGCTCGCCGTGGAAGCTGTCGAGGAAGAGGCCGCCGGCATAGCCCAGGGGCGTGCCGTCCGCGAGCCTCCCCGGCGTCGTCATGGCGGCGACGAGAGCTTCCTTGCCCGTGCCGGGCGAGTCGAAGCTGGCCGCCCATTTCGCCAAGTCCAGGACGGTGGTGTTGACGCCGCCGTCGCCGGTCTGCTCCCACCGGGTCGCCTCGGTCTGGAAGCCGCCGCCGGCGGCGGGAGAGTAGGGCAGCGCGCGACGCGGCACCTCCTCGCCGTCGTCGTCCACGATACGGGTGTCGGCCATGCCGAGGGGCGCGAACAGGTTCTCGGCGGCGAACTGACGCAGGCTCCTGCCGCTCACCCGCTTGACCACCAGGGATAGCAGGAAGTAGCCGGAATCGTTGTAGTGGTAGGCCGTGCCGGGCGGGAACTCGAGGTCCGGCGCGCCGGCGAGCGCCGCCAGGGCGTCGTCGTCGGTCGTCACCTCGTCGTAGCGCTTGCCGGCCTTGACCAGCAGGTCGATGTAGTTGGGCAAGCCGCTGGTGTGGTGGAGGAGCTGGCCCAGGGTGATGACCGCGTCATGGCGCGGCAGCTCGGGCACGTACCTGCGGATGTCTTCGTCGAGCGACAGCCGGCCGCGGGCGGCGAGCAGCAGGACGCAGGCGGCGGTGAATTGCTTGGAGGTCGAGGCGATGTCGAACACCGTGCGCGGAGTGATCGGCAGCCGGCGGGAGAGGTCGGCGAAGCCGTAACCCCGCGCCAGCGCCACCTTCCCGTCCGCGACCACCGCCACCGCACAGCCCGGCGACGCGCCGGCGGTGAAGCGCCGGAACAGCCGATCGACCCGCGCCGGGGTCGTGACCGGGCTGGCCACGCTGCCGCGGCACGCCCCGGCCGCCAGCGCTGCCGCCCCCAGCGCCACCGCCGCCCCCACTGCCCCCACCGCCAATACCGCCGCCAAAGCCCTTGCCAAGGGCGCCGCCAAAGCCCCTGCCAGTGACGCGGCCGCAGGCCGGGCTGCCGCCGAGGATCGCCTGCCGCGGGTCACTCGTACCGCAACGCTTCGATGGGGTCGAGCTGCGACGCCTTGAGCGCCGGGTAGAAGCCGAAAGCGATGCCGACCAGGGCCGAGAAGAGGAAAGCCAGCGCGATGGCCTGCGGCTGCACGGCGACCGGCCAGCCGGCGAAGCGGGCCACCGCCCTCTGGATGCCGAGCCCGAAGAAGATGCCCAGGGTGCCGCCGGCGATCGCCAGCACCACCGCCTCGACCAGGAACTGCGCGCGGATGTCCTTGCCCTTGGCGCCGATGGCCATGCGCACCCCGATCTCGCGGGTGCGCTCGGTGACCGACACCAGCATGATGTTCATGATGCCGATGCCGCCGACCAGCAGCGAGACGCCGGCGATCGACCACAGCAGGTAGCTCATGGTGCGCGACTGGTCCTCCGCCTGCTGCAGCATCTCGGTCTGGGTGCGGATGATGAAGTCGTCGTCGGTCGCCTTGACGATGCGGTGGCGCTGGCGCAGCAGGGCCGTGATCTCGTCCTGGGCGCGTGCCACCAGGTCGTTGGTCGAGGCGGAGGCGAGGATGCCGCCGACCGAGGTGGTGCCGATCAGCTTCTTGCGCACCGTCTCGTAGGGAGCGATGACGGTGTCGTCCTGGTCCTGGCCCATGGTGGAGCCGCCCTTGGACTCGAGGACGCCCACCACCTTGAAGGGCAGGTTCTTGATGCGGATGATCTTGCCGATCGGATCCTCGCTGCCGAAGAGGTTCTGCACCACGGTGGTGCCGAGCACGCACACCTTGTTGGCGGAGCGGACGTCCTGGTCGGTGAAGAACTGCCCGCGCTCGATCTGCCACGAGCGGATGAGCGGCCAGTCGGTCTCGGCTCCCTGGATCGACGTCGACCAGTTCTGGTTGCCGTAGATCACCTGCTGGGTGGTGCGGTTGGTGGCCGAGATGTAGGAGACGTCCTGGACCTCGCGGCGGATGGCGTCGAGGTCGTCGTAGGAGAGCTTGGAGCTGGCGCCGAAGCCGGCGCGCGCGCCGCCCGAGGTGATCGATCCCGGATAGATCATCAGGAAGTTGGTGCCCAGCGAGCGCAGCTGGGTCTCGGCCTGGATGCGTGCGCCGTCGCCGATGCCGATGGTCGCCACCACGCACGCCACCCCGATGATGATGCCGAGCGTCGTGAGCAGGGAGCGCAGCTTGTTGCGGCCCAGGGCGGTGATCGCGACCTTGACGATGTTTCCGGACTTGGTCATGGGTTGCCTCGGCCGGCGCCGGCCAGCGTCGACCCGGCCGCACCGGCCGCGCTGGCCGGCGAGCCGTTCCGGGTCGCCTCGGTGCCCGGAGCCGCAGCGGCCGCCGGGTGTAGAGCGGCCGCCGGCGAGCCGTCGCCGGCAGCGGGGGCGGCGTCCGCGAAGGAACCGGCGGTGGCGCGCCGGCGGTCCGTGACGGCATGATCGGAGATGATCTTGCCGTCGCGGAACGCGACGATGCGCTGCGCGAACTGGGCGATGTCGGTGTCGTGGGTGATGAGCACCACCGTCCGGCCCTCGTCGTTGAGGGCCTGGAAGATCGCGATGACCTCTTCCGAGGTGCGCGAATCGAGGTTGCCGGTCGGCTCGTCGGCAAGCAGGATGGCGGGGTCGTTGACCAGGCTGCGGGCGATGGCCACGCGCTGCTGCTGGCCGCCGGAGAGCTGGGCCGAGGTGTGGTCCCAGCGCTCCGCCAGGCCCACCCGCTCGAGGCAGCGGCGCGCCCGCTCGCGGCGCACCGCGTCGGTCAGGTCGGCCTTGGCGGAGTAGAGCAGCGGCAGCTCGACGTTCTCGAGCGCGTTGGTGCGCGCCAGCAGGTTGAAGTTCTGGAACACGAAACCGATCTTGTCGTTGCGGATCTCGGCGCGGCGGTCGCGGTCGAGGTTCGAGATCTCGACGCCGTCGAGCTGGTAGCTGCCGGAGGTCGGGCGGTCCAGGCAGCCGAGGATGTTCATCAGCGTCGACTTGCCCGAGCCGGACGGTCCCATGACCGCCACGAACTCGCCGCGCTCGACGTCGAGCGAGATGCCGTCCAGGGCGCGCACCTCCGAACCGCCCATGCGGTAGATGCGATAGAGGTCGCGGATGCAGATCACCGGCTGCGCCGGGTCGGGCGGGGCCGCGGCGGCCTGGCGCTGGCGCGCCATTGCTAGAACCTCACGACGGAGCGCTGGCCGCCGGCCGCTCCGGCGCGCGCCGTCTGCAGGCCGTCGACCACGGGGTCGCCGGGCTTGAGGTCCTTGCTGCGCACCGCGGTGTAGATGCCGTCGGTGATCGAGGTGACGACGTGGACCGGGCGCAGCTGGTTGCTGCCGGCGATCGCGACGTAGATCACGGCGCTGCGGTTGGCGCCGGTCCGCCGGCCGGAGGAGCCGGGCCGGCCGCTCGCGCCGCCGGGACCGCCCGCGCCGCGGTTCGCTCCGCCGCCGCCCGCTCCGCCGCCGGCCGCGGCGCCCGAGGCGCCGGCGCCGCCGGGAGCACCCGGCCCGCCGGCCGCGGCCCCAGGACCGCCCGCACCGGCGACCGTGCCCGCACCCGCACCCGCTCCGGCACCCGCCGCGGCGCCGGCAGCGGCGGCGTTGTCGCCCGGCGTCTTCAGGACGTCGGCGGCGTCGGGCTTGAAGCGCAGCGCCGCGTTGGGCACCCGCAGGGTGTCGCGGCGGGTGTCCACCGGGACGATGACATTGGCGGTCATGCCGGGCATCAGCTTGCCGTCGAGGTTGGGCACGTCGAGCATCACCGGGTAGGTGACGACGTTCTGGACCGTCTGGGTGGAGAGCCGGATCTGGGCCACGGCGCCGCGGAAGGTCTGGTCGGGATAGGCATCGACCGAGAAGTTGGCGGTCTGGCCGACCTTGATGCCGCCGACGTCAGCCTCGTCGATGTTGGTCAGCACCTGCATCTTGGTGAGGTCCTGGGCGATGGAGAAGATGAGCGGAGCCTGGAAGGACGCGGCGACGGTCTGGCCGATGTTGTACTCGCGGTCCACGACGACGCCGTCGATCGGCGCCGTGATCTTGGTGTAGGTGACGTTGGTCTCGGCCTGCTTGAGCGCCGCCTCGGTCTGCTTGACCACCGCGGCGGCGTCGTCGCGCTGCGCCACGGCCGTGTCGTAGTCCGAGGCCGCGATCAGCTGCAGGTCGCGCAGCTTCTTCTGGCGGGTGAGGCTGACTTCGGCCAGGCGCAGGTCGGACTGCGCCTTGAGCAGGTTGGCGCGCTGCTGATCGAGGGCCTCGAGGAAGGGGGTGGGATCGAGCTCGGCCAGCATCTGCCCCTTCTTCACGTGCGAGTTGAAGTCCACGTAAAGCTTGGAGATGATGCCCGAGACCTGGCTGCCGACGGCAACGGTGGTGACGGCCGAGAGCGTGCCGGTGGCGGTGACGGTGGCGGTCACCGTGCCGGTGTCGGCCGCGACCGAGTGATACTTGGGCACGTCCGACTTGGCGCGCGCCAGGTAGTAGGCGCCGCCGCCGACGATCACCACGACTGTAGCTCCGACCACCCAACCCGTCTTCGACATTCAGTGCCTCGCACGAAACAAGGCCCCCCGCCTTGACGAACGGCTAGACGGCAGGCCCTGTAGAGAAGTTACAAGCCACACCGCAGGGGTGCGGCGGTACCCGTTACAACCCGTTTTGCCGCTCAAAGTTTCCCTTTGGAGTCAGCCTCCCGATCCGGCGGGGGTCTCCGCTTGCAACAGCATGGGGTTCCCCGGGTACTTCCGCAGCGCGAACCGGAGGAGCGCCGCGGCGCCTCCCGGGTCGTGGAGCACTCTCAGGGTCTTGACCGCCTCGGCGTAGGCGGCGGCGGAGGGGTGGGCGTCCACCATGCGCTCGAGAGTCTCGCGCGCGGCTTCCGGACGCCCGGTCAGGGCGTCGAGGATGGCCAGGTTGGCGTAGGCCGGCGGGTCTTCGGGAAAGCGCTCGATCTCCTGCCGGAACGCCGCCTCGGCGCCGGAGGCGTCGCCCAGATCGGCCAGGACCCTGCCGCGGATCAGCGCCAGGCCCTGGATCAGCTCGGGGTCCTTCGCGGTGCGCTCGGCGTACGCGCTCTCCGCCCGGCGCACCTGCTCCAAGGCGTCGTCGTAGCGCTGGCGCGCATGCAGCACCTTGGCCAGGACGATCAACGGCCGGATGCGCCGGTCCTGTTCGTCGAGCGCGGCGCGCGCCTCGCGCTCGGCCGCCTCGAGCCTGCCGCGGCGCAGCGCGATCTCCGCCAGCAGGTCGTGGGCAAACGAGGGGGTGCCGGCGACGGCGATGCGGGCGTGGGTCTCGGCCGCGTCGAGCTCCCCCAGGTCGTAGTAGACCGAGGCGGCTGCCATCGCCACCGGCGCCGAGCCCTGGTCGATGCGCAGCGCCTCGCCGTAGGCCGCCAGCGCGCCGCGCGGGTCGTCGAGCTTCTCGCGCGCCCGCCCCAGGAACTCCCAGGCGTCGGCCATCTGCGGGTTGCGGGCCAGCAGGCGCTCGAAGGTGACGGCGGCGACCCGGTAGTCGTGGCGCGCCATGGCGGCGAAGCCCTGCTTCAGGTCCTTCAAGGCGTCGAGGTGCGCCTTCGGGTCGGGCAGGGGCCCGCCGGCGGCGCCGGCGGCGGCGGCGGTCCTGCCGACGTAGCCGAGCGCCGCCATGGCCGCGCGGGTCTCGGCGTCCACCGCCGCCGGCGGCGCCAGGCGGCGGTCGTAGGCGGCCAGCTCGCGGCGTGCGCCGGCATAGACGCGGCGCTCGTCGCGCAGCAGGTTGCGGGTTTCGCGCGGGTCCCGGTCCAGGTCGTAGACCTCGGGGTCCGGCCCCTCGATGACGTGGTAGCGGCGGTCGACGAGCGAAGCCAGGTCGCTCCAGCCGAAGTGCAGGCGAGGATAGAAGGTCTCGGAGTAGACCCGGCGGTCCTGCCGCCGCTCGCCGGGTCCGAGCAGGCCGAGCAGCGAGGCGCCGCGCATCTTGGCGGGCACCGGCAGGCCGAGCAGCCCGACCAGCGTGGGCGCGACGTCGGTCAGGGCGGCGGGGGCGCCGGCGGTGCTGCCCGCCAGCTGCCGGCGCGGCAGCTTGAGCAGCAGCGGCACGTGGATCGCCTCGTTGTAGAGCAGCACGCCGTGCTCGTCCTCGCCATGGTCGCCGAGCCCCTCGCCATGGTCCGAGAGCAGGACCACGATCGCCCGGTCGTAGACGCCCGCATGCTTCAGCTCGGCGAGCAGCCGGCCGACGATCTCGTCGGCGGTGGCGATCTCGCCGTCGTACTTGAGCGGGTAGCGCGAGGCATAGGGCTCGGGTGGCTCGTAGGGGGTGTGCGGCTCGTAGACGTGGAAGAACAGGAAGAACGGCCGCTCGGGCGGCGCCGCGGCGGCGCGCAGCCACGGCAGGACCAGGCGCAGCGTCTCGCTGCCGGGCCGCTGCAAGCCGCCGAGACCGGTCGAGGTGCGGAACTCGATCGAGTCCTCGTAGAAGTCGAAACCGCTCGCCAGCCCCGTCTTGCCCTGAAGCACGGACGCCGAGACCGCGGCGCCGGTCGCATAGCCGTGCTGCTTGAGAATGAATGGCAGGTACGGCAGGTCGCCGCTCGCGACGCGGGCGCGATCCAGCGTGTAGCCGACGTTGTCGCGCACCCCGGTCACCGCCGGCAGCAGCCCGGTGAGGAGAGCGGTGTGCGACGGCAGGGTCAAGGGCGTCTGGGTGTAGGCGCGCGCGAAGAGGATGGCGTCGGCCCGCAGGGCGTCGATGGCCGGCGTATCGACCCCGCGATAGCCGTAGGCCGGCAGGTGATCGGCGCGCAGCGTGTCGATCGAGATCAGGACGACCGGCGTCCCGGCCGGCACCTCCGGCGTCCGCCCCGTCCGCCGCGCGCAGCCGAGGGTGGCGGCCGCCGCTCCGCCCAGGGCCGCGGCCAGGATCAGGAGCGGCAGCGCCCGGCAGGCCGCGCGGAGGCGCTCGCGCCGGCGCGGGCGGCGCTTCATCGCCCGCCGTCCCTTTCCAGGCTGCGCAACAGGCGGCGCGCCGTCTCGCGGTCGGCCTGGCGCTCCTTGACGGGCGCCTGTTCGAGGAAGCGGGCGAGCGCCCGCCGGGCCTGCTCCGGGCGCCCCTGGCCGGCGGCCATGGTGCCGAGGTTCCAGAGCGCGTCGAGCATGCCGGCGTCGAGGTCGGCGGCGCGCTGCCAGGCGTCCAAGGCGGCGGCGGGCAGGTTCAGCTTGTAGAGCGCCACCCCCAGGTCGTTCCAGGCGCGGGGGAGCCGGTCGTTGAGCGCGAGGGCGCGCTCGCAGCTGGCGCGGGCCGCCGCCCAGCGCT